>Ga0160427_10001284_pt1 | contig 15474 bp, 12 predicted proteins | sample SolpanmetagenomL_FD_108194 | JGI IMG/M metagenome (GOLD analysis project Ga0160427, IMG submission 108194) | Solar panel surface microbial communities from Lawrence Berkeley National Laboratory, California, USA - L | ecosystem: Engineered > Built environment > Solar panel > Unclassified ...
GCCTGGATGGGCGCCTGGTCGAGCCGCCGGCCAAACTCGCGGCGCAGGTCAAGGTTGCGGTTGCTGCCCTCAGGCAGCTTGGTGAAGTCGATGGAAAAATCGGACGGGATGAAGCGGGGCACCCCGGCCGCCACGGCCGCATCGAGCAGTTGGGTCTGGGCGTCCACTATCACGTCGCGCAGGCCGGAGAGGGCCGACACCACGCAGGCGGCGCCCGCGCAGGCCTGGGTGAGCGCCACCGGGTCTTTAAAATCTACGGCTAACACTTCGGCGCCACGCTCGCGTAGCGTGGCTACTTCGGGCTTAGTATTGCCGGGGCGCACCAGTGCCCGCACCCGGGCGCCCCGGTCGAGCAGAGCCAGAGCAATACGGTGACCCAGGTCACCGGTAGCGCCGGCCAGCACGATGAGGGCTGGCGAGCTAGTTGAGTGGCTGGCAAGGGCAGTGGCGGACGTAGTTGGCATAAGCTCTAAAAAAGGCACCTAGCCAGGGCTGCTGGCTCAAACATTTCAAATAGGGTTACTTACGCAAAAGCCTCTACCAGCTATTGGTAGAGGCTTTTGCACTAGTGTAGGACTGAGGTAACTGTTGCCAGCTACCTGACAGCTTCTACATTTTGGTTTTGGTCTTCATCGTGCCGTCGTTCGACTTCATTTTTTTGCTCTTGCGCATAGCTTTTTTGTCGCTGTGGTCCATGCCCGACATGTTGTTCATGCTGCCGGAATTAGTAGTCGTCTGGTCGGTAGTGGTAGAACCCGCGCTCGGCATGTTCGACGGGTTGCCGGTTTGAGCACCAGGCGCAGTGCCGGGGGCTACAGTCTGGGCAAAGGCGGCGCTGGTGGTCAGGGCGAGGGCGGTTACAAGCAGGATGGCTTTCATGACAGGGGAGAGTTAAATACGAAGGAAGAGAAGGGCAGCTAGCTGCCGCCCGCTCCTATACGGAAGATGAACGCAACTGTTCGGCTAGCCCTTGATTAGCGGCGCCAATACCTTAACTACGAAGGCCTTGCCGAGCATCGGCTTGCGCACCGCCTCTCACCCGTGCGCCGCCTGGCTAGGCTCGCACCATGTAAATGTGCGGAATCCCGTCTTCCAGATAGCCTTCGCCTTGCTGCACAAAGCCGAAGCTCTCGTAGAAAGCCTGGAGGTAGAGCTGGGCCCCAATCTTGATGGGCTGGGGGCCAAACAGCGCCGCGCACTGCCCCAGCGCTTGGCCTAGCAGCTGCCGCCCCAGGCCAAAGCGCCGGTAGCGCGGGGAGGTCACCACGCGCCCAATGCTCACTTGGGCGTAGCTAATGCCAGCGTCGAAAAGCCGGGCGTAGGCGGCCAGCTCGCCGGCGGCGGTGTAGCCTAGCAGGTGGTGGGCAGCTTGGTCGAGGCCATCAATATCTTGAAAAGCACAGGTTTGCTCCACCACAAAAACTTCGCTGCGAAGCTGCAAAAGGGCGTAGAGCTCGGCCAGGGTAAGGCCATCGAAGGGTTTAGTCGTCCAAATAAGGGTCATGGGCCACGAAGCTAGGGCGCATAAAGGCACCGTCGGGCAATAGCGCAGATTTTCAGTCTGCGCGTGAAACAGACGCATCAGCTGGCGGACTAAAAATCCGCGCTACGGGACGCGGCTTTAGCTGCGCAGTAGCATCCTAGGGCACCAAAAGTCTGCAACAAGGCAGCCGGCCCGCCGTTTGGGCTAGTAGTACCTTCCGCCTCAGCCCCTATTACTATGCCTGCTATTGCCCTCGACGAAGTCTCATTTGAAAATCCTTTTGTAGAAGAATTACGCGGCGAAGTTTCGGGCAACCGCGGCTCGCGGCAGGTGCCGGGCTACTGCTACTCGCGGGTGCAACCCACGCCCGTGCCCGAGCCGCGCCTGCTGGCCTGGTCTGCCGAACTGGCTGCGCTGCTGGGGCTAGCCCGGCCCGCTGAGCGTAGCGCGGCGCTCAACATCTTAGCCGGCAACATTCTCACACCCAGCATGAAGCCCTTTGCGGCGCGCTACGGTGGGCACCAGTTTGGCAACTGGGCGGGGCAGCTTGGCGATGGCCGCGCCATCTCGCTGGGCCAGGTGCCGGCCGCGGATGGCTCGCGCTGGGAAATCCAGCTCAAGGGTGCCGGCCCCACGCCCTACTCGCGCCGGGCCGATGGCCGGGCGGTGCTGCGCTCGTCGCTACGCGAGTTTTTGTGCAGCGAGGCTATGCACCACCTCGGCGTGCCCACTACCCGGGCGCTGAGCCTGGTGAGCACCGGCGCCGAGGTGGTGCGCGACATGTTTTACGACGGCCGCGCCGCGCCCGAGCCGGGCGCCATCGTGGCGCGGGTGGCGCCCACGTTCATCCGCTTCGGCAACTTTCAACTAATGGCGGCTAGCGGCGAAATCGACAACCTGCAAGCGCTGGCCGACTATACCATTCGCCACCACTACCCCGAGTTAGGCGAGCCCTCGCCGGCAGTTTATGAGCAGTGGTTTGCTGAAGTGGCGCGGCGCACGGCCGTGCTGGTGGCACATTGGATGACGGTTGGCTTTGTGCACGGCGTGCTCAACACCGATAATATGTCCATCCTGGGCCTCACCATCGACTACGGACCCTACGGCTGGCTCGAACCCTATGACCCCGACTGGACGCCCAACACCACCGACTTTGGCTCGCGGCGCTATGCCTTTGGCCAGCAGCCCCGCGTGGGTATGTGGAACCTCATGGCCCTGGCCCACGCGCTCGGCCCGCTAGTGGCCGACCCCCAGGCCCTGCGCCCCAGCCTCGACCTGTATGCCGATACCCTGGCCACGACGCAACACGAGCTACTGCTCCGCAAGCTCGGCCTCACGGCCGGCGAGCCGGCCACCGACCGGGCGCTTACCGAAGCGCTGCCCGAGGCGCTGGCCGGCCCGCAGGTCGATATGACCATCTTTTTCCGGCAGCTGTCGCACCTGGCCCCGGCCTTGCTGGCTAGCCAGCCCCAGGAAGAGGCACTTTTCCGCAACTTGCTGAGCCAGGCCGGCTACGAAGCTGCCCCCGCCGAAGACCAGGCGCTGCTCGACTGGCTAGCCCGCTACGCCCAGCGCCTGCGCCAGGAAACAGCCGACCCCGCCGCCATTCAGGCCGGCATGCTGGCTGCCAACCCCAAATACGTGCTGCGCAACTACCTGGCCCAGCGAGCCATCGAGGCCGCCGAAGCCGGTGACTTAGCCCCGCTCAATAATTTGTTTGAGGTCTTGCAATCGCCCTTTGCCGAGCACCCGGCGCACGAGGAGCTAGCAGCCAAGCGCCCCGACTGGGCCCGCGACAAGCCGGGCAGCGCTACGCTTTCGTGCAGCTCGTAACCGGGCCCGGGGTGAGCAAGCTGGCAGAAAAATCAGGTTATTTCTGCCAGCTTTTTTCTGAAGGCAAGTAGCTATTAGGCAACAAATCAGCTACCTACTGCGGCGCTTAGGCATTCGTTTTTGCTGTTCAGCTCGCCTAAAACCCCATTTTTAGCGCTTCGTAAGCCAGGTGGTACGCTCATTTTACCTTGGCTATGACTGACTATCAGCAACCCGCCTCGGAGGCACCAAACCCGGTAGCGCGGCGGGCCAGCGACTTGGTTTCGCCCCGCACCCACGCTATTATCGACCGGCTGTGCCTGCCCATTATGCTGGGAATGGCGGTGTGGGCCGCACAGCGCAGCAAGCCCGCCGCGGCGATTTTGCTAGGCCACGCGGTGGGCGAAGGCGTGGTAGGGTGCCTCACCCGGTTTCCAACGGGGCTTGTGCCGCTATTCAGCTTTCGCACCCACGTGCGCATTGGGCAGGTGGGTGGGCCATTGTTTCTGGCTATCAGCTACCTGCTACCCCGCCAACCCCGTGCCGAGCGCGGCGCGGCCATCTTCTGGAGCGTGGTACCCATCGTGCTCAATGGGCTGAGCGATATTTCCGGTCAACGCTGATTCGCTGCCATGAAACGGTTACTTTTTCTACTAAGCGCCCTCTTGCCGAGCCTCGCCACGGCCTGCCCCTGGTGCCGGCCGCGCGTGCAGGCGGGCATCTACACGCCCGCTTACTCGGCCAATTTGCTGCTAGTGCTATTGCCCGTGGCGGTGGTGCTGGCACTGGGCACGGGCCTTTTTTATTGGGACAAGCTGCGGCCTTACTTTACCCCGCCCTATGCAAATCGTGCCTAGCAAGCAAGTGCGGCGCACGCCGCTGGTGGCGGCCGGCATCTTGCTGGGCGCAGGGCTTGGGGGCTTTGTCGATGGCATTGTGCTGCACCAGATTTTGCAGTGGCACAATATGTTATCGGGCCAGTTGCCGCCCGACACCCTGGTGCGGGCCAAGGTCAACATGTACTGGGATGGCCTGTTTCACGCCGCCGTGTGGGTGCTCACCGTGGTGGGGCTAGCCATGCTGTGGGCAGCTAGCGGCCGGCCCGAGGTGCCACATTCGGGCCGCACCCTGGTAGGCGGCCTCTTGCTGGGCTGGGGCTTATTTAATGTGATTGAGGGCGTTATCGACCACGAGCTGCTAGGCCTGCACCACGTGTATGAGTACACACCCAACCACCTGCCGGCCGACCTGGGTTTTCTGGCTTTGGGGCTGGGGCTACTGCTGGCGGGCGCCGGCCTGGTGCGCGCCGGGCGGCTACGCTAGCACCCGGGTCGGTGCTCGCTGGGGCCGCATTTACCGTCGAGTTTCGGCATCGGGCCGCACTATTGCGTAAGCGGATGAGGCCGCTTATTCCCGCGCCCACTTTGCAATGCCCACTTTCACCGTCGAACGTCTCTCTTTTCAGCACCTGGCTGCCCTGCCCAATGCCTGGCAAAATGCCGACTACCTGGCCCTGCTCAACACGCTGAACTACGAAAACCCCGAAGCCATTGCCCCGGCCGAGCTGTCCGAAATGGCCAAGCTGGCCCTCACCGACCTGGAGCCCGCCGAAGCCGCCGAAGTAGTGCTAACCCACCTGTTTCCAGAAGACCTGACCCAGGGCCAGCGCGACCAGCTGGCTCACCAGCTGCAAACCGAAAAGCTCTGGGAAGAAAACCCCAACTTCGCGCTGCACAAAGGCTTCTTCAACGCCACCCAGCTGCTCTATGATGCCTACAACGGCAAGTTTCCGCACCCACAGGCGGTGGAGTTTAAGGTGAAAATAACGGCCGCCAGTCCCGCCGACCTGGCTGCCCTCGACCACGAGCCCGCCGCTACGCTGCTGCGCCTGCTGGCCCCCGGCCTCTCTGACCGCGCCCTGCTGCACCGCTTATTCAGCGAGCAGGTAGCGGGCGGCGCATTTCCCGAAGCTGCTTCGATTTTATGGCAGTTCACGCCCAGCGAAAAAACGGCCGATAGCGTGGTCTACGACATCATTAGCTCGGATTATTGGCTCGAAGACTTCAAATTTGCCGACACCTACGAAGCCACGCTGCCGACTGAGTAAACGGCTTTTTTAGGTAAATTAAAAAACGTCTGTCGTGCTAAGCATGACAGACGTTTTTTAATACTCTTTACTATAAGTCAACCAGTTAATTCAGGCCCACCTTCCCTTTCATCGACTCAAATAGCCGGGGTGAGTCGAAGCCGATGCCGTGCTTGAACACAACTTCCATCTGGCGGAGCTGGCGAATGTCCTTTTCCGGGTCGCCGTTTACCAGCACTAGGTCAGCCTGCTTGCCTGTCTCAATAGTGCCAATTTCGCGGTCGCGGCCCAGGTATTTAGCGCCGTTGAGGGTGCAGATTTGGATGGCTTGCAGCGGCGTAAATCCGCCTTCGACCAATAGCTCGATTTCACGGCGATTGGCGTAGCCCGCGATGGTACGGCCCGCGCCGGTGGGGTCGGTGCCAGCCACGAGCAGGCCCCCCGCGTCGAAGAACTGCTTTTCCCAGCCCTGCTCTTTCTTGAAGAGCGCCACGCTGGCCGAGTCCTTGCCCTGGCTAGCCTGCCAGGTCTTAGTTTCGCGCTCCTGTAGTTGGGGCATGAGGGCTTCGAGGCCGCCGCCCAGCACTACTTCGCGGCCGGTGTAGGGCTCAAACACGGGCAGCGTCGAAGTCAGCGCCACGTTTTTGCTAATCAAGTACTTGATGAGGTCCGTCACGGCTGGGCTGTTGGCTGGCTGGCGCAGCAGGCCCTGGCGGGCCACGGGGTAGTCGCAGGCATCGGCCACGTGGCCCGCCGCAAAATCGGAGCTGGCCATGAAGCCGTGCTCTAGGTTGTCGATGCCGATTTCGGCGGCCTCCCGATAAGTGATGGCACAGAGATGACCGGTTACCTTCAGGTGGCGGGCGTGGGCTTCGCGCACTACGGCGGCTAGGTCGGCGCGGGTAGCGTGCATGTACATCTTAAATGAGGTACAGCCTTTATCGGCCCAAAACTTAGTGCTGGCAGCCGCGTCAGCGGGACCTTTGATGGTGTTCAAAGCCGGAATATCCATGCCGGGCTCCTCCATATAGGGCGCGGTCACGTCCATGTCGGGGCCAATAAACTTGCCCTCGCCGATAAGCCGCTGGATGGCCAAGTCGGTCTGCGGCTCAATGCTGCCCGCCGTGCGGATGGTAGTGGCCCCGCCCGCCAGGTAGAGGCGCGGAAACGAGTACGGCATCTGGGCGATGTTGAAGAGCCCGCCCGCCGGCATGGTGTAGTAGAGGTGCTCATGCAGCATCACCAAGCCCGGAATCAGCGTTTTGCCAGCGCAGTTGATTACCTCGGCGCCAGTCGGCACCTTCACTTTCTTAGCCGGCCCCACCCGCTCGATGCGGCCGTTGCGCAGCAGCACGGTTTGGTGTAGTAGTGCGGGCCGGCCAGTGCCATCTATCACCTTGGCATCGGTGAGGGCCACCACGGGCGCGCTCACCTTGATGAATTCCTTGACCGCCGGGGTGAACGTAGGCGGCGCCGGGCTGGCGCCAAGCGGCGCCTGGGCCAATGCAGGCCCAGCCAGCGCCAGCCCAAGTAGGCTGCCCAGCAACGGGCGAAGACGTACGTTTTTTTTCATGGTTGCCAGGGGCATAGAATTTCTGCGGATGGGCTACGGGCGGTTTTCGCCAACAATCGCCCGCTAAGTAACGTCTGGTGAATTAGCCGGCAGAGCATCGGCGCGTCTGTAACAAGGACGTGCGGTGGCGCGGCAAGCTGCCTGGCCGGCGGGTGCTCGCTAACTCAACTGACACTTTCGGTATCGCCCCCGGGGCTTCTCTCGCACATGGCTACCTACCACATCGGCTGCTCGGGCTACCATTACAAGCACTGGCGCGGCGTTTTTTACCCCGACAAGCTGCCCATGCGGCGCTGGTTTGAGTTCTACAGCCAGCATTTCCGCACGCTGGAGCTGAACGTCACCTTCTACCGCTTTCCGCAGCTGTCCTTCCTCGAAAACTGGTATGCACAGGCGCCCGCTGACTTCCAGTTTGCGGTGAAGGCGCCGAAGCTGATTACCCACTACAAGCAGTTTCACGGCGTGGGCCAATTGCTGGGCGATTTCTACGACACTACCGGCCGGGGTTTGCTCGAAAAGCTGGGACCAATCTTGTTTCAGTTGCCGCCGCGCTTGGCCTACGAGCCCGACCGCCTTACGCGCATCCTCGACTGCCTCGACCCATCCTTTATCAACGTCCTAGAATTCAGGCACCCCAGCTGGTGGCGCGAGGAAGTGTATGAGGCCCTGCGCCAGCGCCGCGTCACGTTTAGTGGCCAGAGCCACCCGCAGCTGCCCGATGCCGTGGTGACTACCGCGCCCACGCTCTACTACCGCTTTCACGGCGTACCCGACCTCTACGCCTCCCCCTACCCTAGCGAAGCCCTGCGCCAAAAGGCAGCCGAAGTGGCCAGCCAGCCCGGCGTAACGCAGGCTTACTTATATTTTAACAATGATATCGGCGGCTCGGCCATCGGCAACGCGCAAGAAATGAGGGCTTTGCTGGGTGGGTAGCAAAGCAAAGAGCTGAGTTGGGCGCTACGACTCTCCCGGAACGTCATGCTAAGCCTGCCAAAGCATCTTTACCGCTTCATTGACCGGCTCAAATGAGGTAGTAAAGGTGCTTTGACAAGCCCAGCATAATAGGGCCCTGATGAATGGTATAGCTATTACCTACCGACTGGCCACGCTGGTGGCCTTGGCAGCGGTAGCGGTGGTGGCTTTCGTAGCGCTCACCCGCCATACCTTATTGCCCGCGTCGTCCATCACCAGCAATGCGCCATCGGGCAGGGTGACTACGCCCACGGGCCGGCCATAGGCCTTATCCGAGCCGTCGCCAACCAAGAAGCCCGTCAGAAAATCTTCGGGTGGCCCACTGGCCCGGCCCTTCGCAAACGGCACGAAGGCAACCTTATAGCCTGAGTAGGCCGTGCGGTTCCAAGAACCGTGCTCGCCCACGAAAGCGCCCTTCTGGTAGCGGGCCGGGAAGGCTTGCTTGTCGTAAAAGGTGAGGCCGAGTGCGGCTACGTGCGCGCCCATCGGCACATCGGGCACCAGCGCTTTCTGCACGAGGTCGGGGCGCTCGCCCTTGCGGCGTGGGTCCTCATTGTGGCCATAGTACGAGTAGGGCCAGCCGTAGAAGCCGCCCTGCTTCACGCTCGTGAGGTAATCGGGCACCAGCTCATCGCCTAGCTCGTCGCGCTCATTCACAGCCGCCCAGAGCGTGGTAGTGCCCGGGTACCAGGCCAGCCCGATAGGATTACGCAGGCCGCTGGCGTAGATTTTTTCGCCTGTGCCATCGGGGTTGATTTCGAGAATATTGGCCCGGCGCACCTCATTCTGCGGGCCGTGCTCCTGCACGTTGGAGCCCGAGCCTACAGTTACGTAAATCTTTTTACCATCCTGGCTGGCCAGCAGGTTACGGGTCCAGTGGTTGTTGTAGCCGCCTTCGGGTAGACTCAGTATCTTTTGGCCGGGGCCGGTTAGCTGAGTGGCACCGGGCTGGTAGGCAAAGCGCAGCACGCCGTCGGTATCGGCCACGTAGAAGTAATTGCCCAGCACGAGCATCCCAAACGGCTGCTTGAGCCCCGCCAAGAACACCGTGCGGACATCGGGCTTGCCATCGCCGTTGGTATCGCGCAGCAGCGTGACCCGGTTGGCGCTGGTGGCTTGCAGCGAGCGCGACTTGTCGAGGTGCAGCAAGGCGGCAATCTCCTTCTTAGTGCCTTTGGGCAAGGTATTGGCCTCGGCAATAAATACGTCGCCATTAGGCGCCACGTAGGCCCAGCGCGGGCTGTCGAGGCCGCCCGCAAACTCGCTGACGGTGAAGCCGGCCGGGGCCACGGGCGTTTTGCCGGCGGGCCAGTCGATAATATCCACCCGCTTGGTCACCGACTTGGTAGCGTAGGGCGCGGGCAGGTGTACAGCCGAGTCGGCGGTGGCAAGGGTGGTAGCGGGCGTGTCGGCCGCAGCCTGCTGCTTTTCCTGCTGGCTGGGGCCGCTGTTGCAGGCGGTTAGCAGGCCCAGCAAGGGCCACAGGTGGTGATAGTTGGAAGGCATGACGTGCGGACTAGCGAAAAAGAAGCGAACGAGCCGGGTGCCCATTCATCAACTTCTCATTTAACTGCCTGCCCGATTATTGGTTGCCTCCGCCAAGTAGCCGGTTCAGGTTAGTTTTTCAGCACCCGCGTGCTGCCCAGGCTAGCGCCGGCCGCATCGTAGGCGCGCAGCAAGTACACCCCCGGCGGCAGCGCCTGCACATCGAGCGTAGCGCCGCCAGCCACCAGGCCTTGCTTTACCAGGCTACCCAATGCATTGTAAAGCAATATCTTGACCAAACCAGCCGGTAGCCCGGCAATAGCCACTACTGCCTGCGCCGGGTTGGGCGACACGCGCAGGCCGGCCCCCGCGCAGGGCGCCGCTAGGCTGATAACCGGGCTGTAGGCTACGCTGCCGTCAGTGTCCCACATTTTCAGTCGGAAATAGCGCGTGCCTACCACCGGGCCGGCCTCAAAGGCATAGGCAGCGCCGGCGGGTTGGTTGCGGCTGGGCACGGTGCCAAGCGGCGCAAAGCCCTGCCCATCGGCCGAGGCCTGCACTTCGTAGCTGCTGCTGTGATACTCGCTGGCGGTGTGCCAGGTTAAGGTGGCAGCGCAGGTTGTTTCGGCCACCTGGCCAGCGAAGGCCGTGAGCCCCACCGGCAGCGCCGTGGCCGGGCACACCAGCGCCTGCAAAAATGCCGCCGAGGCCGCGATAATGGCGCTGCGGTCGGGCTCGTTGCGGGGGCTGCTGTGGCTGCCACCCGCTACAGCATACAGCTGATTCGGAATGCCTACCTGCGTGGCCTGCGCTTGGAGCTGGTGGCTGCCGCAGAGGGTATAGTTGGAGGTGCTCACCATGCCGCAGTCGTAGGGCACTACCTCATCGGCAGTACCCTGCGCGCTGTAGAGGGGCGGGTTGCCGGCATTGACGATGTTCAGGTCGTTGACCCCGCCCGCGATGTTGAACACGGCCGCCAGGTTGCGGGCATTGTAAGTTGGCAGCAGGCTGTTGGGGCCTTGCAGGTCGGTATTGCCCTCCAGGCCGCCATTATTTTGATAGGCAGCGCGCACGTTGGCGTCGGCATTTTCATTTACATCGTCGGTATAAGCCACTTGCAGCGCCGTGATAGCCCCGGCCGAAAAGCCCCCCACAAAAATTTTGGTGGGGTCGATGCGGTAAGTATTGGCCGTGGCGGCGTCGTGGCGGAAGTAGCGCACGGCCGCTTTCATGTCGCTGGCGGCGCGCACTATCTCGTCGGCCAGCAGGTCGGGGCGTCTGTACACCAGCGCGTAGTTGATGCCATTGTCGCCAGGCTGCACCAGGCGGTAGTCGATGGTAGCCGTGGCGTAGCCCTTGCGGGCGAATGCCTGGCACAAGTCATCGAGGTCCTGGCGCTGCCCCTGCACAAACGAGCCCCCGAAGGCCATGATTATCAAGGGGCGCTGCACAGCCACGTCGCCGGCGGGCTCATAAAAATCGAGCTTCAGCGTGACGGGCATCGTGGTGCCGGCGTAGTAATCGATGGCGGTATTATAGCCAAAAACGAGGTCTGGCGTTTTGGTTACGGCCGAAAAGACGTCGACACTGTAGCGGTTGCTACCGCAGCTCAGGCCCGCATTTTGGGCGTGGCCCCAGCGCGCCACACTCAGGCAGAAGAGTAAGTAGAATAAGTTTCGCAAAATCAATCAAATACTGGTGGAATAGAAGAGTAACAGCTACCTACCCTAACGCAACGGCACTTCATGTTGATGCGGCCCGGCGGCAAATATCGCCCAGCGGCCATCCAACAAAAAAAGGCGGCCTGCTCGGAATGAGCAGGCCGCCTTTTCAATCAAGTGCGCAACATGAAGGCTTGCTTACTTGCGCTTTACCGGCGCCTTGCGGCTGTGAGGAGCACCGGTGCCGGTGGTCTTCTTACCGGGCAGCTTCTGGCCAGCAGCACGGATTTCCGAGATGGTCGGGGCCGGGCCGTACTTCACTTCGGCAGCGTTGGCTTCGCCCGTCAAGTAGGGGTCGAAATCTACGCGGCGGTTCAGGGCCTGACCAGCGGCGGTAGCGTTGTCAGCAATCGGCTTGGTTTCGCCATAGCCACGGCTTTCGATGCGGTCGGCCGGGATGCCTTTGCCCAGCATGAACTTACGGGCAGCAGCGGCGCGCTCGTAGCTCAGGCGCAGGTTGTAGTTGTCGTCGCCCTTGTTGTCGGTGTGGCCGGCAATGCTGAGCGAGTAGTCCGGGTAGTCGTTCATAATCTGCACCATCTGCTCCAGGCGGGGGTACGAGCTAGGCTTCAGCGTGGCCTTATTGAAGTCGAAGTTGATGTACTTCGTAGCCTCGTTGAGGATTTTACGCTTCTCAGCCGGAATCTCGGGGCAGCCTTTGTTGCTAGCGGGGCCAGCACGGTCGGGGCAGCGGTCCTCGGCATCAGGCACACCGTCGCCGTCGCGGTCAAGCGGGCAGCCGTTGGCGTCTACTTTGGTGCCGGCCGGGGTGTTGGGGCACTTGTCGAGGTAATCGGCTACACCGTCACCATCGGAGTCAACCGGGCAACCCGAGGCGTCTACTTTCACGCCAGCCGGCGTGTTGGGGCACTTATCATCGTTGTCAGCTACGCCGTCGCCATCGGCGTCGGGGCAGCCTTGCAAGGCGGCAGTGCCTTTTACGTCGGGGCACTTGTCTTGGTAATCAGCTACGCCGTCGCCATCAGTATCAACGGGGCAACCGTTTTCGTCAACTTTTACGCCGGTAGGCGTGTCGGGGCACTTGTCCTTACGGTCGGGCACGCCGTCCATATCGGTGTCTTTCGGCTTGCCAAAGGCAACGGTCAAACCCAGCGAATGCACTAGGAAGCGGTCGCCAATCTTGCCCGAAGAGGTAGTCAGATTGTCGATGCGGTCGCTAAACGGGTAATGCTGGCTGGTTTGCAGGTCAAGCGCAACGGCCGGTGACAGACGGAAACGGATACCAGCCAAGCCAAATACTTCGGCAGCCTGAATGCTGGCCTGAAAATATTGATTAGTGCCAGGGCCCTTTGCGCCATTAGGTAATACATCCTCGTAATTGCCCGTACTGTTAGCCAGGAAGGCACCGCCACCGGCCATCAAGTAAGGCTGAATGGGGAAGCTCTCGCCAATCAGGCCACTAAGTTTCAGCTTAATACCGAGGTCTATCATGCCAACTTTGGCAGTAAACTCGGGATTTGGGTAGCGCTCACCCACGAATCGGTAGTTCTCGTAGTTACCTAACAGGCCTACGTCGAACGACTTGGACAAGTAACGCGTGATGTGTGCCCCACCGCCAATCTGCTCCGGAGCAAACAGGCGCCAGAAGTCGCCGCCCAGGCCGCCCTGATACTGCAAGATGCTAACGTTACCCCCGATAGCCGTTTTGTGGTCGGCCGTTTGGGCCTGCACCGTGGTGGCAGTCAGGCCCGTGGCCAGCAGCACCGCACCCGGCAGCAGCCCCCGAACAATAGAAGAGATTTTTTTCATATGTGAGAAGAATAAGGATTGGTGTTAAAGGGCAAGCAAAAAGTTCGCGTCTTCCTGCTTCTCTACGCAAAACTTAGCCTAACGGTAATCAAAACGATAACCTAAACTCTCAACATCTTGACTATAAGCAAAAAATAGCACATTAACTGCGGAATTTAATTGTTTCCACCGCGTAGCAATACCCCGTTGACCACTGGCACTTTGCCTTACCAGCGCTGCTGATGGACGAGTTATCGGCCAGTGAGGCGAGCTGAGACGCTTGGGCGATGGCTATTGCCCAGCGTAGCCTAACCTGTGGGTAGCGGCCTGCATTGGCTTGGCTAGTACCTAGCCCAATTTCACTCATTATTGCCCCGCCTTGCTGCTGGCACAAGCATCTTTTTTGGGGCTACGTCTGTTTTTTTGGCGAGCGGGTAGGAATTTCCCGTTGCGGGGTAGCTGAGCGGCTAGGGCACACGCGGCGGGGCCACCCCGGCGCGAGAGCAGGTTCGCCGGTGGGCTAGGCTGGCAGTTAGCGCACACCTGCGCGCCGCCTCTGCGACGCACGCACCACCAAAAAGGGCCTCCTAGCTCCAAGAAGCTATTTTCTGCGGTCCCGGCGAGGCTTTACCTTGCCGCTTTCTATTCCTACACACTCTTTCATGAAACACCGCAAGTCGCTCTTTCAGGCCACATTGCTGGCCCTGGCGCTAGCCGGCGCCCACGCTCAATCTCCGCCTAAGACCCCAGCGCTGCCCCCTACCGATGCCAAGATGCAGCAGTTTGTGACTAGCCTGATGCAGAAGATGACGCTGGAAGAAAAAATCGGGCAACTCAACCTCTTGGCGGTGGGCTTTGATGTTACGGGGCCAGTGGTGAGCAAGGATGTGGATGCCAACATCCGCAAGGGCCTGGTGGGCGGCGTACTCAATACTTACACGCCGATGGCCGCCCGCAAGCTGCAAGCGCTGGCCGTACAGGAGTCGCGGCTGCATATCCCGCTCATCCTAGGCTACGACGTTATTCACGGGCACCGTACCATCTTCCCGATTCCGCTGGGGCTGGCCGCCAGCTGGGACCTCGATGCCCTGGAGCGTAGCGCCCGCATTGCGGCCGAGGAATCGGCCGCCGATGGCATCAACTGGGTGTATTCGCCGATGGTGGACATCACCCGTGACCCACGCTGGGGCCGCGTGGCCGAGGGCGCGGGCGAAGACCCCTACCTCGGCGCTCGCATTGCCGAGGCGATGGTGCGTGGCTACCAGGGGCCAACCAATGACCTGACGCGGCCCGAAACCGTGATGGCCTGCCTCAAGCACTTTGCCTTGTACGGGGCCGCCGAGGCCGGGCGCGACTACAACACCACCGACATGAGCCGCCAGCGCATGTACAACGAGTACCTGCCGCCCTACCGTGCTGCCGTGGCGGCCGGCGTGGGCTCGGTGATGTCGTCGTTTAACGACGTAAATGGCATTCCGGCCACGGCTAATAAGTGGCTGCTCACCGATTTGCTGCGCAATCAGTGGGGCTTCACGGGCTTCGTGGCTACCGACTACACGGCCATCAACGAGATGGAAGCCCACGGCCTAGGCGACGAAAAGAAGGTGTCGGAACTGGCGCTGAACGCAGGGGCCGACATGGATATGGTGGGCGAAGTCTTCCTAAAGCAGCTGACCACCAACCTCAAAGAGGGCACGGTGAAGCAGGCGACTATCGACCAGGCCTGCCGCCGCATTCTGGAAGCTAAGTACAAGCTCGGCTTGTTTCAGGACCCCTACCGGGGCGTGACGGAGGCCCGCGCCAAGGCCACCCTGATGAAGCCCGCCTACCTGGCCGATGCCCGCGACATTGCGCGCCGCACCCTGGTCCTGCTCAAAAATGACAAGCAGACCCTGCCCCTGAAAAATACCGTGAACGTGGCCGTGGTGGGCCCACTGGCCGACCGCGCCCGCGACATGATTGGCAACTGGAGCGGGGCCGGCGATGGCAAGCAGGCCGTATCCATCTTGCAGGGAATCAAGAATGTGGGTGGGGCTGGCGTGCACGTCACCTACGCGCAGGGCGTGAACGTGACCGACGACGAGCAGTTGCTTAAGCGCCTCAATGCATTTGGCGGCGAGCTAAACATCGACCCGCGCCCGGCCGAAACGACCATCGCCGAAGCCGTGCAGGCCGCCCAAAGCGCCGACGTGGTAGTGGCCGTGGTGGGCGAAAGCCAGGGCATGACCGGCGAGGCGGCCAGCCGCGCCGACATTAGCCTGCCCGGCCGCCAGCTCGACTTGCTCAAGGCCCTGAAGGCTACTGGCAAGCCGCTCGTACTGGTGCTCGTAAACGGTCGCCCCCTGGCGCTGCCCTGGGAAGACCAGCACGCCGATGCCATCCTCGAAACGTGGTTTGGCGGCACGCAGGCCGGCAACGCGGTGGCCGATGCGCTATTTGGGGTGTACAACCCCAGCGGTAAGCTCACCATGACGTTTCCGCAGTCGGTGGGCCAGGTGCCGATTTACTACAACCACAAAAGCACCGGCCGCCCCTACGCCGGCGTGCTGCTCGACAAGTACAAGTCGCGCTACCTCGACGTGCCCAACGACCC
>Ga0160427_10001285_pt1 | contig 15467 bp, 14 predicted proteins | sample SolpanmetagenomL_FD_108194 | JGI IMG/M metagenome (GOLD analysis project Ga0160427, IMG submission 108194) | Solar panel surface microbial communities from Lawrence Berkeley National Laboratory, California, USA - L | ecosystem: Engineered > Built environment > Solar panel > Unclassified ...
GGCCTATAGGGCAAGAGACGGGCGGGAACGATGCAGACCGTGACGGGCCGGAGCGAAGAAGCCAGGACGGTCCAGCTATCGGAAGTCCTCGGGGCTCTGAGCCACGCCCTCGACCTGACGGAAGGTCAGCCCGTCGGGCATTGCGTGCGGGCGACCTGGATCGGCTTCCACGTGGGCCGGGCGATGGGTTTGCGCGACCTGCAGCTCTGGGAACTCTACCACACGGTGATGCTGAAGGACCTCGGGTGTTCCAGCAACGCCGCGCGTATCTGCGAGCTCTACCTGTCCGACGATCTCAGCTTCAAGCGCGACTTCAAGACGGTGAGCGACAGCCTGCCCAAGGTACTGGGCTTCGTCTTCTCCCACACGGGTCTCAAGGCAGGCCTCGCGGAACGCTTCCGGGCGGTGCTCAACATCCTGCAGAACGGCGGCGCGATCGTCGACGACCTCATCCAGACGCGTTGTCAGCGCGGTGCCCAGATCGCCCGCCAGCTTCGTTTCCCGGCGAGCGTCTGCGAGGCCATCCACGCGCTGGACGAGCACTGGAACGGCAGCGGGCGACCGGACCACCTCGCCGGGCCCGCGATCCCGCTCTACGCCCGCGTGGCGCTTCTGGCCCAGGTGGTGGACGTCTTCCACACCGCGGCCGGCCCCGCGGCCGCGATCGCCGAGGCGCGCGCGCGCGCGGGAACGTGGTTCGATCCTCAGGTCGTCGCTTGCTTCGAGTCGGTCGCGGCCGAACCCGGCTTCTGGGAGACCCTTGCCTCGGACGAGGTCGAGGAGGCGGTGTTCGCGCTGGCGCCCGGCAGTCCGATCGTCGTGGACGAGGACTACCTCGACGATATCGCCCGGGCCTTCGCTCAGATCATCGACGCCAAGAGCCCGTTCACCTCCGGCCACTCGGAGCGGGTCGCGGTCTACGCCGACATGATCGCGGCCGAGCTCGGCTATACGCCGGAGCGTCGCCGCTGGCTGAAGCGCGCCGCGCTTCTCCACGATGTCGGCAAGCTCGGCGTCTCGAACGCCATCCTCGACAAGGCCGGCAAGCTGGACGACGCGGAATGGCGCGATATGCGCAATCACGCCTCCCTCTCCGAGACCATCTTGATCCGCGCGGCAGTGTTCCACGAGATGGCCAGCATCGGCGGCGGCCACCATGAGCGGCTGGACGGCAAGGGGTATCCGCGCGGGCTGCGCGGCGATGCGATCGCACCCGAGACGCGCGTCGTGTCGGTGGCCGATGTGTTCGACGCCCTGACCGCCGACCGGCCCTACCGGGCGGCCATGTCGCTCGAGAAGGCGCTCGGCATCATGCGGGCGGACATCGGAACGGCCTTCGATCCAATCTGCTTCGCGGCTCTGGAGAGGGCGCTCGCCGCGATCGAGGGCGATCTCGCCCGGGCGGCTTGACCCGGACCGCCCGCGAAAAATTCTCCGACTCTTCTACCGGACGGGGACCATCCTGCTCAGGCCACCGTTCGTGGTGCCGCCGCGGGGCGACACGTCTCGTGAGGTCAGGACGATGACCGCGCGCACCGCCCATCCGCAGGACGGCGAGCTGCAAGCCCGAAGGAACAGTGAGGTGAAGATGCGGGCAAGCATGCGCTGGACGTCCAAGTCGCGGAGATGGCGGGCGTCGAGCGCCGGTAGAGCTCTCGACCTCGATGAGGTGAAGGATGCACCGTCGGCCGGTAGATGCTCATAGCAATTTCGCTTGCATTTGATGCAACCGGAATTGCAGCTTCTGATTGCATAAACTCTGGCCAAGCAAATCCAGTCGGAACACTGATCTGCTCGATCCCGGGAACAGGCTCGATCGGCATCGAAGGTCACGCCGGGTCGGTAGAAGGCCGTCCCCCTGTCCCGCGAAACGTTTGCGGAGCGGACCGGCGCCGTCGTCCCGAACCTCCGCGGCGATCTTCTTCGCCTCGCCGTTACCCGGTCAGCCTTCCGGCGGTCCGATCGTGTCCGCCGCATGGGCGTCGCGAGACCCTAGCGGCTTCGGCCTCCCGGTCGTGCTGTCGCGTGCAGTCTGACGCTCGATCTCGGCGTTCAACTTGGCCCCAAGAAGCACGATCACCACCGAGAACCAGATCCACGTCATGAACCCGACTCCCGCCCCGAGTGAACCGTAGATCCTGTTGTAGCTGTCGAAGCTCGCCACGTACCAGGAGAACGAGACCGAGGCACAAACCCAGGAGACGGCCGCGGCGACGCCACCCCAGCTCACCCACCGCCACTTGGCCTCGCGCCGACTGGGTCCGTACCGATACGTCACGGCTAGGCCGAGGCTGACGAGGACGAGCAGTCCCGGCCAGCGCACGAGGCGCAGCGTGACGTCCGCCAGCACGCCCAGACCGAGCTGATTGAGCGCGATCGGTAAAATGACGACCAGGCTGGTAGCCGTCAGGGCAAACAGGATGCCGCTGAGCGTGAACAGGAAGGTGGTGGCGTAGAAGCGCATCAGCGAACGCTTCTCGCGCTCCCTGTAGATCACATTGAGCGCATCGAAGAGGGCGCTCACGCCCGAATTCGCGCTCCAGAGGGCGATCAGGACGCCCACCAACGAGGCTGTGCTGAGCGCGCCGGTGCTCTGCTGGGCGACGCGCACGAGCTGGTCGGACAGGAGGTCGAGGACGCCGCCTGGCAGCACGCCCGCGAGGAGGCTCACGTGCTGGCTGATGGCATGGGGGTCCGAGAACAGACTGTAGACTGACACGATGGTGGCGAGCGCTGGGAAGGTCGCCAACAGGGTGAAAAAGGCGACCCCCCCGGCCGTTGCGAAGACGCGATCGCGCGGGACGGAGTACAGGACCCTCCAGAAGACGTCCTTCCACCCCATGGCCGGGATCTGGGCAGGGTCGTCCGCGGTTCGCCCGCGCCCAGGTTCGCGCGCGCGGCTCTGTGCGAGGGTGAGGCTTCTCGGGCTAGGCCGGCGCGTGCTGACGGAACGCCAATCTTCGCCCTCGTCCTCGTCGTGGGTCTCGTCCGGGTTCACGAGGGATCCTGCGCGGCGATGTATCCGGACGCACTATGCGCTGTCCGAGCGTGGCGCCAACCGCGTCGGCCCTTTCGCCGCATGACAAAGCGGACCTTCGGCTTCGAGCGGGCCGTCGTCTGCCTGATCTTCGCGTCCGCGACGGCACTGCAAGCCAAGGTCGCGACAATGGCCTCGACGACGGCAGTTGCAGAAAGAGAGGGCTGCCGCAGGGATCGGCGGCCCTCTAAGAACGCTCGACCGGTTCGCCTCCCCGCATCAGGGCGAACGCCACGGCCAGCGCGCAACCGACGACGATTCCGGCGGTCAGGTCCCGCAGCAAGGTCAGGCCGAAGGTGACGAGCAGCACGGCTGCGGTGTGCCGCACTCTGAGCAGCCGCACGAACTCGGCCTTCTCGGCCATGTTCCACGACACGACCACCAGCACGCCCGCCAGCGCCGCGAGCGGCACGAAGCCGGCCAGCGGGCTGGCCACCAGCATGAACAGCAGCAGGAAGGCCGCATGCAGCATGCCCGAAACCGGGCTTGCTGCCCCGGCGCGGACGTTGGTCGCCGTCCGGGCAATGGTCCCGGTCACGCTGATGCCGCCGAACAACGCGGAGGCGACGTTGGCCACGCCCTGGGCGACCAGCTCCATGTTCGGGCGGTGGACGCGGGCGGTCATGCCGTCGGCGACCTTGGCCGACAGCAGGCTCTCGACGCCGCCCAGGAGCGCGAAGGTCAGGGCCGTCGGGAGGATGTCGGAGAGCAGCGGCCGCGTGATCTGCGGCAGAGCCGGCATCGGCAATCCATGCGGCAGGCTGCCGAAGCTGCTCGCGATGGTGGCTACGTCGAACTGGAATGCCCAGGCGAGGATGGAGGCGGCCGCAACGGCCACGAGCATGCCGGGAAAAGCGGGCTTCCACCGCTGCAGCGCGAACACCGCCGCAGCGACCCCGGTGCCCAGGGCGAGCGCGGCCGGGTTGAGCGTGGGGAGCGACTGCGCAAGGGCGGCCAGCTTCGGAATGACCGGTCCGGGCTCCTCGCCCGCCAGCCTCAGGCCGCCGAGTTCCCGCAACTGGCTCGCCAGGATCGTGCAGGCGATGCCGGCGGTGAATCCGATCGTCACCGCATGCGGGACGCGATTGATCAGCGTGCCCAGCCGGAGCGCTCCGACCGCGGTCAGCATCAGGCCGGAGAGCAGCACGGCCAGCAGCATGCCGTCGACGCCGAAGCGGGCGACAGTCGTCGCGACGAGGACGATGAAGGCGCCGGCCGGCCCGCCGATCTGGAAGCGGCTGCCGCCGAGGGCCGAGACTAGGAAGCCGCCGACGATGGCGGCGTAGAGGCCGCGGTCCGGCGCGACCCCGGAGGCGACGGCGATGGCCATGGAGAGCGGCAGGGCGACGATGGCGACGGTCAATCCCGCCACGAGGTCGCGGCGCAAGGCCGATAGGCGGTAGCCCTCCGCCAGTACGGTCAGGAGCTTGGGTCTGTAGAGGTGCGCGGTGGCGGCGCCGTTGGGCATGGCGATGAAGCTGTCGAATCCGGAAGGCGAGAATGACCCGGCAGCCAAGCTCACGGGAAGGGCCTTGGCATTGATTTATCGCAACGGTGCCCCGTGCCTGCATCCTCGAAACGAGACGGCGGCGCGAGCGATTGGGCCGGCGATCACGGGCTGCATGCCAGCCTTCGGGCCCGCGCCAGGAGGCCGTCCGGTAAGGCGTTCAGGACCCGGAATGCGCCGCGCCGTCGCGTTCGAACCTCGCCACCGCGTACAACCCGGCCCAGAGTTCGACCATGTCCTCCTCGCCGACAAGCTCGAGAGCCTGGCGTCGTGCCTCATCATCGGAGTCGGCGTGCAGGGGGACCATGTCGACGATGCGGCCACCCCGGGCCACCAGGAAGGCGCGATAGGTTGTGGCCGGAGCGGGTGGATGGACGGGGCTTGCGGCATCGTCGCGCGTGACGTGGAACATGGTGGATGACCCTTCTCGGCAGCGGGCGGAACCAGATCGGCCGTCCGCCCCGGCGGCGAGGCGTGTCCGGGCTCGGAAAGCGCGTCCCGGCCACCCGCCGGGACGTGACCGGGGCCTGATCCAGGTCGGGGGTTGTCCGCGCCCGCCGTGCGTCGTGGCCGGCGCGGGATTCCTCCTACGGCAGGGCGCCCATGAGGCGCTTGGCGTCGGTGAGGATGTTCTCGCAGGCGCGCTGATTGCCCTCCCGGTCCTCCTCAAGGGCCTCGCGGATCAGCAGGCGGGCAGCGGCGACGTTCTCGCGGGTGGGCTTCATCTGCGGGTCGCTCGGTGCCTCGGCGAGCGCGCGGGGCAGAGCCTTGACCGAGCCGGTGGTCAGGGTGTGACCGGGCTCCAGACCAGCGACGCGCACGGCGCCCAAGCTATCGAGGCGGCGCTGCAGGGCGCCGACCTGCTGCGCGCACGGGGTTGCGAGCGCGGGCAGGACGGAACCGGCCAACAGGCCGGCGGCGAGAACGGCAAGTGAGGTACGCATAGCTTCGTTTTCCTTGGCAGTCGGGCAGGTAGCGACCGTACCGGACGGCCTCTCGTGCGACGCAGCGGGAAACTCGGCCTTGCGCTGGATCAAGGAACGGGGGCGCGGGGCCTTCTGGGGTACGGCAGGTCGGACTGGTGTGCGGCGAGACGCTCCGGAGGACGCCAGTCGACCGCCGGAATGGTCGTGCCCATCGCCGTCCTTGATCCATCCCAAGGCCGGGCATCCCGGCGCGTGTGACGGCAGGGGCGTTCAGCCGGAGACACCCTCGATGAGCGCCCGCCCGCTTGCCCTCCTATGGAGCCCGCTCCGTGCCTTCACGGTGCTGTTCGTCTCGGCAATCCTCCTCGGGGGATTGGCGGTGGCCGGCGTGTGCGCGCTGCTTGTCGTGACCTTGGTTCTCAACGCCGGAGGCTTCGCGTTCCACGCGCTGGTCACCGGCACCAAGATCCTCGCGCCCCCGGTTCTGACGGCCATGATCCTGACGCGGGGGCTACTCGGGTTCTGCCGCCAGCTACGGGCTTGAGGCCACCCGGTCGTTAAGCCGCCGAAGGCGGGTTCACCGAAGTCCCGGCCCCCGCGGGCGGAGACGCCGCCCGTGGTTCGGCTCGACGGTTGAGGCGCTCGGTACGACCGGATGCCCGGCCCTCCGAGGGCGTCTGGCGTGGCGTTCGTCCCCGAGGCTCCGTCATCGCCGGCCACCACCCGCCGTCATGCACGCCTCGCCGTCGCGATCGCGGACAGGGCACCGGCGGACGTCGCGGAGGGCGAGCGGCAGCCGGTTCGGGCCCCGCGCCCCGGCGGGACGGCGTGGCGGCGGGCCGTTTGATCGAGATCAAGGCTTGAGGGCGTCCCCGTCCCTAAGCGCCGACGTAGCCGTTCTTGCGTGGGGCGAATCGAGCGAGCCATGGCCGCGACACCAACATCCGCGACACCGACATCCAAGTACATGACCGAGGGGGAGGTCGGCCTCGGCGTCGCCCTCATGGTCGGGGCCCTCCTCTGCGCCCTGGCGTCGGCCCGGGCGGTCGATGCGCCGTTCTCCATCCATATGGCCGTCTTCGCGCTCGCCGCGCTGGCGGGCTTCGTCACCATCCTCAGGCGCTACGAGGCCCGACCCGCCGCGCCGCCGCGGCAGGAGATCGACGGCAAACCCAACTACAATCTCGGACCGATCAAGTTCGCGACCGTCGCCGCGATGGCCTGGGGCATCGCCGGCTTCTCGGTCGGCTGCATCATCGCCTTCCAGCTCTGGGCGCCGTCGCTCAACCTCGGCCTCGAATACACGTCGTTCGGACGCCTGCGCCCGCTGCACACCTCGGCGGTGATCTTCGCGTTCGGCGGCAACGTCCTGATCGGGACGTCCTTCTACGTCGTCCAGCGCACCTGCCGGGCCCGGCTCGCGGGTGAGCTCGCGCCCTGGTTCGTGGTGCTCGGCTACAACCTGTTCATCGTCGTCGCCGGCACCGGCTACCTGATGGGCGTGACCCAGTCGAAGGAATACGCCGAGCCCGAATGGTACGCCGACCTCTGGCTCACCGTCGTCTGGGTCACTTACCTGCTCGTGTTCCTGGCCACGCTCCGGAAGCGGACCGAGCCGCACATCTTCGTCGCGAACTGGTTCTACCTCGCCTTCATCGTGACCATCGCCATGCTGCACATCGTCAACAACCTGGCGATGCCGGTGAGCTTCCTCGGCTCCAAGTCGTATCCGATGTTCGCGGGCGTGCAGGATGCCCTGATCCAGTGGTGGTACGGCCACAACGCGGTCGGCTTCTTCCTCACCGCCGGCTTCCTCGCGATCATGTACTACTTCGTGCCCAAGCGCGCCGAGCGGCCGATCTACTCCTACCGGCTGTCGATCATCCACTTCTGGGCGCTGATCTTCATGTACATCTGGGCCGGCCCACATCATCTACACTATACTGCCCTGCCGGACTGGGCGCAGACCTTGGGCATGACGTTCTCGATCATGCTGTGGATGCCCTCCTGGGGGGGCATGATCAACGGCCTGATGACGCTGTCGGGCGCCTGGGACAAGCTGCGGACCGACCCGGTCCTGCGCTTCATGGTCGTGTCGCTCGCATTCTACGGCATGGCGACCTTCGAAGGGCCGATGATGGCCATCAAGGCCGTGAACTCCCTGTCGCACTACACCGACTGGACCATCGGGCACGTGCATTCGGGCGCCCTCGGTTGGGTCGCCTACATCTCCTTCGGCGCCCTCTACTGCCTCGTCCCGTGGCTGTGGAACCGGCGCGAGCTCTACTCGCTCAAGCTCGTCGAGTGGCATTTCTGGATCTCGACGCTGGGCATCGTCCTGTACATCACCTCGATGTGGGTCGCCGGGATCATGCAGGGGCTGATGTGGCGCGCCTACAACGCGCTCGGCTTCCTCGAATACTCCTTCGTCGAGACGGTGGAGGCGATGCAGCCCTACTACCTCGTGCGGGCGCTCGGCGGGGTGCTGTTCCTGACCGGCGCGCTGATCATGGCCTACAACCTCGCCATGACCATCGCGGGCAAGACCGCCGCCGAGAGCGATCCGCTGCCCGCGGACGGCGCGCTACCCGGTACCGCCGGCCTCGCGCCGGCCGAGTGAACCCAGCCCGGGGCCGTCCATCCGGCGGCCCCGCACCGTCTCCCGCATCACGGATATTGCCCGATGGCCACCGCCCAAGCCGGCCTCTGGAAGAGGCACGAGGTCTTCGAGAAGAACTCCATCATCCTGCTCCTCGGCGCGCTTCTCGTCGTGGCCATCGGCGGCCTCGTGGAGATCACGCCGCTGTTCTACCTGAAGAGCACCGTCGAGACGGTCGAGGGTGTCCGTCCCTATACGCCGCTCGAACTCGCCGGGCGCAACATCTACATCCGCGAGGGCTGCTACCTCTGCCACAGCCAGATGATCCGGCCGATGCGCGATGAGGTCGAGCGCTACGGCCACTTCTCGCTCGCCGCCGAGAGCATGTACGACCACCCCTTCCAGTGGGGCTCGAAGCGGACCGGTCCCGATCTCGCCCGCGTCGGCGGCAAGTATTCCGATCAGTGGCATCGCGAGCACCTGAAGGATCCGCGCGCCGTGGTCCCGGCCTCGATCATGCCGGCCTACGCCTTCCTGGACCGGCCCATCGACGCCGACGCCATCGCCGACGACCTGAAGGCCAACCGGGCGCTCGGCGTACCCTACACCGACGAGATGGTCGCGCTCGCCCGGAGCGACCTGAAGGCGCAGCTCGATCCGGACGGGCCGGCCACCGCGGACCTGCAGCGCCGCTATCCCGGCGTCAGCGTCCGCGATTTCGGCGGCGACAAGGCCAGGATTGCCGAGATCGACGCCCTCGTCGCCTACCTGCAGGTGCTCGGCACGATGGTCGACTTCAAGATCTACGAAGACAAGAAGAACCTGAGGTGAGCGCCATGACCTACGAGAACGCATCCGCCTTCGCGCAGACCAGCGGCCTACTCTACTTCGTCACCATCTTCATGGCCGTTGCCGTCTACGCCTTCTGGCCGCGCAATCGCGCCCGGTTCGACGCGGCCGCCCATCTCCCCCTGAACGAGGACTGAGCCGTGGCCGATACCGCGAACCCCGGCACGCCGCCCGCGGCCCCGGAGACCACCGGGCACGAGTGGGACGGCATCGCCGAGTACAACAACCCGCTGCCGCGCTGGTGGCTCTACACCCTCTACGCCACCATCGTCTGGTCCTTCGGCTACTGGGTCGCCTATCCGGCCTGGCCGCTGGTGAGCGGCTATACCGGCGGGGTGCTCGGCTACTCCCAGCGCCAAACGGTCCTGGACGAGGTCGATGCGGTTCGCCGCGACCGGAACGCGCGCGGGCAGACGCAGCTCGCGGGTGCCTCCGTCGCCGAGATCCGCGCCGACCCGGCGCTGCTGCGCCTCGCGCTCGCCACCGGCAAGGCGGCCTTCGGCGACAACTGCGCCGCCTGTCACGGCACCTCGGCCACCGGACGGACGGGCTACCCCAACTTGCAGGACGACGACTGGCTCTGGGGCGGCAGCCCCGAGGAGATCGAGCGCACGATCCGCTACGGCGCGCGCTCGGGCAACGGCGAGGCGCATGTCGGCGATATGCCGGCTTTCGGACGCGACGGCGTCCTGAAGCGCGACGAGGCCGAGGCGGTGGCGAGCTACGTCCTCTCGCTATCGGGAAAACCGGGCGTTGCCGGGGCGAGCCTGGAAAAGGGCGCCGAGACCTTCGCCGGCACTTGCGCCGCCTGCCACGGTGAGACCGCGAAGGGAAATCCCGAGATCGGTGCGCCGAACCTGACGGACCCGATTTGGCTCTACGGCTCGTCGCCCGAGCAGGTCGTCGCGACGGTCATGAACGGACGCAAGGGCGTGATGCCGGCCTGGGAGGGCCGTCTCGACCCGGCCACGATCAAGTCGCTCGCGGTCTACGTGCACGGCCTGGGCGGCGGCCATTAGCGGGATGCCGGCCTGGCTCACCCGAGTGGGCCGGGCCGGAAGACGTCCCGCGAGCCACGCTCGGCGCGAGCAGCCCCGACCGTGGCTCCCCCCGGCTTGAGCGAGATCAAGGCGAGCCGCGCGACGGCGCCCTAACGGCATCGAGGCCGGCCTGCCGCCGGACGGAACTCAGGACCGATGTCGCTCGCCAGACCCACCCGGACAGTCGAGAAGGCCACGGCGCGGCGCGCCGGCAAGTTCGGCGCCGCCGCGACGCGGACGGCCATCCCGGCGGTAACCGGGTCGCTCTACGCCGCCCGAACCAAGATCCAGCCGCAGGCGGTCCGGGGCACCTTCCGGCGCATCAAGTGGGCGCTGCTCGCTGTGACGCTCGTCGTCTACTACGCGCTGCCGTTCATCCGCTGGGACCGGGGCCCGGGCGAACCTTCGCAGGCCGTCCTGCTCGACCTCGACCGCGGTCGCTTCCACTTCTTCTCCATCGCGCTCTGGCCGCAGGACGTGACCTACGTCATGGGTCTCCTGATCCTCGCGGCCCTGATCCTGTTCCTCATGAACGCCGTCGCGGGTCGCGTCTGGTGCGGCTATCTCTGCCCCCAGACCGTCTGGACCGACCTGTTCCTGGCCGTGGAGCGCCTGATCGAGGGCGACCGGCGCGAGCGGCTGAAGCTCGACGCGGCGCCCTGGTCGATGGAGAAGATCGCCCTCCGGACGATGAAGCATTCCATCTGGCTGCTGATCGCCTGGTGGACCGGAGGCGCGTGGGTCCTCTACTTCGCGGACGCGCCGACGCTGGTCGTCCAGCTCGCGACCTTTCAAGCGCCGGCACCGGCCTACGTCGCCATCCTGACCCTCACGGCGACCACCTACCTGCTCGCCGGCCACATGCGCGAACAGGTCTGCACCTACATGTGCCCCTGGCCGCGCATCCAGGCCGCGCTCACCGACGAGCACGCCTACAACATCCTCTACCGGGACGCGCGGGGCGAACCCCGCGTTTCCGTCAAGCAGGCCGCCGCGCTTCGCGCGGTCGGCAAGCCGGCCGGCGACTGCGTCGACTGCTTCGCCTGCGTCACCGCCTGCCCGGCGGGCATTGACATCCGTGACGGCCTGCAGATGGACTGCATCCAGTGCGGCCTCTGCGTCGACGCCTGCGACACGGTCATGGGCAGGCTCGGGCGCCCTGCGGGCCTGATCGGCTACGACACCGAGGCGAACCGCCGGAGCCGCGCCGCGGGCCGGGGCCCGGTGAGCCGCATCGTCCGACCGCGCACCATCCTGTACGCGACCCTCGTGGCGGGCATCGGCGGGTTCATGCTGTACCAACTCGGCGCCCGCAGCTTCATGGGCCTGAGCGTGCTGCACGACCGCAACCCGCTCTACGTGACGCTCTCCGACGGCTCGATCCGCAACGGCTACACGGTCAGATTGAGCAACAAGCGGCCCGGTGAGCGGCACTACGCCCTCGCCGTCGAGGGCCTCGCCGGGGCGCGCGTCGAGGTCGTGGGCGGCGCGCCGGGCGACCTGCCGGTGCCGTCCGATGCGACCCAGGAGTTCCGCGTCCTCGTCTTCGCCGCCGCGGACGCGCGGCCCGATCCGAGCGTCCAGCTCACCTTCCACCTCACCGATGCCTCGACGGGCGAGACCGCCCGGGCGCAGGACACCTTCAAGGCCCCCGCGCCATGACCGCCGCTCCGCCGATGCCGCCGCGTGCCTCGGGCCGCCTGACGGGCCGCAAGGTCATGGCGGTCTTCGTCGCCTTCTTCGGGACCGTCGCCGCCGCCGATACCGCGCTGTTCGTCCTGGCGACGCGGACCTGGTCCGGGCTGGAGGTCGCCTCGCCCTACAGGGCCGGCCAGCTCTACAACGCCGAGCTGCGCCACGCGCGGGAACAGGACGCCCTCGGCTGGCACCTCGATGCGTCGGTGGTCCGGCACCCGTCCGGGGTCGCGACCGTGACCGTGATTGCGGCCGACGGGGAGGCGCACCCGCTCCGGGGCAGAGCGCTGCATGCCCGGCTGGAGCGCCCGACCGACAAGCGGAAGGACGTGGCGGTCGACCTCGCGGAGGTCGCTGCCGGGACCTACGCCGCACGAGCCGAGCCGGTCGCGCGCGGGCAGTGGGACCTCGTCGTCGAGGTCGCCGGCGAGGACGGCGTCGCGTTCCGGCGCAGGCACCGAATCGTCCTGGACTGAGGGGGCATCCCGATGTGCTGCACCGACATGGCGCTCGCCTACGTGGAAGCCCACGCCTCTTGGGGCGCGGCGAACACCAAGCCCTCCCTCGGCCGGGATCACAGCGCCTTCGTCGCCGTCGCGCCGGACGGATCGGCCCGCGCGGAATTCGCGGTCGAGGGCGTGCGCTGCGCCGCCTGCATGAAGGCCATCGAGCGCGGGCTCGCGCCCATGCCCGGTGTGGCCTCCGCGCGGCTGAACTTCTCGGACCGGCGCCTCGCCGTCACCTGGACACGTGAGGCCGAGCCCGACGTGCCTGCCATCCTGGCGGCGCTGGAGATGCTCGGCTACACGGCGCAGCCCTTCGCACCGGGCGGCCTTGCGGATGCGGAAGCCGCCGAGACGAAGCGCCTCATCCAGGCGCTCGCGGTGGCGGGCTTCGCGTCGATGAACGTGATGCTGCTCGCCATCTCGGTCTGGGCTGGCAACATCTCGGACATGAGCCCGGAGAACCGCGACCTCTTCCACTGGATCCAGGCCGTCATCGTCCTGCCGGCTGCCGCCTATGCCGGGCGCCCCTTCTACGAGGGCGCGGTCCGGGGGCTGCGGGCAGGCCGGGTCACGATGGACTTCCCGATCACGCTCGGCGTCGTCCTCACGCTGGTGATGTCAGTCGTGGAATCGCTGTCGGGTGCCACGCACGCCTACTTCGACGGCGCCGTGATGCTGCTGTTCTTCCTCCTGATCGGGCGCGTCCTCGACCAAGCCATGCGGCAGCGCACGCGCGCCTTCGCGGAGAACCTTGCGGCCTTGCGCTGTGAGCGCGCGACGCTCGCCGGGCCGGACGGCGGCCTGCGGGATGTCCCGCTGGCGGAACTCGCCCCGGGCGCCCGCATCCTCGTTCGGCCGGGCGAGCGGGTGCCGGCCGATGGCCTCGTCGAGAACGGCACCTCCGACCTCGACCAGAGCTTGGTCACCGGCGAGACCGCCGCCGTGGCCGTGCGCGGCGGCGACCGTGTCTTCGCCGGGGCGCTCAACGGCAGCGGCGCCCTGACGGTGCGGGTGACCGCGGCGGCCGGTGCGAGCCTGCTCGACGAGGTCGAGGGGTTGATGCGGCGAGCCCTGGAGGCGCGCTCGCGCGCCCTCGTGCTCGCCGACAGGGCGACGCGCCTCTACGTTCCCTTCGTCCACGCGGGCGCCGCCCTGACCTTCGTCGGCTGGCTCGCCGCGGGGGCCGGGTGGCACGCGGCGCTGCTCGATGCCGTCGCCGTCCTGATTGTCACCTGCCCGTGCGCGCTCGGGCTCGCGATTCCCGCCGTGCAGGTCGTCGCGGCCGGTGCCCTGTTTCGCGAGGGCGTGCTGCTCAACGACGGCACGGCCCTGGAGCGCTTCGCCCAGGTCGACACGGTCGTCTTCGACAAGACCGGCACACTGACCCTGCCCGAGCCCACCTTGTCGGGCGGACGCTACGCGCCCGCAGCTTTGGAGAGTGCGGCCCGGCTGGCCCTGTCGAGCCGGCACCCGATGTCGGCGGCCCTCGTCGCCGCGGCGGGTCCCGCCGAGCCGTTCCCAGGCGCGCAGGAGGCGGCCGGCCTGGGCGTGCGCGCGGTCGTCGGCGGCGTCGAGCTGCGGCTCGGCTCGGCCCGCTTCTGCGGGGCCGAGGCCGAGGCGGCGGCAGCGGTGGCGGCCGACCCGGAGGCCTCGGTGATCTGCTTCCGGGCCGGTGACGGGGCACCGGCCGCCTTCCCGGTGCGCCAGGGCCTGCGCCCGGACGCCGCCGAGGTCGTCGCCGGCCTGGCGGCGCTCGGCCATCGAGTGCTGATCCTCTCGGGCGACCGGGCCGCATCCGTCGAGGCGGTCGCCCGCCGCCTCGGCATCGCCGAGTGGGAGGCGGGGCTCACGCCGCAGGACAAGATCGCCCGGATCGAGGCGCTCGAGCGAGCCGGACGGCGGGTCCTGATGGTCGGCGACGGGTTGAACGACGCCCCCGCGCTCGCCGCCGCGCACGCCTCGCTCTCGCCGGTCACCGCCGCGCATGTGAGCCAAGCCGCCGCCCACGCGCTGTTCCTGGGACGAAGTCTCGCCCCGGTCCTGTCGGTGCTCGCCGCGGGTCGGCGGGCCCGACGGCTCATGCTTCAGAACTTGTGGTTCTCGGCGGTCTACAACGTGCTGGCGGTGCCGCTGGCGGCGACGGGATGCCTGACGCCGCTGATCGCGGCTCTGGCCATGTCGGGATCGTCCCTCGCCGTGACGGCCAACGCCCTGCGCGCCCGCCTCGCGACGATGCCCGCCCCGGTGCCGGCCGCGCACCGGCCCACGGCCCCAGCCCCGGTCGCCGGAACCTCCTGAGGCCGTCATGAATGTCCTCCTCCTCGTCATCCCCATCGCGCTTGGACTCGGCCTGCTCGGCCTGCTCGCCTTCCTCTGGGCGTTGCGGAGCGGCCAGTACGACGACCTCGAGGGCGCCGAGTACCGCGTGCTGCACGATGACTGACCTCGCGCTGGCGCCGACCCAGTCGGTTCCCATGCGCGTTCCTCACCGCGCCCGGACCGTGGCGGCGGCGACCTGCCTGCCCGGCCCTGGCGCTGGACCGCTCCCTGCGTTCCGAGACGTGCTCAAACGACAGTGGTGAGGCTTGGCCGCGCGCCGCATCGTCGCCGGTCCCCTGCAGGTGGCCGCCGATGTCATGGAGGGTCGGGCCTGTCCGGCCATTGGCTTCGGGCCTTGGTCTCTACGCTACCGCGAGCGCTCCGCGCCGCAGGTCCCACTGCGGATGCGGCTGACTGAGCCCTCTGCCGCACGGATGCGCTGCGGCTACCGCCGCCTGCAACCTGTTGCGGTGGGCGCGCTGGAAGGTGAACCCCACGCGCACCGACCGTCTCCAACCCCCTGGGTCGGCGGTTGCAGGGCTGCGCCCGGGTTAACCCGGGCCAAGCCGCTCCTGAAGGTCGTCGACTTGTGGCGCCGCAAGTCGACGACGCGTCCGCGCAAGATTGGTTTCGCGATCCCAGCTCCGCCGCTCACTCGCCGCGCATGGCGGCCTGTCTAGCTGGGGCGCGTAGAAGGGTGCCGACACCGCGGGGCGGCACGACTTTCGATTCAGCAATCAGGATGACTTAGGAAATCAGGTGGCTGGGGGACCTGGATTCGAACCAGGACTAGAGGAGTCAGAGTCTCAGCGCAGCCGTTGAATTTGTTGACGTTTCTGGCGCGTGTTGCGCTTCGTGTTGCTGATCCTGTTCACGCCGCCCCGCCGATCAGCCTTGCCTCGATGCCTTCCATCGCCTTCTGATCGGCCTCGGCATCCTCGAACAGGTGACCGTAGATGTCGAAGGTCACCGTGATGGAGCTGTGACCC
>Ga0160427_10001287_pt1 | contig 15452 bp, 11 predicted proteins | sample SolpanmetagenomL_FD_108194 | JGI IMG/M metagenome (GOLD analysis project Ga0160427, IMG submission 108194) | Solar panel surface microbial communities from Lawrence Berkeley National Laboratory, California, USA - L | ecosystem: Engineered > Built environment > Solar panel > Unclassified ...
AGTGCCGGAAGTGCTCGGATGGCAGCCCCATAACTGCCCAGCTTGTCGGTGCAGATCGTCTCTGGAATGTGGAATTCTCCAAGCAGTCGAACCAAGAACGTTCTTGCCATTTCGGTATCTCGGTGGCGGTGCAACAAGACGCCCTACACGAACCCGTGCTCGTCCACAGCGAGTGACGGACACCGCCGACGGTGGTACAGACTTCGTCCATGTGCCACCGGGAACCCCGACGAGGTTCCCGGTGACGCAACTCTTCAGCGATGAGCGGCGAGAAGTTGATGTCCCACTCGCGCAGCGTGTCGTGACTGACATCAACGCCGCGCTCCTGGAGCAGTTCCTGCGGTCGTGTTGCCTTAAGCGGGTCGGGGTAAGCTGACCGTCCGTGACTGATCCGAAACCCTATTGACACCGTTTCCCGATGACCATCATCCAGAACGCGATTTGGCTGTACCATCGCTTTCCCTTAAGTCCTCGGGACATCCAAGAATTGATACACCAGTGCGGTATCCAAGTGAGCCACGAGACCCTCCGTGAATGGTATATCAAGTTCAGCACCCTCTTCTCTGAAGGCCTGTGCCACCGTCGGCGGTGTCCGTCACTCGCTGTGGACGAGCACGGGTTCGTGTAGGGCGTCTTGTTGCACCGCCATCGGGATACCGAAGTGGCAAGAACGTTCTTGGTTCGACTGCTTGGAGAATTCCACATTCCAGAGACGATCTGCACCGACAAGCTGGGCAGTTATGGGGCTGCCATCCGAGCACTTCCGGCACTTCAGAAGGTCGACCATCAGCAAGTGATCTCGACCGCCCGCTGCAATAATCTCGCAGAACAATTGCACCGTCCCACACGACAACAGGAGTGTAATCCACTCGGTTTCAGAAAGATTAAGCGAACCCAGGAATTCTTGAATCTCCATGCCCGGATCACCAATCTTCAGCGCCCTCCTCGAACGACAGTTCCCGCCTACATCAGCAGAAGCGACCAATACAGGGCAGTCCAGATGTGGCGGGAAGTCGGTGGAGGGGTGGCCTGAGCGAACTTCAGGCCACCCCTCCGCTTCGTCTATCAGCGACACGATTAACCTGACAGAACCTCCAGAGCACAGCTACTGAATTTTCTTGCTCCACCGCTTGGTCATCTCAGAAGGTGGAAGAGGCCGGGAGATCAGGTAGCCTTGAATTCGACGGCAGGATATCTCCTCTAAGACTGCGAGTTCTTCAGGTTCCTCTACACCTTCGGCTACCACAGTCAGACCAAGACGGTCGGCGATGAGCAGCACGGCCCGCAGCAGCTCCAGCCGTCGGGGAGTCAGATGAATGCCCGCAACCATTGCCCGGTCGATCTTGAGCACGTCCACCGGCAGCCGTTCGAGCACCGCCAGACTGGAGAATCCGGTCCCGAAGTCGTCAAGGGCGATGTTCAGCCCCACTCGCCGCAGCTCGCTCAGTTGCTGGATCACCTCGTTCAGGTCGTGAATGACCACCGCTTCGGTCACTTCTAGGGTGAGCTGTTCGGGCCGCACCCCCGACCGCGCCAGAATCTTCAGAAGTTCCTCAGTGAATTCAAGGCGAATAAACTGCTTCGCGCTGATGTTCACATTCATATGTACGGGACGTTCCCATTCCTGGGTCCAGGTGCGGCACTGTTCTAGGGCGAATTCGAGCAGTTGCAGTCCCAGGACATGAATCAGACCGGTGGTTTCAGCAATTGGAATGAACTCGGCTGGACTGACCCAGCCGAGCACCTCGTCGTGCCATCGGCACAGCGCTTCGAAGCCGCAGTAACTGTCGTCGTGGAGATCGATGACCGGCTGGTAATACAGCTGAAACTCCCGGTGCAGGAGGGCGTGCCGCATGCGGCGCTCGATCTGGTGGGTGCGGAGGTAGGCCGTCGACAATTCTTCGGTGTACAGCGCCACCTGTCCGGATCCCTGCTTCTTGGCGTGATTTAAGGCAAGATCGGCGTGCCGGTAGAGTTCAGACGGGGCTGTGTTCTGGACACCACTGACGGCGACGCCGAGACTGACTGTCACCTGAACCGCCAGGTCATTGGCGCGGGTAGGCTGCTGCGCGGCCTGAATGATCCGCTGCGCCAGTTGGGTGGCCTCCTCAGGGCCTCCGTCCCGCAGGATCACGCAGAACTCGTCGCCGCCCAGCCGGGTCAGCACCGCCCGGGGTGGCAGCAGGGTACGGAGGCGACCGGCCACCACCCTCAGGACGTCGTCACCGGTCGCGTGCCCGTAGGCGTCGTTGATGGCCTTGAATTCGTCAACATCCAGCAGCAGCAGAGCGGTGGAGGCGGTCATCTCTGCTTTCACCACTTCATCGAAGGTCTGACTAAAGACCCGCCGATTTGCCAGCCCGGTCAGTTCGTCCTGGTAGGCGTGAAGTTCCATCAGGCGCCTCAACTCAACGGATTCAGTCACATCGGCCATCGATACCACGACTTCCCACTGCCCGTCCGGGCGCTGAAGTGGGTAGGCGTTCATCGACACCCACAGCTGGATATCATTGTGCAGGGTCACGTGCAGCACCTCATTGCGAACCGTGACATGGTCCCGAAAAGCCCTGGCCGCCGGGTGATGCTCAGGCCGCACCGGCTGGTCATTCACGTCCCTGACCTGCTTGAGCAGTGGCAGAAAATTGCCACCTGACGGCACACTGTCCAGACCGAACATCTTCAGGAAGGCCGGGTTGGTGGCGGCCACCTCCCGGTTATGGTTCAGCAGGAAGATGCCCTCGTCCAGAGACGCGAGAATCATCTGTCCCTGCGCCTCGCTCAGCTCCAGAGCCCGCAACAGGTGGGCACGCTGGATGATGGGAGCGAGCTGTGGCTGGAGCGCTTCGAGAAACGCCAGCGAGGCTGCAGACGGCTGCACCCCTTCGGGGAACGTCAGCGCGAACTGCGCAACGAAGGTTGTTGCCGCGAGCAGCGGAATGATCAGCACCGGTTCGGTCTGTCCCTTCAGAGAGCCGGGGAAAGGTGAGTCCTGACGCCAGTACGGCCCACTGAACTTGGTGAGCCCAGGCGGAAGACTTCCGTGGCCCTGAAGATGCTTACGAAATGCTTGCAACTGGGTGTCCGGTACGCTGTACCCGCTCAGCACGTCGAGACGTTCATCGCCGTAAGTCAGTCCGAAGAGCACACCGCTTTTCGCCTTAGCGATCTCGGCCACCTCACCCAGGGCAATCTGGTACAGATCATAGGAAGACGCGGCACTGTTGAGTTTCAGCAACACCTCCTGGGTCATCTGGTTCCAGTGTCGCTGACGCGTCTGCTCTGTCACGTCCTGAACCGTTCCGATCCAGGAGGAGACTCCACCCTGGGCATTGCGGATCGGCACACACTGCACCACCACGTCACGGTCGTCGCCCTGCCAGCCACGCAACCGACCCCTGAGTTCAAACGCCCGTCCTGTCGCCGCCGCGTTGACGAACGTTCCCTGATACTGCAGGCGGTCATCGGCCTGCACAGCATTCAGGTAACCGACCCCGCGGTATTCCTCGAACGTCTGGCCGGTGAACGCTTCCCACGAGGCAACCGGCTCAAGGACCCGGAACTCGCTGTCCAACTCAAGAATGACCGCGTTGGTGGCTTCCAGCAGCGTTCGGAAGCGGGCTTCCTTGAGCTGTGCCTCCTCGTATTGGCGGGTACGCCCGATGGCCGCCGCGCACATTGCTGCAATCACTGTCAGCCGGCTCTGCGACAGAATATTAAACTTTCCACGTTCGCCCAGGTGTAGTTGCATGGCTCCGAGTGTCTGACCGCCCGTCTGGAGTGGTACCGTGACAATCTCCTGGGTGTCCGAGTCCCAGACCGATTCCAGGTGCGGATAGCGTTCCAGAAACTGCAGACGCCCGAGAACCAGGAGTGTGCCACTCTCGAAGGACGTGTTCAGCGGCCCATCATCGGCAAGAGGCACGGCGACGTCCATCTTGAACGTGTCGGTCCGTATGTCAGTAGCGTAGTGGACAGCCAGTCCCTGCTGAGCCTCGCCGAACAGCGCCAGTTTGATGGCGTGCACGTCCTGGCTGAAAAACCGGAAGATTTCCCCCACCACGGCATCGAGACCCACCGCCGCATTTAGCGTCCGGGTGAGTTCGAGCAGGTGCTGCGCGTCCTCACGGGCTTGCCTGGCTTCGTTGAGCTCCTCGAAGAACACTTCGATGCCGTCGCTCGTGGGAAAGACCTGAAGCCCCAGCCGACTGTTCCATCCTTTGGCTTCAGCCTCAAATTTGAGTGGCTCGCGGGTCTTCATCACCTGTTCGAACGCCTGGATGTACACCGTGGCGTCCGGGTACAGGGTATGCACCTTGACACCGATCATCGATTCCCGGCTCCTCCGAAGGCGCAGGACCGTCGAGTCACTGACCCAGGTATACTCGAAATCGTGGTTCAGCGCGATGTACTCATGTGGGAAGGTATCGGCGAGCAGATGACGGTTGGTGAACATGATCTCTCCTGGTACGGCGCATGTCCCGAAGTCAGAAGGCATTCGACCAGGAAAGAGAGGGTTTGTCAGGTCAGACAATGTCTTGTTCGTTCAGGAAGATAAAGAAAAGTTCAGGTTTGGGCCGATTACTCTCATATAACCGTAGCATATTTTTTATTCTGTTTTGCTCGATTTTGACAGTTTTTTGTCGATTGAATGATTAGATGTCAATATATTGTTCGGTTCTGCCACACACCTGAGGCTTTCCCGCTTTCAGGAGAAGTAAGCTTCAGGCACACGTCTGACACCTCTTACCTGCGAACTTGATACCCGTTCCGTCAGGCTCTGTGTGATGGCGCCAGCAGCGGGGCCACCGCCTCCCACAACTGCTGGCGTGAGAACGGTTTGGTCAACAGCGCCCGGGCCCCGAGGTCCACCGAGCGGCGCTGATCGGCGTCTGCGCCACGCGCAGTCACCACCAGCACCGGCAGGGCGGGATTCTGTGTTCCGAGCGCGACCAGCAGCCCGAACCCGTCGAGTGCCGGCATATGCAGATCGGTCACCACTACGGCAACCTCCGGATGTGCGGCGAGAACGCTGAGGGCGTGTTCGCCGTCGGTGGCTGAGAGTACCTCGCAGCCGTGGAGTCGGAGAATCGAGGTGATCAGCAGATTGATATACGGCTCATCGTCGACCACCAGAACCAGGTTCCCACTGTTCATGGCACCGAGAGTGGTGGCAGGGTCGGTGGAAGGGGTCACAGCGTTCCTGCCAGGCGTTCGTGCACCGCGCCGAGCAGCAGGCGCGGACTGAAAGGTTTAACGAGGTAACCGTCGGCACCGACCTTCTCGCCTTCCAGCAGGTCGCTCTGCTGACCCCGGGCAGATACCAGCAGCACCTGGCAGTGCCCGAGCTGTTCGCTGCTTTTGACTGCCCGGCAGACCTGTAGGCCGTCCAGGTGCCCCGGCATCATCACGTCGAGAATCATCAGGTCGGGGATGAGTTCGTGGGCGAGGCGCAGCGCCTCCTCGCCGCTGGCGGCTTCGTAAAGCTCGTAGGACGTCCGCCTCAGGGTCAGACGGATCAGGGCGCGCAGTTCGGGGTAATCGTCGACAATCAGGATACGGGTCATGGGTGTGCTCCCAGCAGAGGCAGGGTGAAGGTGGCCAGGGTGCCTTCCCCGATGCGGCTTTCAAGGTGTACCAGACCGCCGTGACGGTCGACGATCTCGCGCACCAGCGACAGGCCGAGGCCGGTGCCGGGAACGCTGCCTGAGCTGTCCGCGCGGTAGAACCGCTCGAAGGCCCGGGCCAGCTGATCGGGCCGCATGCCCAGGCCGTGGTCCTGAACGCTGACGCTCACGCCGCTTTCCAGCGCGCAGGCACGGATCAGGACTGGGGTCTCCCCGGGTGAGTACTTGAAGGCGTTCGAGATCAGGTTGCCGAGGGCCTGCTGCAGCTTGTTGCCGTCCACGGCGACCGGCGGCAGATCGGCGTCGATCTGGAGCTGGACCCGGCCGCGCTGTCCCGGCGGGACGAACGCTTCCAGGGTGCGCTCGATCAGGGGAGGGAGGCGCTGCTCGGTGATCCGGAAATCCTTGCCCGCCCGGGCTTCGATGCGGGCCAGGTCCAACAGTTCGTTGAGCAGTTGCACCAGCCGCTCAGCCTGGCGGTAGATGATTTCCGCCATCTCCCGCGTGGTAGCGGGGTCAAGGTTCTCGGTATGAAGCAGTTCGGCAAATCCGTAGATGCTCGCCATCGGGGTGCGCAGTTCGTGGGCCGCCGTGGACAGGAACTCGGTTTTCATGTTGCTGACTTCGGTCTCGTGTGTCACGTCCCGGAAATACATCACATAGCCGGAGAAGTCGCTCAGGTCGTCGAGCCGCCGGACGCTGCGTTTCAGTACCCGAGGGGTTGGCCGGACGAGCGAGAGCACCTCGAAGGTGTCGTGGGTCACTGCAGTGGGAAACGGCAGGGCCGGGTCACTGAGGCGCGCCAGCGAGGCGGTCACGTCCGGTTCCGACTGCCCCAGCAGGCCGCCGCGGGTCAGGCCGGTCATCTCCAGAAAGGCCGGATTGACATCCACCACCCGCTGCTGGTGGTCAAACATCACGAAGCCGTCCGGACTGACCCGGAAGACCGAGTCGAGCTGCTGGGTGCGTTCCTGAAGCCGCCGCTCCGCCGCCGTGCGGTCGGTGATGTCACGCACGAACCCGGTGTATAGAGCCGGCGTGACCGGCAGCCGGACCACCGACAGCTCGACCGGGAAGGGGGTGCCGTCGGCCCGCTGGGCCGTCAGTTCCAGGCGCTGACCGAGGATGCGCCCGCCCATGCCGGAGATCAGCCGCTCCATGCCGGACTTGTGACCGGCCCGTGCGTCCGGAGGAATGATCAGGTCAGCCAGTAGATGACCGAGTGCGTGTTCGCGGGCCACCGCGAAGATCCGTTCAGCGGCGGGGTTGAACTCCGTCACCCGGCCCTGATCGTCGGAGGTGATGATGGCGTCCAGACTGGAACGGATGATCGCCTGACTGCGGGCCTCACTCTCGCGCAACTGGCGTTCGGCGCGGCGCTGTTCGAGCATCTGCCCCAGCCACTGGGACATCAGCCGCAGGAACGCCCGTTCGCTGTGCAGCGGCTCTTCGGTCCTGCTCAGGTGGCCGGAAACGCCCAGGTGGTAGGCCAGCACCCCGTACCTTTCACCGCTGACCGTGACCGGGACGACGAGTGCCGAGGGATGGCCGCCCGCGGACAGATCGGCACTCTGCTGCAGAAGTTCGGTCTGCTGCCGCGCGTCTCCCGCCAGCGCGACCGGTTCGAGGCGGTCGTCCTGAACGCGGGCGAACGTCCCTGCAGTCGCACCGAAGACGTCCATGCCGACGTTCAGAAGCTGCTGAATCTGGGTGGCCTGATCGGCCGCCGGGGCGGAGGTCACCTCGTAGAGCTGATGCAATCGGGCCGCGTACTGCCGCGCCTCCTGGGTCCGGTCGGCCTCTAGCGCGACGGCGTGTGCGGCGCCCTGCTGGAACCGCCGGAAGACCAGTCCGGCGGACAGGGCCAGCAGCAGGGCCAGCACACTCAGGGTAACGGCCACCAGATTGAGGTCGCGCGCGAGTTGGGCGCGCTGTACTCCCAGTGCGGCTACCGCCCCCGCGTACGCGCTCTGGGCGTCATCCAACAGAGCCTGGAGCCGAACAGTGCCGGCGGGACCGCGAAGCGCCTGGACCTTCAGCGCCGCCGCGGCGCTCAGAGCGCGCCCCAGAGCGGCGGCGCTCTCGTCATCGAGTTTCTCAGTGAACGGGTCGTTGGCGACAATCTCCGCCTTGCTCTGAAGCACCGCCAGATCGTCGTTCAGTACGTCTGACCGGCGACCCTGGGCGGCATCGACGGAGGTGACCGCGACCTGGCGGACCAGTTCTGAGAAGCCCCAGCCGGTGAGGCTGATGCTGGAAAGTTCCGTTGCCCGGTTGAGCCGGATGGCGGCCATCAGGAACGCCGCGAGGACCAGCACGATCAGCGCCGTCAAGGCCCTGAACCGGAACCTCTGCGGCCGTTCCCGCAGGACACCCCTGCTCATCCGCAGCTCCCTTCCCAGTGGCAGTTCATGCCGCTGGAGCGCTGCACATATTCCGTCTCCCAGCTCATTTCACTGTGACGCGTTCGAGCTGCCACACCCAGGCCGCGTCGTAGAGGTTGTGGTCGAGCCGGTACGCCTGGTAGGGGAAGACCAGATACACCGGTCCCTGATCACTGAGTTTCAGGGCCTTGCCGTCGCCTTCCAGTGCCAGCATCAGTGGGACGTCTGCCAGCGGCTTCAGATCGAGGGTGGTGTGGTAGCGGTCGTGAGCCGACAGCAGCAGCCGGCTGTTTTGGGAAACCTTGGCGGCCCGCAGCACCGACGAGAGCAGCGGCCCCACATACCGCACCTTCCGGTTTTTCAGGGCCGGATCGGGAGTGGTGTAGCCGACCAGCCCGAGCGCGGCGAGCTGGGTGCGGGTGAACGGATGCTCCTGACCCCGGCTGTCCGTCACGCGCAGCAGAACGCCGTCGGCAGCGTCGGTCGCCAGCGCCAGCTGTGCGACCGGTTCCGCGACCGGCCGGTGACTACAGGCGCTCAGCAGGATGACCAGCAGCAGGGGAAAGGACCTGAGGACAGCGTTGTTCATGGGGGATCTCCCAGAGGAAAAGAGCGATAGAGCCCGGGGCGAAGGGCCGTGGGGACGGTGATGCCCGGGTGCGGCGGAGCCGGCGCGGTCAACGGGCGGCGCAGACCTCGGCCTGTACCTGTCCTTTGAGGCCCGCAGGCCAGGAGAGCTGAAGTGGCGTTCCAGCGGCGACGCCAAGTGAGGCGTAAAATTCGCCCTGTTTCACCATCCGGGGAGAATTGGCGAGGCGCAGATCCAGCCCAGCGGACTTGACCTGAAGCGCCTGGAACGTCTTGTCTTCGGCCCAGACGTGCAGCCTCGCGCCTACCGGAACGCTGCTCCCGGCGATGTTCAGGCTGCCCGCGCTGCCGGCCACGGCAAAGGGTTTCGCGCCCTGACATGGCCCCTGCACCGCCGCCAGCACGTCACGGAAGTCGGCGTCGGTGGTCGCCTCGCCACCGATCATCGGGAACTGCCAGACCAGCACCTTGGGCGGAGCTTCCTGAAAGGCCGGGTCACGCAGGTAGTCCTTGAGGCTGTTGAAGACGCCGGCCGCACCGTAGGAGACGTTCAGCACCTCGGTGCCGAGCGCCTGTTTCAGGGCGCCGTCGAAGTTCAGCAGCGGCATGCTGCTGCTCGCGCCCACCAGCGCGACCGCCGGGGCCTGCGCTCCCAGCAACGCCGAGGCGTCCGTTGCCGGTGAGATCAGGTCGGCCTGCACCGGTCCGGCGCTGAGCGTCAGGGTCTTGACGGCGACGGCCATCGGGCGGGCGTCTCCTGGCGCGAAGGTGGTGGTGTGCGCGTTCCAATCACTGAACTTCAGGTCCAGTCGGTTGGCCCCGGCCGCGCCCGCCAGCGTGAAGGTCTTGTCCGTGAGCGCGCCCTTGGCGACTGGACCGAGCGTGTCCAGCGCGGCACCGTTCAGGGTCAGGGTCACGGTCTGGGCCTCCAGGGGAGAGGAGAAGACCAGATGCACCGTGACCGGACCGGCCTTGGGCAGGGCGAACGACACGGTCGAGACCGGGCCGAAGGCCCAGCGCTGGGTGCCGCTCTCCGGGTCACCGAAATTTCCGGTGGCGGCGGGCAGGCCAGAGACGGGGACCGTGGTCTGCGACTCGTACTGGTCAGGCGACAGGTCGGTACCGCAGAGCTCTTTCACCTTGGCGATGATCGGCTGATCGGTGGCGTAGCGGACGGCAGCACCGGTGGAAAGGGTCTGGAATTCCTGATGCGGGAACGTGGCGAACCCAGGAACGCTGCGCACCACTTTGGCCACCACCTGCGCGGCGCTGGCCGCGCCCTGGGGCGTCCAGTGGATGTCCTTGGAAAAGGTGTCGGCGGCGTTCGCCCCGGTCAGCAGGTCAGCGGTGGGAATGCCAGCAGCTGTGAGCGACTGCGCCAGGTTCAGATAAAAGGAGCGGGCCGCCGCCGGGTCGAATGCTTTCTGGGTCGGGTTCCCGGTGTCCAGAGACGCGCCTACGAGGAATGTCCTGGGCGGCACCGGGGCGAGCACCAGGGTGGTCCCTCTGGCCTTAAGCGCCGCCGACACTTCCGCGAAGCGTGGGACGAGCTTCAGCGTCTCGGACCAGGGTTGGTTCATCCAACGGCCGCTGAGTTCGTCGCCGTAGTAGTAGTGGGCGTTCTGCCCCGCGAACATCCAGGCCTGCTTGTCGAGCTTGACGGCACATTCGGGGGTGACGGTCTGGGCTGAAGCGGCGGAGGCGAGCAGAGTGCAAACGATTGCAGACAGGCGAAAAGAAAGCGTCATGATCAAACCTCGGTGTAGGAGTCGTGGGCGAAGGGACTGGTGCGGACTGAACATTACGGTCTGGTCGTGCTCGGAACCCAGGTGGCGCCGGCGGACGCGCCGCCGAAGACGAACACGCTGTACGACTGGCGGGCCTGCAGCCGCGTCACGGCGAGGGTACTCAGGGTGCGGGCGTCCTGGTCTACCCGCAGCTGCACGTTGACCGGATTGACGTTCATGCTGCGGGCGCTCAGCGGCGTGAGGCCCTTGAAGAGCGTGACCTTGCCGTCGGCCGTGAGCAGCGAGGCCGCCGCGCCGCCGAGGTTGTAGAAGCTCACCCGAGCCTGGGTCACGCTGGGGGTGGTCGACTCGCCCAGGACGGTCAGCGCCGCTTTGCTGCGGCTGCCAGTAAGGGCCACGGTGTAGAAGTGTCCCGCTTCGATCTTCAGCGGGCCGCTGAGTTTCAGCGCCGACGCGGCGAACAGCGGCGAGCCCTGGGGAACGACGTGATAGGCGCTGACACCCTGGAAGGCGAGCGCGTCCTCGAACGGCTGGCCCGAGAGCGTCACGCGCAGGGGCGCGCCTTCCAGGGCGTTGACCACACGCACGAAGGCGGCGTTGGCCGGAGGCGCGGCCTGATAGAGGGTGTCCTGCGCCAGCGCCGGAAGGGTGCACAGCAGGGATAAGGAGAGAAGCAGGTTTCGGGAATTGATCATGTCAGGCTCCAGAACTCGGGGTGAGGGGTTGGACAGAGGCGAATCGGGCGGAAGCGTGTTCAGTTCGGCAAGGGGCCGAGGTCGGGCAGCTGGTCTTGTGGGCCGGGCGTGGGGGCCAGGAAGCGTTCGGGAATCTCCCAGATCAGAACGCGGGGCGGCGCGGCGGCGAACGTGGGATCGGCCAGGTATTCGCGCAGGCTGCCGGCGTAGTCGGCCCCCTCTCTGGCAGCATTGACCACGGTGTGGCCGAGCGCCTGCTCGAGGGCGCCTTGAAAGTTGCCGCGCAGGCAGTAACTGCTGCCGACCAGCACGACCGAGTCGCCTGCGCCCAGCAGTCCGGCGCTGCTCGAACCCAGCTCCGTGGTTTCGACTGGCCGTTCGTGGTCCGCTGCTGGCCGCCAGCCGTCCGGAACATGTTCCAGGCCCATCAGGCGTAGCAGGTCGCCGGGCCGCTCCTGCAGGGGTGCGGTGGGCCGGGTCACGAAGCTCTGGCTGCCCTGGATGTTCCAGGAAGACAAGGTCTTGCTGAGCGCGCGTGCGGCCACGGCGGCTCCACGGACGTTCCAGTGGGTGTCGGTCCGGTAGTACCGCTCGCCCCCAGCGGCGGAGAGTGGCGAGGCGAGATCGACCGTATCGACCTGGGCCGCCCGGAGCAGGTTCTGAAACTGGGCGTATCCGGCCACCGGAAAGCCTTCCGGCAGCCCGCCGCGCAGGTGGGCCGCCTCGATCCGGGTCTTGTTGGGGCTGACCGCGATGAGCAGGCGCGTGCCTCTGGCCGCCAGCTGCCGCTGGAGCCGGACCACGGCGGCGGCCCGGCTCCGGATGCTGCGGCTGGCCTCCGGGCGCGGCAGCAGCTCAGCCTTGAGAAAGATCCAGCCGCCCGTCCCGAGCCGTACCTGATCGCTCGCGCCGCCCAGCAGCCGGAAGCGCAGCGCATTGACCATCCCGATCATGGTCTGCCGTGCCGGAAGCTCGCCTTCCAGCGTGCGTTCCAGCGCGGCGGTGTCGTGCAGCGGGGCGGCCGTTCCGCTCCGGGCGACGGTGGTCGTGGCCAGACCGAGCTGAATGCCGCCCGCCAGCATGGCGACGACCAGCACGCTGGCGGCAGCGAGGCGAGGACCGGCCCCGGGGCGCCGTGTCCACTGGTCGGTGCCCTGACTCTGGGTGCTTTTGGTTTGCGTGGGCGTCGTGAGCATCAGGACCTCAGAACTGGAAGTACAGGAAGGGCGAGTAGGACTGAGCCGACAACAGCGCGAGTGCGAAGACGAAGGCCGGAATCAGCCCATATGCGGCCTGCTGATACAGCCGTTGAAGGAACACCCGCCGAGAGCCGATATGGAGTTCCAGAGACCGCCAGTACGGCGCGAAATACACCAGGGCCACGCCCAGAGCTAGGATCACCGTCCGTTCGGTAGTCAGTTCGAGTCGGAACGCTGCACTCAGTCCGGTTCCATGCTGGCCGAACAGGCCACCGAAGACGTTCATGGCCGTCTCGAAGTCGTGGGAGCGGAAGAAGACCCGGCCGAGCATCACGAGCAGCATGGTGCGGGGAATGGCGTACCAGACGGGCGGGGGCGGGCGTCCGAAGCGGCGATTCAGGAAGCGTTCCAGCAGCAGGAACCCACCGTTCCAGGCTCCCCACAGCACGAAGCCCCAGCCGGCACCGTGCCACAGGCCACCCAGCAGCATGGTCAGGAACAGGTTGACGTAGGTGCGCCCAGGTCCGCGCCGGTTGCCGCCGAGCGGGATGTACAGGTGCTCGCGCAGCCAGGAGCTGAGGCTCATGTGCCAGCGGGTCCAGAAGTTGGTGATGCTGGTGGCCAGGTATGGGTCACGGAAGTTCTCCGGGAAGGTAAATCCCATCATGGCGGCCAGACCGATCGCCATGTCGGTGTAGCCTGAGAAATCAAAGAACAGCTGGATGGAGTAGGCGAGCGTGCCGATCCAGGCGTCCCCGAAGGCCGGATTCGGCACGTCATAGGCGGCGGCGGCCAGCGGCGCGATCATGTCGGCGATCAGGACCTTCTTGCAGAAGCCCGCCATGAAGCGCTGCGCTCCCTGCGCGAAGCGGTCAATGGAATGCTCCCGGCGCTGAAATTGCTCGGCCAGCAGATGGTATTTCAGCACCGGCCCGGCCACCAGATGCGGAAACAGGGCGATGAAGGCGGCGAACGACCAGAAGTCGCGCGGCTCCTCGGCCTGCCCCCGGTGCAGATCGACCAGGAAGCTGATGGCATGAAAGATGTAGAACGACAGTCCGATCGGCAGCAGCACATGGGTCCAGGGCAGGGCCGGGGTATGCAGGGTGCCGAGCACCGCGTTCAGCGAATCTGCCGCGAAGTTGGCGTACTTGAAATAGGCCAGGCAGGCCAGGTTGACGCTCACGCCGAGCGTCAGCCAGCGAAACTGGGTGCGGCGGCCCTGTGCGCGCATCATCCTGCGGCTCAGCGCGAAGGTGAAGGCCGTGACGCCGATCAGCAGCCCCAGGAACGCGGGTTGCGCCCAACCATAGAACAACCAGCTGGCCGCCAGAATCACCTGTGACCTGAAGCGCAGCGGCGTCAGGAAGTAGAGGACCAGCGTGACCGGCAGGAATGCGCACAGGAACAGATAGGAACTGAAGACCATGAACGACCTCCCTTCATGAAGGTAGTTTCATCTAAACCCTCTGACAACTCTCTTAATTCTCATCACATTTTGTGTTTAATTTCCTTTTCTTAAACTGTCTGGAAGCCAGGAGCGCCGCAAGCACCAGCGGAATCAAGGCGGGCCACAGAAACTGCCACTTGACCAGTCGTTCCAGTGCTGTCGGCGCTCTGGTAGGCGTTCCAGTCAGCACCTGCGCCGCCGGCTTGGCCGTTCCGTCGGCCCGCAGCAGTCCCAGATGACGCTCAACCTGCTTTTTGCCCGGTACGTTTCCTTCCGGCAGATCGAACAGCGTCCAGGCCATCCAGCCCACCCGCTGAGCGGCACTCACGTCCAGCATCTGCCGGTAGAACCACGCCTGCTCGGCTTCAGTGTGCGGGTCGGGCAGTTTGTTGGTCTGGGTGTGGTACCCGAATTCTTCCAGCAACACCGGGAGCCCGAGTGTGCTTGCCTCTCGGAGTCTGGTCGCCGTCTCGCCGGGCGTGCCGTAGGAATGCACCGTCACGAAGTCGAGGTGGCTCGACAGCGCCGCGTCCGGCACCGTCAGACCCACCGTCACCGCCTTTCCGCTCACCGTCCGGGCACGGTCTGCCAGGAGGCCCAGAAAGAACCTCAGCCGGGTCCAGTCGGCCTTGGGAGCGTCCAGGTCGGCTTCATTCTTCAGGTCGATGGCAAGCACCTGCGGGCTGCTGAGTTCGGGTTGCAGGGTGGCGAGCATCGCCAGGATGCCGGGCAGGTCAGCGAGCCGGTAGGCCGTGTAATTGTCGAGCAGGGTAGGAATGACCTTCAGACCGTGCCGCCCTGCCGTGTTCAGAAGGGTCTTCAGGGTGTCTGAGGCGTGCGGCGGCAGGGGATACGGAACGAATACCCGGACGGTATTCAGGCCCAGACGCTTCACCCGCCCGAAGTCGGCGTCCACTTCATTCGCGTCGAAGGCGGTCCAGAGGGCCGCGAACGGCGCGCTCCTGGCCTCGTAGTTGACGCCCCGGACTCTGGTGAGCTGCGCTGCGAGATTTGGATACCCACTCCGGGCGACCGGTTCGGGGGCGTCGGCGCTCACCCGCCAGTGGTGGACGCGCCAGTTTCCGTCGTCGAGGGCCATCACCACGTCCACGGTCCGGCGGGCCAGCCGGGGAGCGGACAGCCGCTTCCCGTCCGCCTCGCCTTGGGCATACCAGTAGCGGTCAGTGAAGGCCACCGTGGCCCCGTCCGGGGCATAGAAGTGCAGGGTCAGTCGGTGGTCCCAGTCGGCGAACTCCGACAGCCGGGTCTGCTGCGTCACGAGGTGGGCGTCGCCCAGTGCGCCTTCCTGATAGTAAGAGGGCAGGCCGGTACTGTCGCCGCTGTACAGCGCGTAGGCCAGTTCCTCGTATCCTCGCCGGTACCCGCTGGTCACGGCGTCGCGGGCGTAGGGCTCCAGGCGTCTGGGCAGACTGGGGTCGTCGGTCAACCAGACCAGGGAACCCTTCTCGGCGTGACGCTCGGCCAGCAGGTTCAGGGCACTGTTCTGAACCTGGGTGGTTTCGGCCCGGCTGAAGACCTCACCCAGCAACGGCAGTCCCAGCAGCACCGTGGCCGCGAGCCCCAGGACGGCCAGCAGCCAGACCAGCTGCTTGACCCGCACCAGCGACAGGGTCATGGCCTTCCCACTTGAAGCCGCCCCACCTGACTGCCCAGGTTCAGTTCCACCTGCTCGGTCCCCGACGGCAGGGCGGGCAAGGTATATAGGGCCCCTCCCGAAATCAGGAAGGTGGTGTCTTCGCGCAC
>Ga0160427_10001288_pt1 | contig 15452 bp, 13 predicted proteins | sample SolpanmetagenomL_FD_108194 | JGI IMG/M metagenome (GOLD analysis project Ga0160427, IMG submission 108194) | Solar panel surface microbial communities from Lawrence Berkeley National Laboratory, California, USA - L | ecosystem: Engineered > Built environment > Solar panel > Unclassified ...
AAGCTGGTCAGCACCGAGATGCAGGGCCGGGTCATGGACCAGTGCCTGCAGTTATTCGGTGGTTGGGGCTACATGACGGAATACCCGATCGCGCGGGCATTCGTGGATGCGCGGCTGGGGCGAATCGGCGGCGGCAGCGTCGAGACGATGAAGGGGATCATCGCGCGCTCGATGCTGCCCAACAATCGGGAGAAGCGCCGTGCCGGCTGAGGGACCGCTGCACGGGCTGACCGTGCTGGACCTGTCAGCGGTGATCCTCGGGCCGATGGCGGGCCAGTATCTAGGTGACATGGGCGCCGACGTGATCAAGATCGAGACGCCGGAGGGCGACGTGACGCGGGCGATCGGGCCGCGGCGGCACGAGGGCATGGGCGCGTTGTTCCTGGCCAACAACCGCAACAAGCGCTCCGTGGTGCTCGACCTGAAGACCGCGCACGGACAGGCTGCCTTGCAGCATCTGGCCTCGCGCGCCGACGTCCTGCTGCACTCAACGCGGTCCCAGGCCGCCGAGCGGATCGGGCTCGGCTATGCCGGGCTGTCGGCGGTCAATCCGCGGCTGGTCCTTTGTCACGTGCGCGGCTTCGGCACCGGAGGGCCTTACGCCGACCGCCCGGCATACGACGACATCATCCAGGCGCTGTCCGGCCTAGCGATGCTGCAAAAAGTGGCCGCCGGCGTGCCGCGGTACCTGCCCTCCATCATGTGCGACAAGATCACCGCCGTGCACGCCGCCTACGCGATCATGCTGGCGCTGTTCCATCGCGAACACACTGGTCGCGGCCAGGCGGTCACCGTGCCGATGCTGGAGACGATGGTCGCGTTCAACCTGCAGGAGCACCTCGGCGGCGGGGTGTTCGACCCGGTCGACGGCGAGCTCGGCTACACCTCGATCCGCAAGGCTCTGCGCCGGCCCTACCCGACCAAGGACGGCTATCTCTGCTTCCTCCCTTATACGGATGCGAACTGGAAGACGCTGCTGCAGCGGATCGACCGGCCCGATCTCGCGGCCGACCCACGTTTCGACACCCAGGCGGGCCGCCAGGCCAATATGGAAGCGATCTGGGCAGAAATGGCGGTCGAGATCGCGGCGCGCACCACCGCGGAATGGGCCGGGCTCCTCGACGGGTCCGACATCCCCAACGCAGTGCTCAACGAATTGGAGGACCTGCTTGACGATCCGCACCTCGTCGCATCCGGCTTCTGGCAGTCGTTCGAGCATCCCACGGAAGGCGCGCTGCGGCTGCCGGTGAACCCGCTCGTGCTGCCGGACTGCCCGCCGAGCATCCGCCGCCTGCCGCCGCGCCTGGGCGAGCATACCGACGAGGTGCTGCGGGAATGGGGTTTCGACGGAAAGGACGCGGCATGATGCAGGTGACACGACGGACGCTCCTGGCCGGCGCAGCGACGCTCGCCGCCGGGCCAAGCCTGGCGCAGTCGCCGATTATCAGGATCGGCATGCTGGCGGATCAATCCGGCGCCAACAGCATTCTGGGCGGCAAGCTCTCCTTCGAATGCGCGCGACAGGCGGTGATGGACCAGGATGCGGTCAAGGTGGAGCTGCTCATCGCCGATCACCGCAACAGCCCCGACCACGGTCTCTCGATCGCGCGGCAATGGGTGGATGACGGCGTCGACGCGATCATGGAGTTCAACAACTCCGCCGTCGCGCTCGGGGTCAACGGGCTGGTGCGCGACAAGGACAAAGTGATGCTTGCCAACAACGTCGGCGCCGCCGTGCTGAGCGGGGCGCAGTGCACGCCGAACGAGACGCACTGGACGTTCGACACCGCCATGCTGGCCCGCGTGGTCGGCACTGCGCTTTGCGACCAGGGGGCCGACACCTGGTTCTTTATCCGCGCTGACTACGTGTTCGGCCGCGAGTTGCGCGACGATACCGCCCGGGTAGTCGCCGCTCGCGGCGGCAAGGTGCTGGGCGAGGTCGCAGTGCCGCTCGGCTCGACCGACTACGCCGCTGCGCTGCTGGCTGCGCAATCCTCTGGGGCCAAGGTGGTCGCCCTCGCGATCGCTGGCACCGACCTATTCAACTGCCTCAAGCAGGCAGCTGAATTCGGGCTGATGGTGGGCCCGCAAAAGGTCGCCGCGCTCGTGATGTATCCGCAATACGTCAAATCCCTTGGGCTTGAGGCAGTGCAACACACGTATTGCGCGGAATCGTTCTACTGGGACCTGAACGACCGCACCCGCGCCTTCGCCAACCGGGTCATGCCCCGGACTGGCGGGATGCCGCCGCACATGGGCGCGGCCGGCGCCTACTCAGCACTTCGTCAGTATCTCAAGGCGGTCTTCGTTTTGGGCGTGGCCGATGCCAAGCGCTCCGGTGCCGTCGCCATCGCGAAGATGAAGCAAATTCCGATCGAGGACGATGTGCTGTCCAACGCCTCTATCCGGCCGGACGGGCGTGTGGTCAGCGACGTCTACCTGTTCGAGGTGAAAACCCCCGCGGAAAGCCAAAGCACCTGGGACGTCTACAACTGGCGCGCGACGCTTGGGCCGGATCGCGCCTGGCGCCCGATGTCCGAGGGCGGCTGCAAGCTTCCAGGCGCAACGTGACGTCGCCGGCGGCGCGGCTTCTCGCGCCACGCTCGGTCGTGGTCATTGGCGCGTCGGACCGCTCGCGCTGGTCGCAGGGCGCGGTCGACAACCTGCGCGGCGGCGGCTTCGCTGGGCCCACCCATCTAGTTAATCCCCGTGGCGGCATCGTGCACGGGCAGACAGCCGCCACGAGCTGCGCCGGGTTGGGCGAGCCGGCCGATCTTGGGATCATCCTGGTGCCGGGCCACGCCACGGTATCCGCGATCGAGGACCTCGCCGCTTGCGGTTCGCGCTCGGCCGTGATCCTCACGTCAGGCTTCGCCGAACTCGGCGTGGACGGCAAGGCGGCGCAGGACGCCGTGACCGCCGCCGCCCGTGCCCATGGCATCCGCTTGCTGGGGCCGAACAGCCTCGGCTTCCTAAATTTCGTGACGCCCGCTCTGGTGTGGACCACCCCGATCCAGCGGCCGAGCCGGCCCGACGGCGTGGCGATCATCTCGCAGAGCGGCGCCACCGCCTTCTTCCTCACCAACCTCGCCGCGCAATGGGACGTCGGCCTCAGCTACGTGGTTGCCACCGGCAACGAAGCCGATCTCGGCAGCACCGACTTCGCCCGCGCCCTCGTCGACGACCCGGCCACCCGTGCCATCGCCCTCTTCATCGAGACTGTTCGCGACCCGACCGGCTTCCTCGCCGTCGCCACCGCCGCCAGCGCGGCTGGCAAGCCCGTCGTCGTCCTCAAGACCGGTAAGAGCGAGGTCAGCGCCAAGGCCGCCCTCGCCCATACCGGCGCGCTGGTCGGCAACGACCGCGTGTTCGACGCGGTGTGCCGGCAATACGGTGTCATCCGCACCCGCTCGATCGAGGAACTGCTCGCCACCGCCGATCTCGCGTCCCGCACCGGCCGGCTCCGGCCCGGCGGCCTCGCCGTCATCTCCAACTCGGGCGGTATCTGCGAAATCGCAGCGGACAGTGCGGAATCATACGGCATTGCCATGCCCCAATTGACCGATTCTGCCGCACGCGCCGTCCAGCAGACCATCCCGGGCTTCGCGACGGCGCATAATCCGCTCGACCTCACCGGCGGGATCACGCCCGAGCAATGCCGCGCCGTGGTCGACATCATGGCGGCCCAGCCCGAATTCGCCGCCCTGCTCTGCCCTTATTACGAGGTGCCCACGCAGGAAACCGACCGTAGCGAGCGGCTGACCGCGCTGCACGACGCGCTCGCGAACGGTCTGCGAGCGGCACCGATTCCGGGTTTCGTCGTCAGCTACACGGCCACCTATTTGTCCGCGCTCTCCCGCCGGCTCGTGGCGGAGACCGGCATGCCCTATCTGGCCTGCGGCCTGGACCGGGCGATCACCGCGCTCGGCCATGTCTTCGCCTGGTCGGCGGCGCTGGATCATAAGCAGCCGCCGCGGCGACAGCCGATTGCGCTGGAGATGGCGCGGCCGCGATCGGAGAGCGGCGCGTTGGCGCTGCTCGCCCGCTACGGCGCGCCAACGGTGCCCTCGGTCCTGGCCACGACGGCGGACGCGGCAGTTGCGGCCGCCGGGTCGATGGAGGGGCCGGTGGTGCTGAAGATCGCCTCGCCCGATATCGCGCATAAGAGCGACATCGGCGGCGTCGCGCTGCGGGTGAGCGGCGAGGCGGCCGTGCGGGAGGCGTTCGAGCGGGTCCACCAGGCTGGCCTCTCGGTCGCAGGTGCGTCGATCGAGGGCGTACTGGTCGCGCCGATGCGGCCGCCGGGGCTCGAATTGTTCGTCGGCGTCTCGCGGGATGCGCAATGGGGGGCGGTGCTGGCGGTAGGCTTGGGCGGCATCTTCGTCGAGGTGTTGCAGGACGTGTCGCTGCGGCTGTTGCCGGTGGATGCGGACGAGGTGCGGCGCATGCTCTCCGAACTCCGCGGCGCCGCGCTGCTGGCCGGCAGCCGCGGCACGAAGCCGGCCGATCGGGACGCGACCGCCCGTGCGGTCGCCGCCATCGGCACCGCCGCCCTGACCTGCGGCCCGGCGCTGGCGGCGCTGGACGTCAACCCGCTCTGGGTCGACGGCTCTCACGTCGAAGCGCTCGACGCGCTCTGCATCTGGAACGAGGAAACACCATCATGCGCACCGACCTAGCGCGAACCCTCGGCTGCGACGTGCCGATCTTCGCCTTCTCGCACTGCCGCGACGTGGTGGTCGAAGTGACGAAGGCCGGCGGCTTCGGCGTGCTGGGCGCCTCGACCTTCCCGCCCGAGATGCTCGAGCAGGAGTTGCGCTGGATCGACGATCACGTGGGCGGTCGGCCGTATGGCGTGGACGTGCTGATCCCGTCGAACTACGACCGTGCAGCCGAAGTGGCGCCGGACGACCTCGATCGGCTGATCCCGGCCGAGCACCGGCAGTTCGTCGACAAGCTGCTCGACGATGCCGGGGTGGCGAAGCTGCCGGAAGACGAGCGGTTGCGGGTCAAGCGCGAGATCGCGGAAGGCCGCGGCAACATGACGCCGGAGGGCGCCCGGCGGCTGTTGACGATCGCGTTGGCGCATCAGGGGGTCCGCCTGGTGGTCTCGGCGCTCGGCGCGCCCCCGGCCGACATCGTGGCAGACCTCAAGTCGCGGCAGATCATGATCGGCGCGCTGTGCGGCAAGGCGGCGCATGCCAAGCGGCAGCGCGATGCCGGGGTGGAATTGTTCATCGCCCAAGGCACCGAGGCCGGCGGTCATACCGGCGACATCGCGACGATGGTGCTGGTGCCGGAGGTGGTCGATGTCTGTGCCGGGCTGCCGGTATTGGCGGCGGGCGGCATCACCCGTGGTAGCCAGATCGCGGCGGCGCTCGCGATGGGGGCGGAGGGCGTCTGGATCGGGACGTTGTGGCTCGGCACCCGCGAGAGCGAGCTGACGCCGTTCGAGAAGGAAGCGATGTTCGCTGCCCGGTCCGAGGATGCGGTGCGGCGCAAGGCGCGCACGGGCAAGACGGTACGCATGTTGAAAAGCGCGATGTCCGAAGCCTGGGAGCAGCCCGGCGCCCCCGCCTACCTGCCGACGCCACTACAAGGCGTTCTGTTCAACGAGGCGCATGCCCGCGTGGTGCGGGCGCAGCGGCGCGACCTCTACTCGTTCCCGGCCGGCCAGGCGGTCGGCACGATGATCGAGGAGACGTCGGTCCGCGACGAGATGCTGCGGCTACAGAACGAGTATCTGACGGCGACGGAACGGATGCTGGGGATCGCGGAGGCGGAGTAGCCTACCCCGTCACCATCTTGCAGCCACCCTGCCCAATCGGGCGGACCGCCTGCTCGGCGGGCAGCACCTGCACGATGTCGCAGTAATCGCCCGGCCCATGTGATTGCGCCGGCGTCTTGATGCGAAGCAGCAGCATGTCGTGCATCGCCTGGCCGTCGCGCCGGATGGTGCCCGTGCCGAATAGGCTATCGTCGAGCGGTAGCGCATTCATCGCCTCTACCGTGGCGCGTCCATCGGCCTTGGCGCGGGCGACGCCCATGCTGGCGGCGGTCTTGAGATAGTGGAACGCGCCGGCATAGGCGTTCGCCCAGTTCTTGTTGGGCCGCTGGGTGGGCGGCACGAAGGCAGCGAGTCGGGTCGTGAAGGCGCGGCTGCCGGTGTCGCGGTCCCAATAGAACGGCGACGGGAAGTAGGCTTCGCCGGCGGTCGCTAGGCCGAGCGACTGGATGGTCGGCTCGCCCATGAACGGCACCGCCATGACCCGGCCCGCGGCCACGCCGAACTCGTGCGCCTGCTTGAGCGAGTTGGTCAGGTCCTCGCCGGCATTGGCCATGCAGATCACCTTGGCGCCGCTGCTCTGGGCTTGCAGCAAGACGCTCGAGAAGTCGCTGGTGCCGGGAAAGGCGTAGGTGGCGGTCCCGAGGATCGTGGCGCCGCTCTCGATCACGGCGCGGCTGGCGTCGGCGACCATGGACTTGCCGAGTTCGTAGTTCGGCATGACGAAATACCAGGTGTCGCCGCCTTGCTGGACCAACGACTTCACCAGCGAGGCCGCCAGACAGTAGGTATCGGACGAGAACTGGACGTGATTGGGGCCGCAACTGCCGCGGGTCAGTTCCGAGGTGGCGGCGGACGTGATCAGCCCGACCTTGTTCTTCTCTTCGAGCACGCGGGTCGCCGCAAGGGCCAGCGCGGACATCGGGAAGTCGAGCGCGGCGTCGACCCCGTCCTGGTCGAACCAACCCCGTAGGATGCTCAGCCCGGTATCCGGCTTGAGGCTGAAATCGGCCGAGAGAAGCTCGACCGGGATCTCCGGATGCAGGGCGTTGAAATCCTCGATCGCCAACCGGATCGCGCCGATGCTGCCCTTGCCGGTCAGGTCGGCATACGGGCCGTTGAGGTCGGTGAGGCAGCCGAGTTTCAGCGCCGTCGCCGCGCGGGCGCGATGGATGAACGGCATGGCAACCGCTCCGGACAGCACTAAGCGGCGCGAAACGGTCATGCTCGGTTGCTCCGGTTTATTATTGCTTGCGTTTTGCAGGCAAACGATACTGGTCAGTAGGAAAAAGTCCAGCAGGGAAACTCATGATCCAGATTGCGCCGTCCGCTTACACGATCCCGGAAATGTTCCAGGGCGACGTGTTGGAGCATGACGAGAAATGGATGCCGGTCGGCAATATCGGCCACAGCCGGCCGCTGATGTACGACACCAAGGCCGGCGGCTGGATCAGCGTGTTGCGGGCGCGCGGTGCCGGCACCATCCAGCGGCACCGGCACGCCAGCCCGGTCACCGCATGGACCCTCGATGGCAGTTGGGGCTACCGCGAACACGACTGGGTCGCGCGGGCCGGCAGCTTCGTCTACGAGCCGGCCGGGCACATCCACACGCTGTTCATCCACCCCGACGAGGGCCACATGACGGCGGTGTTCCACATCTTCGGTCCACTGATCTACGTCGACGCGGACGGCAATGCGCAGGACTACGAGGACGTGTTCGTCCGCATCGACCGCTATGCCGCCTACTGCAAGACGGTCGGTTTCGGTGAGGACTGGGTCAGGTCGCTAATTCGGTAACCCGGCGGTATGCGCCATAGGCCGGCACCGGGCCGATGGAGCGCATGTCGACCTCGACGATCGCCGGGCCGGGCGCGGCGATCGCGTCGGCGACGCTGGGGCCGAATTCGTCGGCCTGGCTCACCCGCCAGAACCGCATGCCGGCCAGGCGCGCGAGCCCGCCGAGATCGGGGCCACGCAGCTCGCCGAAGAAGCGGCGGCCGTCCTGGAACGTGTCCTGGATATGGCCGATCGCGGCATAGATGCCGTCGTTCATGACGATAATGCAGAGATCGACGCCTTCTTGGGCCGCGGTCCACAGCTCGGTCATGTTCATGGCGAAGCCGCCATCGCCGGCCAGCATCACCGTCTTGCGACCCGGCGTCGCCAATGCGGCCCCAATGCCGAGCGGCAGGCCGGGACCTATTCCCGCGCCGACCGGATGAATCGAATCCCGATGGCCGAAGATCGGCACCAGCCGGTGCGCCCAGGTGGCTCCCGCCACCGTCGCATCGCGCACGAACAGCGCGTCCCGTGGCATCGCATCGCGGAGTTGCGCCGGGAAATCGGCGTAGGGGCCCAGCGTCTCGCGGTAGGCCGAAGCTGCCCGGGAACGGATTTCGGCAAGGTCGGCGCCGAACGCCGGGTCGATCGAGATCCGCCCGGCGAGGCGCTCGGCCAATCCGGCCAGCACGGTGGCCGCATCGCCCCGGACGAAGGCCTCGGATTTGTAGGTCCGGCCGTTGGCGTTCGGGTCGAGGTCGACCTGCAGGAGCCGGGTTGGCAGGCGCAGGGTGCCGTCGAGCGTCTCGTGACCGCGCAGCCTCGAGCCGACCACCACCATCGCATCGACGTCCGCATAGAACGCCTCGATCTCCGGAGCGCCGTTGCCGTGTATGGCGCCGAACGTGCGCGGATGATCCTCCGGCACGATCCCGCGCCCGTTCCACGAGCTGACGGCGCCGAAGCCCAGCGCCAGCAGCGCCAGCGCCTGCGGTCCCGCGTCGCGCGCGCCGTTGCCGAGCCAGAGCATCGGCCGCTTGGCGGTTGCCAGCAGCTCGGCCGCCGCATCGAGCGCCGCCTTGTCGGTGTGAGGCACGCGCGGGTGCAGCACGAGGTGATCCAGCTCCGCGGGGCGGGTGACCGCTTGCATCTGCAGGTCGGAGGGGATCTCGATCGAGACGGGTCCCCGCGGCGCGGAGAGCGCATTGGTGGCGGCCTCAACCAGGCAGCCGAAGACGTCCCCAGCCTTGAGCGGCCGGTGCACCGATTTGCAGACTGCCGCCAGCATGGCGCCCTGGCCCGGCAGGTCGTGCACCGCGCCGGTGTCGCCCCCGAGAAAGCGCGTGGCGGTCTGGCCGGTGATGTGCAGCACCGGGCTGCCGGCGAACCCGGCCTCGACCAGGCCGGGTACCGTGTTCGCGGCGCCGGGTCCGGTGCTGCTGAACATCACGCCGAGGCCGCCGCTGGCGCGGGCGTAGCCGTCGGCCATGTGGGCGCCGCCCATCTCGCCGCGGGCGGGCACGAAGCGGATGGCGTTGCGCCGTCCTATCCCGTCGAGCATCGGGATATTGTGCACCGAGACGATGCCGAACGCCGTCGTCACGCCCGCAGCGGCCAGGAACTCGGCGACGAGATCGCCGACCGTGTAGACGCTCACGTCGCAGTCCACTTGGCCGGGCGCCGTTCGGCGAAGGCCGCCGCGCCCTCGCGGGCGTCGTTCGACGCGAGTATGGGGCCGGTGATCACTTCCTGCCGGTCCCACATTTCCGCCAACGACCAATCCTGCTGCTCGGTCATCACCCGCTTGCTGGCGGCCACCGACATCGGCGCGTTGACGATGATGCGCCGGGCCAGCGCCTTGGCGGCCTCGAGCGCGCCGCCGGGCTCGGTCAGGACGTTGATCATGCCGAACTGGGCCAGCCGCTCGGCACTGATGAAGTCCCCGGTCAGCACGATCTCCATCGCGATCCGCTTCGGCAGCAGGCGCGGCAGCCGCAACAGACCGCCCGCCGCCGCCGCTAGCCCACGCTTGACCTCGGGCAGGCCGAACTTGGCGTCGCGCGACGCAACGACCAGGTCGCAAGCCAGCACCGACTCGAAGCCCCCGGCCAGGGCGTAGCCCTCCACGGCGGCGATCAACGGCTTCTGCGGCGGCGTCCGGGCGATGCCGAGGATCCCGCGCCCTTCCACGCGCGTCACTTCGGCGCGCAGGAACGCTTTGAGGTCCATGCCTGAGCAGAAATTGCCGCCCGCGCCGGTGAGGATGCCGACCCGCAAATCGTCCCGCGCGTCCATCTCGTCAATTGCGGCACAGACGCCAAACGAGACGGCGCGGTTGACCGCGTTGCGCTGTTGCGGCCGGTTGATCGTGATGATGGCAATGCCATCCTCGTGCTCGACCAGGACCTCCGGTTCCATCGGATTACTCCGCCAGCGTGAAGCGCGGCAGCGAGTCCGCGCCGAAGCCGATGCGGACCGGCAGGCCAAGGCGGAGCCCGGCGGGATCGCCGTCCAGGCGGCCCATCGCCCGCGGCCCTTCCTCGAGATCGACGGTCAGCAGCGTATAGGGAAGCTCACCCTTGAAGGCGGGATGGAACGCGTGGTGCGCGATGGTCCAACTTTGCACTGTTCCGCGCCCGCTGGCCTCGACCCACTCGACGCCGTCGGAATAGCAGTTCGTGCAGAGCAATTGCGGATAGTGCCGGATCGTGCCGCACTGCGTGCAGCGCTGCAGCATCAGCTTGCCGGCGGCCGCGCCGTCCCAGTAGGGCTGGGTGATCTCGGTGGGATGCGGTTGGGGCTTGGTGTCGCTCATGATCAATTCCGCCGCATGATGGCAATCGCGCCGTCGCCGAGGTCGCCGTAGCCGGTACAAAGGCCGATCTCGGCGTCCTGCACCTGCGCCCGGCCGCCCTGGCCGCGCAGCTGGCGCACCAGTTCGACCACGTGGTTCATCCCCAGCATGTGCGCCTGCGACAGCAGCCCGCCATGCGTGTTGGTCGGCAGCGCGCCCCCGAGCCGCAACTTGCCGTCCTCGACGAAGGGGCCGCCTTCGCCCTTCTTGCAGAAGCCCATGTCCTCCAGCTGGCAGAGCACGATGTAGGTGAAGCAGTCATAGATCTCAGCCACGTCGATGTCGGCATGGGACACGCCGGCCATCCGGAAGGCGATCGGCGCAGCCTTGGCCATGCCGAGCCGGGTCAGGTCGCCACGCTGGGTGATGGAGCTGGGTTGGTCGGGGTGGCCTTCGGCGATACCGAGCACTTCGACGACGGGCTGGCGCATGTGGCGGGCGTGTTCGACTGAGCTGACCACGAAAGCGGCGCCGCCGTCGCTCTCGAGACTGCAATCAAGAAGTCGGAACGGGTCGGCGATCATGCGTGACGTCTGGTGGTCCTCAAGCGTGATCGGTTTGGTCATCACCGCATTGCCGTTCAGCAGCGCGTGCGCCCGGGTCGAGACGGCAACCTCACCGAACTGCCGGCTGGTGGTGCCGTAGAGCTCCATGTGCCGGCGCGCCATCGGGGCATAAAGTTGCGCGGGGGCGACCGCGCCCTGGGGCAGCTCGAACTCGGTCACGAGATGGAATTGCGGCATCTGGTGGATGCGTACGCCGGCCCGCGCGCCGGAAGACACGTTGCGCCCGGCTGGGATTAACACGTGCTTGCACAGCCCGGCCGATATCGCCGCGAGCGCACATTGCACTGCTGCGATCCCGCTGGCGCCACCCATCGGCGTAAGCGTCGAGAAGCGCAGGTCGGGGATGCCGAAATTGGTCACGAAGGCCTCGGCGGGGGCGCCGGTGATGCCGATCGGGATGATGCCGTCGATATCCTTGGGGTCCAGCCCGGCATCGGCGATGGCGGCCAGCGAGGCCTCGATCTGCAGGGCGAACGCGGTCTTCGGCGAGGCGCGCATATAGGCGGTCTCGCCGATGCCGGTGATCGCGCCCTTTCCGTTGAGCGACATGCTGCCCTCCTCCCGCTTTGTCTGGATTGGTATGCGTTGCCGAACCATCTTGCAATCCATAGGAAGCCGATCATACTGGCAAGTAGCAATGGCGACCTACCAATTGGGCGTTGCAGTGGGAGTACACCGGTTGACCATGCGGGCGCCTTTTAGCCGAACCATGTTCGACCTGCTCGACGAGCAAGCCGCCCGGCACGACACGGCAGTCATCTGCGGCAACGAGACTGTCAGCTACCGCGATTTGGTCGAGCGGGCGCGACAGGCGGCGAGCGTGCTGGAGGCGAACGGGGTTCGGCGGGGCGACCGGGTCGGCATGGTGATCAACAACCGGGTCGAGTGGCTCGAGATCGCGTTCGGGGCCTGGCTACTCGGCGCGGTGCCGACGCCGTTCAGCACGTGGTCGACCCGGGCGGAGCTGGAGTTCCTGCTGCCGGATTCGGGCATCGTGATCATCGTGACGCTGGCGCAGTACGGGCGGGAGGATTACGAGGCGATATTCGCTGACATTGCTACCATCCCGGTCCTTACGCTCGATCGCTGGCGTCAGGCCCAGGCCTCGGCCGCGCCGCTCGCAACCCCGGCGCCGGGCGAAGGGGCCAGCGCCAGCGGCGATGCCATCATCCTCTACACCTCGGGGTCGACCAGCCGCCCGAAGGCCATTGCTTTAGCGCACTATCTGGTGATCGAGAACGGCTTCAACATTGGCGAGCGGCAGGGCCTCGGACCTAACGATCGAGTGCTGCTCTCGCCGCCTTTGTTCTGGACCTATGGTGGCGTGAACGCGCTGCCGGCGACGTTCACCCACGGTGCGGCGCTTGTCCTGCAAGGACGGTTCGACGCCGGCGAGGCGCTCGATCTGATTGAACGCCATCGCTGCACTTCGATCTACACCCTGCCGGGCATGACCGCGGCGATGATCGGCCATCCGCAGTTCCGGCCCGAGCGGACCGCCAGCCTGCGCGTCGGCATGACCATCGGCAGCCCGCAGGACGTCATCGCCGCCGCCCAGGTGCTGGGCGCGGCCGGCATGTGCAACATCTACGGGTCCAGCGAGACCGGCGGCAATTGCTGCGTCACACACCACGATTGGCCACTCGAGCGGCGCGCCAACTGCCAGGGCCTGCCGCTGCCCGGCGTGGAGCTACGCATCGTCGACGAGGCCACCGGCGCGCCGCTCGGCCCCAACCGGCCCGGTCTGGTCGAGGTGTGCGGCCCCTATGTGATGCACGGCTACACTGCTTCCAGCACGGTTCACAACGCCAGCGTGTTCACTCCTGATGGATGGTTCCAGAGCGGCGACATCGGTCAGCTCACCGAGGCGGGCGAGATGGTGTTCCTCGGGCGTTCGACCGAGATGATCAAGCGCGCCGGAATCAACGTGTCGCCGGCAGAGGTCGAGGATGTGCTGCTGCAACATCCTGGCGTGGCGCAGGCCGGCGTCGTCGGCGCGGCGTCGGACCAGGGCGAGACGATCGTCGCCTTTGTCGTGCCGCGGGCCGGCGCGGCGTTGGACGCGGCCGAGTTGACCCGGCACTGCCGTGCCCTGGCGTCGAGCTACAAGGTGCCGGACCGGTTCGAAATCCGTGAGACCTTACCCACAACGGTGACGGGAAAGCTGATGCGCAAGGATCTCAAGGTCGTTGCGGCGCAACTGACGCAATAGACGGGTTGAGCGAATGGCGCAGGAGAATTGGGGCCGCTGGGGCGCCGAGGACGAGGTCGGCGCCCCGAACCTGATTGGCCGCGACCACGTCCGGCACGCGGCCGGCCTGGTGCGGACCGGGCAGGTCATCAGCCTGGCGCAGAAGATCTCCGACCGCTTGCCGGTGCCGGGTCATCGCGGCGGGGTGCAGCACTTCATGGGACGGGACGGCGGCGATTACGCCGCCGGCGCAAAGCAGCCCGGCGGGTTTCAATTCGCCGAAGACACCGTGATCCTGCCGCTGCACTTGGGGACGCATATCGACGCGCTGTGTCATGCCTGGTGCGGCGACCATCTGTTCAACGGCTTTCCCGGCAACACGGTGCGCAGCACCACCAAGGCGCTGCGCTGCGGCGTAGAGAAGATCCCGCCTCTGGTCACGCGCGGCGTCCTGCTCGATGTGGTGAAGCTGCGGGGGCCATCGGGGGACTCCATTCCGCAATCGTTGATCGAGCAGTCGGCGCGAGGGCTGGGCTTGCGCGACGGCGATGCCGTGCTGATCCGCACCGGATGGCTGGAAGGCCAGGACCCGGCAACCGGGATCGACTTCAACCGTGAGCCAGGCATCGATGTGGAGGCCGCGCTGTGGCTGGCCGAATGTGGGGTCTCGATTGTCGGGGCCGACAACTTCGCCATCGAAGCTTTGCCGTTTCCGCCGGGGACGGTGTTCCCGGTGCACCAGCGCCTGATCCGCGATTACGGCATCCCGTTGCTGGAAGGGTTGGTGCTGCGCGAGTTGGCCGAGGCTGAGGCAACCGAGTTCCTTTTCGTGGCGATGCCGTTGCCCATCGCCGGCGCGACCGGCAGCCCGGTGGCGCCAGTAGCCGTGCTGTGAAAGCGATCGTCTTGCGCGGGCCCGGTCCGGCATCGGTGCTATCGATGGAGACCGTGGGCGACCCGGCGCCCGGCGCGTTGCAGGTCGTCGTCGCGGTGGAGCACTGCGGCGTGTGCTTCCATGACGTCGTGGTGCGGCAGGGTACGTTGAAGGCCGGCATCGCAATGCCGTTGATCCTCGGGCACGAGATTGCCGGCCGGATTGCGGCGGTGGGGCGTGAGGTTCGCGGCATCACGGTCGGCGACCGGGTCGCAACGACGCAGCGGGCGCATGTGTGCGGCCAATGCCGATATTGCCGCGGTGGGCGGGAGCCGCTTTGTTTGGAGGCGGAGTTCCTGGGCGATGCCGGACTAAATGGCGGCTATGCCGAGTATGTGGCGCTGGACGCCGACGGGGTGGTTGCGGTTCCAGACGAGGTCGACCTGCGGGATGCGAGCATCGCCGCCTGTGCGATCGGGACGGCGTATCATGCCGTGGTCGGCGTCGGCCGGGTCGGCCCGGGCGACCGCGTGCTGGTGACGGGATCGAGCGGCGGCGTGGGGTTGCATGCGGTGCAGATTGCGAAGGCCGCCGGCGCCGTCGTCCTGGCGGCAAGCACGTCGCCGCATCGGGCAGCGGCGTTGCGGGAGGCGGGCGCCGACCACCTGGTGATCCATGCGCGCGGAGAGGACTTCTCCGCCGAGGTGCGTGACCTGTGCGGCGGCATGGACGTCGTGATCGATACGGTCGGGACCCCGGTGTTCGGGCCGACCCGGCGATCGATCGATCGGGGCGGGCGCTGGGTGATGGTAGGTCAACTCACCGGCGAGTTCGTGCCGTTCAACCCGGCGCAGCTTTTCCTCAAGGGGATCGACCTGTTGAGCTCGACCAGCGTTACCCGCGAGGAGCTGCGGCGCTGCCTGCAACTGCTCGCCACCGGGGCCGTGCGCGCTCATGTGGATGCGACGCTGCCGCTGGCCGAGGCGGTCGAGGCGCACCGCCGGGTCGAAACCGGCGCACCGCTCGGGCGCATAACGCTGGCGCCGCACGTATGAGCCGGTTGGCGCAGTTTGCCCGGGGCGTGCAGGTGCTGGATCTGTCGTCGTTCCTGCCGGGGCCGTTCGCCAGCCTGATGTTGGCCGACATGGGGGCGGATGTGCTCAAAATTGAGCCGCCGAACGGCGACGCGATGCGGCTTCTCGGGCCACGGAACGCCGAGGGCGAGCCGGTGTTCCATGCCGCGGTAAACGCCGGCAAGACCGTGCGGCGGATGGATTTGAAGCAGCCGGCGGTTCGCGAGGACTTCCTGCGCCTGGTCGCGGGCGCCGACGTGCTGATTGAGGGATTCCGGCCCGGCGTCATGCAGCGGCTTGGCTTGGACTGGCCGACGCTGCGTGCGATCA
>Ga0160427_10001289_pt1 | contig 15445 bp, 9 predicted proteins | sample SolpanmetagenomL_FD_108194 | JGI IMG/M metagenome (GOLD analysis project Ga0160427, IMG submission 108194) | Solar panel surface microbial communities from Lawrence Berkeley National Laboratory, California, USA - L | ecosystem: Engineered > Built environment > Solar panel > Unclassified ...
AATAGTACATTCACTTTTCTCCCAAGAAGATCCAGTGATTGTAATTCATTCAACAATATTTCTTCGCCCGACACATCCAGAGATATGTTTGCAAATTGTTCCCAGTCAACTTCAAATGTACCATCGTCATAGTATCGATCACCTGGTGCCTTCTCGATAGTGTGCTGCAAGATTAGGTCGGACAGAATTTTCAAGCCACCTCCAGCGACGAGGCCGATATCTTCCTCTCCGAGAATATGAAATGAAGCTAGCAAATTAAGTCTAAACCAAATGGAGGCAATTTTGGCTGGCGTTCTCCAAAGACTTTGTGCTGTATTCAGTTGTTTGATTCCTTCATCGTAGAGTAAAGGTGAACAATCGCCCAGCAAATCTATGACATGTTCAGTGAAAACCCTTAAGAGCGAAAGGTCAAATGCCCAAAGTGCATCTTCTACAATTCTAGAGAAGTCAGACTTCTTCTGTGGTTGAGGAGAAGTGTCTGGCTGATGGTCCAACTCAATCTGCTCTAATTGTATGGGAGCGGTAGTAGAACAGAAGTAGTCAAAGGTGAGTAATTGGTTGTAGAAGGAGGAACATGATGATAGCAAGAAAAATCTCCCATCAGCCTTATAGGTTTCGTAAAAGGTTGCAGATGCTGGCATTGCTCCAGAGTGGTATAAATGTGCTCTTCAATTCGTGCTGTGTTGTAATCAAGTATCCTATAAGTCCGCTGGCACAAGATGGCGATGAAGAGATAGCCAAAACAATCAAACTGATGATGATGAAAGGAGCATAAGACTGGAGTATCGGAAGGTTGTGATAGACAGAGACCTCAAAACAGCAGTAAAGCTTCGATGATTGAAAGTTGTTTAGAAATCTAAGGTATGTTAGACAAAATTGATGTTTCCCATTGTTTAGTTACATAATTACTTATTTTCTAATTTGATGTCATCTTACGTTGCGCGCTGCGATTTCTGTCATGGAACAAACCTCCTCCATCTTTCTACATCACAGTATATCTACTTAGTTACTTAAGCACCGAAGAACTTGATGACTTAGTAGTTACTTGAGTGATCATGAGTTTAAGTCCACAATCGTATACGTATCTCACACCATTCTTGGTTTTTACACATGTGGTTGTAATTAGCAAGTTCCTCGAATAGATTGCATATAATAAGGTTTCCAGAAGTATTTGAGACCTCAAGATTTTGGGTTTTAAATGCATTAATGCCAAATTGTCAACAAATGTCGTCAGAATTTCAATGTTGCAATATTCGGATCTTTAAGAACCTGCCTTCGCAATCGTAAACCAACATGTATACATGTCTTTGACCTTTTTTTCTTTTTGAGTAAAGAGATTTCATATTCTTAACTTACCGACTCTCGGTCCTTCAAGGTTTCAACTGTAGAGTAATACAGAGGAAATCATGGACCAAACAGGATTCGAAGACACTCAGACTTCGATATTTATACAGGCTGAGTTTTTCGAGCTGAAAATTAGTTCAACAATTTAGCATTATACATCACAAGGTGCGTCGTACGTATACCCCCTCATTTTTGACACGACGAGACACAGATATTGAACATATCAATATTGCAAGGGACTTCTGATAAAGTTCTTTAAACTCAGCAAACTTAAGCGTGATTGTTTTCATTCATTGCATGATGACAAGAACGATTTTCTGAAACTGTCACGAGAAAAACAGATATTAGAAGATCTGTATGATTGAATCTTATGTAGTTAGGAAAGCTTGAAGCTAGTTTGCCTAGGCTAAATGACTAGGTCATGCATCCTTCATCTACATACTTAGCATCAAATGCAAGTAGGAATTGTTTTCCGCGTTTATCAGATACAGCAGTATAAACATGTAAGTGATGCTAGTACTACCGGCATCATCTTATGTGCGCATAAAACTATACTGAAGCAAAGCGATATCAAAACTTAGGGAGCAGCTGCAGATGATGGACAATTGTACAAAACCAATAAAATTATATGCTGATTATTGGCCTGAGAATCATAGTTTCGAAGATCAACTATCAACAAGAAGTCCTCATACTATAATATCAAACTTACACTATTGATTTGAAGGCGAGTGGGCCAAGTGCCTTCATTTGATAAGATAGCGAAGGAACCCGGAAGGAAAGAGGGAGAGGAATCAAACTTCCAGATACAGGAACATTGTTCAAGAGGATGCGTGTCTTGAAGTTCTTTGACCTCCCGCCCATATGCATAATCAGGCATTATTCTGAAGTGTATGAACAGATAGGATTTTCCATGTACACCGTGCAGAAGTTTGACTAGGCTGGCTGCAGGTCGTGCTGCGGATTAGATACCAAAAGACTGGGTCATGTACTGTTTGATACCAACTGGTTCAAGTTCTACTAATTGGACCATGATTGCTTGGGTAATAATTATACGTATATGTATGTTTGAAGTGATAGGTAAACATCTATACAATTACTATACTAGGCAAACACTGCCCCTCATACAAGCCTCGTCACGTTGGCCATTCAAAAAGGATCCCTCTCAACGGGGCAAATTACTGAAAATATTATCATTCACAGACCTGTCATACGTTGTTCGCAGCATGCAATGTAATTTCGTTTGTCGCAAATATATCCTAAATTGATGTTTTTCGAAGTGCCTGATCAGATGACGTCAGACGTCAGAAATAACATATTTCTTTACGGATTTAGCACGGTTAGAATGCGTGACCCGACTAGACGAACGGCACAGCCGGGATTGCAGATCTGCACGTATATTTCCAGAAGGGAATATGCCTGATTGAGTGTCTCGCACAAAATCAGCCCTAGAGGCAAAAATACCAACCATGGGTCCCTCTCAGATCGCGGTTGTTTCTTTTAGAGTTAGTGGAGCGAATATAATCCTTATACATGCATGAAGAGTGTGTAATTTGTCATCAAGGAGGAGCCAGCATCTGGTAAGCAAGTATAAACGCTTATTTAATTGATTGGATGGCATGCCAGTGAAACAAAAAAGTTTGTTTAAGGTTTCATCGCAGTGCTCGTCCCGTACACGTTCCATAATGCAACATCTCGTCTGACACACAATGTGTAAACACAATCTCGTGCAAAAAGATCTTGAACGAATGAGAACAGCCCTAAGTGGAAATGTTAGAAGGTTTGAGCAATATTTGCGTATGCCTTTAAATTCAAACTCATGGTCAACATGATCATTCGAAGCAGACAACGTACGCAAGCATATGCCTGCGTATTTGGAAGAATAATTAATGCTATGTCCGTATGAAAATGACTCTAACCCTATCCCTGTGCAAATCGAGACGTCACTGGCGAAAGGAAAAGGCGAATCTTTGTAAGCTTAAAAATGCACCAAGAGTTTATGAAGCTCGGTTATTTTAGGGTTTTATAGCTCTTCGAAATCAAACGGTGCGAATCCTGGTCTCTATGGCTTCTAGAACTTCTAACTTTTGCAAAGTGGATACTGATTTGGTGCTTACACTATCACATTTTGTGAAGGCATGATTTTCAGACGATCGCAACATTTCTAGCTGTAAAGAGGAAGATCGACGTTGACTGGAAAAAAATGTTTATCTTACTTAAGTATTTATAGAATGCAGCAGCTACAGTTAGTGGATGTATCATGTCATATCTTATTCGCTTAGAAATAGCGCCAGCATATGCATCTCAAGACAAACAAACATGATCTATCACAAAGTGCCCCTGAGTCTAACATGTTTAAACTGAGTTGCAAAGTTTAAGTGGCATGTTTGTCATGTTTAAATTTGTCACTGCCAATGGATATTAATCTCGGTACAATCATACAGCCTCTACATGCGTATACTTGCCGCAAATCAAACAATGGTGATTGTGCAAAGAAATGTGTAACTAAAAGCTTACCCAATTCTAAACCCTAGGCAAGATCTTGCTGATATCATTTTTGCCTGCAATATTTTGCCTACAATTTATGCACACACGGCCGGCAGTCGCATCCTCATTAATTCTCAATACTGTTACGCTATATATCATGGATCAATTACCCGACACAAAGAGATCATAGCAAACATTTGAATAAATGAGTTAGCCTTTTTCTTAGTCGTAGAATACCCATTACCTGCATTATATTCAGAAGTTAAGATCGTGGTATTAAGGCCTAGGCTCCTTTGGTTCATGTTAGGTATTATAATCAGCTCCCGGACATATCCATCAGTGCAGTGTTCTATGTGCACGCGCATAATAGAGGTTGTATCCTACCCATAAGCACCAAGTTGTATCTCCCTAGGCTTGTGAATGATATACATGAATAACTGGATTGAATTTATCGTCGCACGCCATTGTACTCAACGAGAGGGATGTACGATGTATTGAGAGCGTTGAAGGGTGAAATCAATTATTTGTAGAGGTACATTGATACTCTATCTTTTTGTATGCAAAAGAATTGCCGGACCAAAAAAAGATCCAGATTCTAGCAAGCTTTTTCTCCAAGCATGCACTTGAGTAGCCGAACAATATGCAATGGGAAGACGACCACGTATCACCGCTCTTATCTAGAATTCCGTTTTGGTTTATTTACAGGCTATAGGAGCCGAGAATACATCCATATGCTGGCAGATATCATAGATCACAAATGCCGCATAAAACAATTTATCTGGCACAATCCTGTCTTTCTGAGGGGTAATGTAAAATGATGACCCTGGAATTAAATTTGCAAACACCCATAGAAATACAAACTGGCATGATCTTCTTGAGTCTATCTAGTGCTGCTCCAATAAGTTACGATGTGCTGAATTGTCAAGATCCTTTGCTTGATCGATTTATCACCAATATTTGGTTAAGCTTTTATTGATAATTATCCCTGACAGTTTCTTCAACAAGTCACACACGAGAATATGTGTCCAACATTGACGTGGATTTTCGTTTAACATTTCCACTCTTTCAATAAAGCGGTCACGATAGATATTTTTTGAACGTTATCGATGTGGTTCTTAGCATGCTATTGGATCAGTGCTACATGCACATGTCGCTTCACGATATCATTGATACGGTCACAACGTATTGGTTCGTGGTTTGTAGCATGTACATGTGCACATGTATATACGATGCACATTCAACTTTCAACAACTTACGAAGCATGTGCCGATGTGAGAGCTGGAAACAACATGCTACAAATTTATGAAGAAAAGCATCATCATCATCTAGAGCCTTTCGAGTGACTCTTCGCTATGGTGCACATCACAATATGGTTGAATTGATCTTGATCTAGGCATCAATCACGTTCGGGATACGGGATGTCACACCTCTCTCAAGCATGAAGGGATAATTAGTTACTCAAAGAGCTAACCTTGATTGAGAGTTTGAAAGCTGCAGATTTAGGAACATAGAACGGGGCGCGGGTCGGCACTGCTGACTTGATGGAGAAGTGTGGGAGTAGTCATATGAGAAGAGACTTCTGAAATGACTATTAAAAGATCCTTCCAGTGGTCAAGCCCGTGTTTAGAATAATACACGTATGTGCTACAAAGATCATAAAATTTTCAAAAACATCAAAGCTCTTTGCATATTGCTATGTGATATACATGGTCCAATTGAACACGCACTATCATACGTTCCACGATTAACTAGAATGTCCCTACGCTAACACATGCGCATATGCGTCAATCTTAAACATGAAATTATAATCCACTTGCTCGAAATGTATGTATGTATTGGTCAAGTGAAGAATTATATTTGGATGATACTATATATGTCAGATATAGACTATCAGAATTTGTACACTTATCTTTTATTCAGTGGAAGCCACCCGAACCATTTACCGTTCTTTGGACGAGAGTCCATCCTGAAATTTACATAGTTTTTGTCCATGGCCATCCCACTCTCCGGCTGTGGGACTTCGAAAAAACTTGCATCAAGACGCATTAAATGAAGTCGCATATCCAATGAAGGCTCAACAAATCTCTGCCACTAAGACCCTTGTCGCTAAATTCGTGAATATATTTTGATTAGTAACACGTTTAGACTTTCCTTGATGAAGAATTGGCTCATGTGGTACGCATAAGGAGCATTGTGGATATTTCAATGTGATTAGGGGCCATGACATTGGAACGACGATACTTAGCGACTAGGTTCAAACAAGATCGAACGACAAGGCATTTATGAATCATCAGAAATATCCTGAGTAAAGATGAGTCTACCTTGTGTTTATGATAGTCGAGTAACTTCGATTCGTGCATTGTCGATCTTTTCGGCCGGGTGGCAACGGTGGACCCGAAAAACATACCAAGTAATTCTAGAGAGAAAAAATGGCACGTGGGTGGTTTGACAATTTGCATGCTATTGATATCGTGTACCCAACTCCTTGATGTCGTTGCTAATTGCACTGATATGGATTTACTTTACACAATGCTGGCTTGGTCACGTACGCGTCATTTGAATATTGATCCGTTTTAAAATACTGACATACTTTGACACGGCGCAATACAAAATTCCGACACACTCCAGTGACCCTGATCTTTCTTAAAAATACTTGTTAAATGCGTTCCTGAAAAGTCGGGGGTCGGGTTTACCGGGCGCAGTCATTTTATTCGACATGATCGACACACCAACCAATATTACATGATCGACAAACAAAAGTTTTAGAATAGCCCTATAAGCCACTACTAATTGTAACATCAAATGACGATAGTCCTGTCAGTATTACGTTCACACAGATTTCTACCATACGAACGGGCAAATAAAGATCACGTAGATAGTCTTCCAGATTGAATCCATATATTTTTACGTTGTATTTTCGAACAGTGACTGTTCATGGATCAGTATGCTTGCAGACACGAGGGTTTAAGTAATATGCGCGAACAGATAGGCAGACGAACAAAGCTTCTGAAGCAGTGCTGATTCTGTAATCAGATGGTTCGCGCGTTCTACATTGAGTAATAGAAGCTTTAGAGAATTGCACAAGATCTACCTCCATTCTTGATTCGTGATCATGATGGCAATTGCAATCAAACTGATAAAACGCAGTATCGCAATTGATGCCGCATAGAAACATAAGGATCATGCAGTTTTGTGACAAATAACTTTTACTTGAATAGTATACCATTCAGAAGCTGACTTAAGTCTAATTCATATTGAATGGTTTTGTAATCGTTGTCTACTATATGTGAAGTCTGCTATAGCTAATATCAATGGTCGGATAGCTAGCTACTCATGAGCTCGAGATATCCAAAACCATCAACACCACTGCACCAAAAATATCTCAAGGGGCAAACTGGCACTACCAGGTGTCTTGATGAACCACTCGCTAAAATTAACCTTTGTCTCAAATTTTACAAGGAGTTCCATTGTAGATAATTGAGCGGACAGAGAGGAGCCCAAAAGACAAATCCGTCCAGATGCTTCTAATATCTCTCAATAGGCCATTTGACTATGAGCGAGAGTTCATTGAACATGATTTTGATCAAACTTTACAAAAATCAATATTTTGAGTTCAAACTGCGATCGGACAAAAAACACTGAGATTAAAGTTTATCCACATGTCAAAACAGCTGGTCCATTTCGCCGAAGAATAAAGTTAGTATAAGATACATGATTTCAACTAAAGGTTTTATACGGGCGCATTATGTTATGTCGAATAAATCTTTGTATGGTAGTACAATGGATGCACTCTAGGATGATTATATTTGGAATTTTGACGTTAAAATTGCCTCTTGTAATTTGCAGATTTTGTTCGTGGTCCAATAGAATCTTTTCAATCATTATGCATGAAACATTAGATGTCATAAACAACCATCATATGCATGGTCGTATATGTTAGACTTTGTAACCTTAAATTCGAATACGAGGATATCTATATATTCCTTTGAATTGAATGTGAATGTGAATGCTGCCCTCACGTCTGTAATACTAGCAGTATGTGCATATGTTAAAATTGCATACTTGAGGACGGTGAGCGCTAGACAACTTCCAGGATGCCTAGTTAGCACACCAACCCTCTTCAGGGTTGATGCACATACACATACAGATTGCTATCAACGAACATCTCACTAACCAGCTATTACACTCGGGTATAACCTTGAGTTAGTCTTGGACCACATCAGAAGGCCTCAATGGGACCAAGCACTATCATCAACAATTTACTAGAACATAGTTTCCGAAGTGTTCAACTTTAGCTTAAGGCTCGCCTGTGAACAAAAGTGCCTGCTTCCAATGATAGTCTTTTCCACGGATATTTGGAGCAATTACTTGATCTCGCTGCGTTGTTGTGCTTTGACCTGAATTTATGATTCGAGATGCACTCAACAACTCGACAAAAGTTTCTTTGTTCAAGCAAGTAGTTTTCTGCAACTGCCCTGATGATCCAACTGATGATACACGGGTTCTCGGGTCTTTAGATGTCGAATCGAATAAGGAACACTACAAGTTGGTGCGAATTGGGTATTCGCAAGGCTTTCTGAAGATCAACGTTGTTGATCATTTTATTCGTGTTCGCTTGTTTGTGTGCCCTGATTTTCCATACTTGCAATTGCAACCTTCAAGATGCATGCTTGACCACTTTGCTCTCAGATGGATTAAAATAGTGGTGCTATCGCAGGCAGAAAGAGGACCCACGTTTCCAGATCCAAGGGGTATGCAACCATCAATATTAACGAGTCTGGCCAATAGTGGCGTTACAGGGGAGTACCAATAAGCACCTCTTGCTATAGCTACTAGCTACAAGTATCAAAGCTCTGTTGCACATGTGGTGATGAGTTTGTCAACCATGATTCTATTTTCACACAACAGGCTGCGCCGGCTAGCACAACCCTCAATCCGAATCTTATTACGGTAGCTCTCACCTACGTTTCTTGAATTTGAGCATGACCGTGCTAAAAATCAACTTGGTTATAAAGAGGCGCAAAAGGCCCTCGATTCTTTGTAGCAGATATATGATTATTGAAACTTTCTGAACAGCACTATATTAGAATCATTACCCAACACTCCAAGCATATTTGCCAAACATTTCTCAGTCGGCTCTAGAAAGTGTTCTCAATAATTATATTTATTGCTGTTTCCTTACAGCTTGGAATCATACAACTTGCTTCACTTCTCAGCACTTCCCGGTCAACTTAAATACCCTCGCTGGTACGCGACCGTGTGACCTCGACTAAGGCAAACCGGCGGCTTTGGTCGGCACCGAAGCACATTCAATCTGTTATCGCCCGGTAATCTACCCTCTCTTCCAGTTCCCTTCCTTTTCTACATTTGTTTTCGAGTCATATTATTATTCAGCTATTCTGGTTTCAACATAAAATTCAGAGCTTGTTTGCATCGCTAAACAACCATTTTAGATAAAGGTAAGTTTTGACGTACAGATAATCCAGAATTCCCTCCAGACCTGTTTGTTCACTAATATACCTGATTTGTTTTGTTGTAACCGCCAGTTAATGTATAAATACCATCTCATATATTACGGATGGTAAATCACTTTTCATCTTCACGCATTAAGTGATGAAAAGAAGCTCAAGGACCATTCTTCATGAATTTGTTTTTCTTGAAATTTGTTGACTGTTTTGCTACAATTATTAGCACTATACTAATGATTACTTATCAAAAATTCATGCAGATGGAAAATTACTCTCCAGCACATCAAGTGGATTACGTTGACTTATTGAACGCTTTCGAATACCAGACTACTGAGAGCAACATGAATAGATCTCAATCTTTTACTGCTGATGAATCAAATCAAACACTTTCCGACGCAGCTTTTGTAGCTCGTGCGGATACAGCATATGTCATCGAAAATAGTACTAAAGCTAGCGAAAATCTGTCCATACTCTCTGCTGAGCAGCATTATGATGCTGGTCTCTTGATGCTACAAGCTAGCATGAAAGCTCAGGAACAGAGCATGACTTCACAAATACAAGCTCCCACCGCAATGCCATGGCTCACTCAAAACAGCATCATAGACAATAATCGATATTATGGTGGGTTCCTGCCAGTACCCACTGACCGTTTGGAATCACAAAATTCACAAGAGACCATTTTTCTTGGAGGCTTGACTTATGATGAGAACTCATTACAACGAACGCTCTCAGATTCGTCTGTTAAAACACGGTACTCTAGAAAGAATTCACGGGCGTCAATTAGTAGCATAGGGACTGTCATAAACACGACAAAGCCAAGAAGCAAAAGAGCATCCTTCGTCAGCGCCAACAGTCGGCAGAGTAGCGAAGAAAAGACTGATTCAGAGAACGAAAATAATGACGACGACGCAGAGAAAAGGCAAAGAGGACGTCCAAGATTAGACGCAAAGGATGAGACGGCTATTGATGTTGGTGTCGCCCTGTGTATACTGTATTTCAGTCACTAATACTATCTGTTATATAGCGTCGTAGAACACAGATTCGTCTTGCACAACGAGCATATCGACAAAGAAAGGAAACGACAATCAACTCCTTAAAAGTTCGAGTGCAAGACTTGGAAGAGGCTTTTGAGACAATGAGCAATTACTACTTTGATCTTCGTAACATGATCTCAGCAACCAATATCGAGACGACGTCAACACTCAATGACACTGCGGACGGTATCACAGAGAAAGTGAACTCTCTCAGGTCAATAATTGCTGCTGGTTCAGTATCGATGGAGGATGCGGGGGTTGATGACAAAATGGACACAGATAGAAGCAAAAAGCGGAAAAAGTCTGTTGAGGGTGGGCTATTGAACAATGTAATTGGGGAATCCCTGAACAACAATGATTCCATAACGACACAAACTCAAACTCAAGACATAGATTTAGGATGGTTTGAAAAGTTTTCGCTTTCAGGCGCAACTCCGATATTTGGGGATTCAACACATGCTGAAAACCAATTACCTACTCCCCCAATCGTAAGTGAACGATAAACCAGTCTTCATGTAGAGATTTCTGGCGCCAAGGTTGACAAACAATCTCAGACGAGACACCATTCGAACAAGACACCGTCTCCCAAGTCATGAGGCCACAGTTGCCTTTGAGGAAGGGATACCATTGAGTTTATACACCGTCACTGGTGTGTTTTATACGGCTCAACTGGATGTAGACAGCTAGCTAGCCGTGCAGTAGAACTGTCATCACGATGATGTCTCAAAAGCAGGGTTACAGCACTGCTGGCACAAGTATGTAGCAGTCATGGACCAGTTTGAAGTCTGACTCAGCAGAAGTTACTAAAGTTTCTTATTAAACAGACATCAGCTCACAGCATTATTCATAGATTTCTTTACAATGATCATTTATATCCATGTATCATATTTTCAGAGAGCCATCGAGTTTCGGTTAAACATAGTCAAGATATCTTTTCCGTTTATTCCCCTTTCTTCTATGTCAACATTATTTTATTGCAATGGTGTAAGTCTGAACTCACGTCAGTAAGATTGCTGCGGAAACACGATAGGGTACGAGAGTTCGTGTATATAGACTACACTCGTTTTCTCAGTGAAAAGAAACGAAAAAGAGAGAAGAAACGATCATTGTCGTAGGCTCTGATGGTCTCAAGAAAATGCTTCAAACTTTCTTTCTACTTCTATTAACTAACGCCACATGTACATACATTTTAAAGCATATATTTAATAGCGTTTGTGTCACGAGAGGCCTGTTTAGACAAGCAAATAAAATGTATGGGTATTCCTACAATCCGTACAGTGAAGATAGAAAGGTGTATACCCCATTTTTGTTTATGTCTAGGCTCGGCGGCCGAGATTTATCAAGTAAGCGCGATGGTCATAATCCAAGGTCACATTGCATCCTCTTGCTTATCTACGTGTAGGTAGATCCATATCGAATACGATCAATTTATAATCAATTTATAACCGATTCATAATAGAGTCATAGCCACTAGCACTACTGATACTACTACTACTATGTAGAATATTTAGGATACCAGTCAACGCTATTTTTATATTTCAGATCAGTTACTATATCGGCATGGTTAGTTACAGGCCGTATAGATGCCTACTTATTTCATTGCATTATAGTTACATCGACCTATATTAATATAACTATAGTCTATTGCCTAACTTTGAAGTTCATCAAAATTCATAGATCTATTAAAGGCGAGCTGGTATCAATTAGACTATTCAATAGTTTTTCACGATCATTATCTGTAGAATACATGATATGTGAAAATCGTAATTGTTACATCTGCAATTTGTCAATCACTTCACATAAGGAAGGACATAAATGTGTTTTGCCATCGTGGGACTTAAATTTTAAAGCCTCCAAGTATAAACTTGGTTTTGACTAATTTCATGTTTGTATGCACATATAGTTTTATCATCCGATTCGTGTAAGCTCGTGTACTGGGATGATATGCTCCTACTACTAGTAGTAGTACATACAGGGTCGGCTCAAGTTTCCTCCCATTTTTGATGTTGAACACTCTATTTTCGGGGCAGATCTACAGCAATTGCAAAGCAACGGCCTTTTCCGATAAAGATCAACATCAAGCTTTGTCACTCCAGATATCGCAGCGTGTTATGGAATTAAGACCTGATGTTAAATGCAAATACTTGCCGTTGTCTTCATTTTCTTTATTCTAGATCTTTGGTTTAACAAAACTACAAGCTTTACTCTTTTTAACATGTACTGCGCTGTGCTATCGCGATAGCTACTTAAGCAACTTTAAATTTGGTGTATCTACCGAAAATCACCCAGTTTTTGTATACCCTTTCACAATCTACTAGTTAAGAAACAAATGATGTAAGAATTGATTTTTCATCATGACGTCTTTTATTTCTTCGTTTCGTGACACATATGAAGGGATGAGCGTTCTTACTAAGCATGATTGTAACTTGATCATGATCGTAACTAAGCTTAAGGTGACACAAACCGGAGGATAATGCAGGCATTCCGGCATTTTGCTAAACCTAGTCCACCTTCAAAACCTTAATTTAAAAAGAGCTGACGGGGCGAGCGAGCGACCCAGAAAAATATTTCTTTACTTTATTGATCATATGAAGTATGTTCAAGACAGGGAAGTGGATAGAGATTGATAGGTAAGTGAGACAGTTTTCTAAGTCAGTTATGGTCCCATCCCGAACATATCACCTGAGGAAGTCCATTCGGCCGTGTCGGTCTTGAATTTACCGCCTTTGTATTTGCTTGTAAGACGGATCATACCATCATGGAACTTGAGACCAAAGCAAGAACAGAATTGGACGTCTAATTGAGCTCCCTGAATGAACACAGGCCGGCACAACTGAATGGTGACAGAAATGATTAGGAGGCCAGAGAGAAATTAATTGTGAGAGAACAACATCTGTAATAAATTAAGCACAAAGACCATGTTATTAAACTCACGTCTGAATACTCCTTACCTTCTTAAAGCTTGACTATGGCTATGAGCACATACTAATACATATCTTCTGTCACAATTTCGGCACTAAATCTCCAGGCATCGATGCTAACGAGAAACACCGTTACGTTTTGTTAATCATGCTGATATTTTTTTGATATCGATAGTGCCGTAAATAGCTCTTCTCTGTTAAGTGTTGCAAGGGCTGAGTTGAAAGGTAATCTTGATAAGCAAATCTAGTTTATTTTTAATTAAAATTCTACTTGCAACCAAAAAGCTTGAGTTTGGCGGCTGGATGCACAGTGCCAGGACGTGGGTTTAGGCGCGTCTTGGTTAGTTCTGTTTTATTTGGCCATCATAGAAATAACTGTCTACATTCCACTAGGACAAAAGTTAACCTTTGCTCGGCAGATTGTTTAAAAAGCCATCTTTTTTTAGCATCTGCAGACAGTGATCTGTGAGGCGTAAAATGGTCCGAATTGAACCAAACTCTTTTTACCCAATATAGCACCTATCACACCCCACCAGAAGGAATTATTCCTTAAAGAGGTCGTATGACATCTCTTTCTCGTGAAATACCTGAAAGTGGTCACAATGCGCTCCGTAAAAAACACTTGAATCATGCAGTTATGTGTGAAATGAGGTTGTCAAGAAGAACGTGGAAAGCAAAGCGTTAGGCAATTCGGCTCCACATGTATGCATGGAACTCTCGAATTGAGACTTACTTGAGTGCAAAAACAATTGTTTTCGCTATCTACGTATAGACACTTGGTGCTTGATAGACTAAAAGTCGCAAGTTTGAAATTTATTTGGACAATATTATGCCTATCGGCAGATGTTTGACATCACCGCCCCACAATTATGTGCTAGCTATATCGTCTTTTTGTTATTTTGTTGCATTTGAAGAATGTGAACATCATTTGATCTGAAAGGACAAACGCACAAACAGATCCTATCCGATCAACAAACATGCACTCCAGGCCTCAATCTTTTACGCATATGCGCACACTAAATCCGCGAACCACGCACCACAACAGTCATGAACGACTATTCTATGATATCATCACAAATATTTCTCAAGGACCCTTCCACTATTTCAACAGAGCCTTTTGATATGGAATCTAGCCTGTAAGCTCCGGGCAATCGGTCAATAAAAAAATGGGTCTTACAGCGGGTATTTTTCTACATATGTTAACCTGCTGGCAGCAGATTGGATACCCACTCACAATTATCGATATCAAAGGACCAACATAAGCATAAAAAATAATCAAGATCTGAAAACTAGAGCAAGCAGGTTGCAAACGGTCATCTTGTTGAAGTTCTGTTATCGCACATGTATAATGACTAGGCTTTAAGTAAATCTTACAGGTTTATGATGTCACTTAGACTCTACGTACCAAGATTAGCCAGAACAATTGTAGTGCATTATCTTTTTCAAGTTTCGTTCGAGTCTTAAGCTTGAAAGTGACGTCCTCATGAATTCATCGTGACCCTGATAACAATAATTCAACTTCATTTCATTTCATACTGATTACCAACATGTGTTCGAAGGAAGTTTGGTACTCGTCGGGTGTTGCTTTATCTTATTTGTCGTCGAACATTGTTAAGCATTGGTATGATGGAATACATGTGCTCCTGCGTATCAATAAAAGCTGGAGTGCGAGAGAGGACAAGGAAGGTTAAGCATCCAGAAGTTCACTAGTTTGTATACGCACATATTACTAAAGTATTTTATGGTATCAACTGCTGTATAACATATGCATATAGTAGTCGTGTATATCCTTGATTGGCCGAGATGAACGTTCTACAAATTTCAACAAGCGCAATGCATATCGACACGTCATATCGGAACTATTATGGTATTTATTACCCTATGGTTTAAGAAGAAAAGTTCAAGTAAGAAGTGGAGTTGATTCTTATTTCATATATGTACACATACGCTGAAGTTGATGCTGTCGAACTATGTTATTAAAAGATATTCGCATTATTCGTGCACACAACAGTGCTGAATCACGAAAACCACACATCGGCGGCAGGAGGGTATATACTTTAGCACCATGAAAATGTTATCAATCTGTAATTTGTGTACTTGTGGCATAGAGCTAGAACCGTGCGCTACAAGGAAAGAAAAAGATGATGGTCAAACGCCCACGCGACGCAAATAAAAGGTTCACACTCAAGATATG
>Ga0160427_10001290_pt1 | contig 15441 bp, 12 predicted proteins | sample SolpanmetagenomL_FD_108194 | JGI IMG/M metagenome (GOLD analysis project Ga0160427, IMG submission 108194) | Solar panel surface microbial communities from Lawrence Berkeley National Laboratory, California, USA - L | ecosystem: Engineered > Built environment > Solar panel > Unclassified ...
CAGTGAGGCTGAGTAAGTTTTGGGAATATATTTGTCTTAGAAAGGGCGAAGCTTAGCAACCAAAAACTTTCAACCTCCTTAGATAGCTAGGTAGATCTAACCGAACTTTGACCAGCAGGCCAGGAGCACGTAAATTTTTTACGACTGAAAAACAATCGATTGTTGATTCAGCCCTCAGCACTCGGCATGCTGCAGCACCTGCATGCATATCACTTTGAATTGAGTGGATAAATGCTCCTTCCTGCTTAGAACTAAGCTATGCGCTTGTAAGTTAGCCTAAGGACTTAACACTTGTCTGATTTCTCGTTCAGCAACCACTGTATACGAAGGTAACCGTCTATCCTATTTGATTCTTGCTTCGTTGCTTGATGGTTCAAATTCGTGCTTGCCTTGCGTCGCCTTGCGGTCAGATATCATTTGGTTCAGAACCCCGAATCTTGCCGATATGGGATTTTTACAACTGCTTTGAAGAATGTGTCAAGCTAGCGATCAGCATGCTCAATTGATAGAGAGACATACTAAGTATGCAAAGACTATTTTCCGACACGGTACGTATGGAGGAGGGTCCTCTATAAGCTACCCTCCCGGCGCTTTGTATTACTTGGAGACAGAGTCTTGGGGGTGTTGAATTTCTTTTATTCGCAACAAAGCCTGTAGAAATACCTACATGTGAAATGTCTAGCAGTGGATCAGACAGAGGCATTGTCGCTTGTGGATGCGATGGATGGATGCACTGGATTCAGGCTACCAAGATGGATGCATGGCACTTGAACACTCAGTGGTTTGGGGATAGATAGCAAGCAAGCAAGCAATTGGTCCAGTCATATGCATGTTCTGAAGAAGAATGATAATAATATCTTGCTGGCTGAGCGGGTGAGTAGTGATTGTGCATGCAAGCCATGGATAGATGGATGGATGGATGGACTGGGCTCTACGTAAACTCCTCGATAATACACCTTCTTAAATCTGCTGCTGCTACTGCTCCTATTCCTGTCACCAAACTTCCCTCTCTCTTGCGCTTTTTCTGCCTTTGTGATTCTATAATTCTCACTCTGAGCATTGCTTCTCTTGCTGCTGTTATACTTCCTCCTGCTCCTCCTCCTCTTCTTGTTCTTCTTCCCACTTCCTCTCAGGTTAATCGCCATACGACACATCTCGAAAGGACCCACGAAAACAAGTTCAACGCCACACGAGTTCCCTATCTGAATTTCAGTCACCAAGGCTGAACTCCTGTCTAAACCGTGACAGTCCAGTAAACTCTAAATTTGACTCTTCATACTTCTACCGAGCACTCGTGATCCCGGGCACCCTCAATCAAAATTCGCAATCCTTTTACCACTGCACCGTCAGCCATTTCTCAGACGGAATACACCATATTTCGACATAAGCAAATCACGCCTCCCAATCTTCAGTGCTCGAGAACGAGTCGATCAGTTCTTACATACTTAGTAGTTACGCGCATTCCCATTCTACAATCGACACTGTTCTCTTCCACAAGGACTGCTATTAGTGATGGCGCAAAATCCGGGCCCAAATGTTATGAGAAGGTACAACGATTGGTTGAATGCCTATTTCACGGCTCAACAATACTACTCGAAACATAGAACGAATAGAAGGACATGACTAATGTCATACTTAGGAAGCTTGTTATCATTGGCGACGGTGCCTGTGGTAAAACCAGTCTTTTGAGTGTTTTTACTCTGGGCTATTTTCCTGAGGTAAGCTCGGAGCTTAAAGATTTCACGGTTTTTGTTGTGTCTTCACAAACATGTGAAGATGCATGAACATATTGCAATGCACTAGCACTTTACAATGCTTTATTACTTGAATTGTGCTCAAATTTAAGGGTTCGTCAATTTATTGATGCAACTTTGCTAATTTTGCATTCTCAACAGGAATATGTAAGATTGACCACGACCAATCCACACAATCTGCAAACCCTTCTCTAATCAATAATTTTCGTCTTTCAGATACCAACCGTCTTCGAAAACTATGTAACAGATTGCAGGGTACAGCAAAGTCCTCATACGAAAAAAATTGGATGATTCATGCTTAACTACATCATGATAGGTCGACGGAAAATCAGTGCAACTTGCACTTTGGGATACAGCTGGTCAAGAAGATTACGAGGTACGCTAATCGGCTAGGCTCAAGAATAATTTCAAAATTTAACTGTTCTTGTTTGTATACAGCGACTACGACCACTAGCATATGCAAAGGCACATGTTATACTCATTGGATACGCAATTAATGATCCGCAGTCCTTGGAGAACGTTAAAGAGAAGGTGTGGATTCTGAACACAAATGAATGATTAAAGGGAGTTCAAAGCTAAACAATGACGTAGTGGGTTGAAGAAGCGCATGAGCGATGCCCTGGAGTACCTATAATCATCGTAGGACTTAAATCAGATCTTAGAGACGACCCTGTGGCAAAAGAGGAGATGAGAAAGAAATCTCTCAAATTCGTAGCAACAAGCTATGCGGAAGGCGTCGCTAAGGCTTGTGGTGCCCGAAAATTCATGGAGTGTAGCGCCAAGAACGGAAGTGGAGTTGACGACGTTTTTGAAGCATCCACTCGTGCTGCCATGACCACGTTTGAGTCAAGGAACAGCGCAGGATGCTGTACAATCATATAGCCTTTATCTCTATACAATTCTCATACAACGATCTCTCAATGCGACCGTAGAGGATAGGATATTGCGAATACAACTCGAACACCATATCAACCATAAGCCCTGGACATACAAACCCAGCTTCCAAACGTATAATCATGAGTTACTTCTCCATCATCTACCTTGTCAGCAATTATATATACGAACTCCCTTTTCTCCCTTTCTTTCTTTCTTTCTCTCTTTCTCTCTTTTTCTCTTTTCAGACTACGACTCAGCGCCAATTTACAAGTTTTACGACAAGCACGATATGGGAAAAATCTCTCGACAAAAACTACGTCGAAACTATGCACAATCTCTGAGCGATCTTACAGAACGACTAGTGCCTCATACTACTAATCCACTCTTTACCCATCACGAACTAAAAGTCAGCGCATCTTTTTGGACATATTCTCACTGTATTCAATCATTCGCGATCCAGATGAAAATTTGTAAAAAATAGTCCTTTTTTCTGTTTTTGATCCTTCTGCGAAACTCATTCACTAATTCTCATGTCTGTTCAGAACATTGGCCATCTTGTTTTGTCACTGTTTGATTTTTGTCATCCGGAGTTCTTGTGCAAGTTATGCTTCTTGACCTTTTGTCCGTTTTATCTGGGAATCCTTTTCCGAATGCTCATCTCTTCCATTGATCAATCGTTACCTAGGTATTCTCTATGAACAGTTTATCTAGTTTACCCTTCAAGATTTATAATTCCTGTCAATTTTCTTTCATTTTTCATTTTTTTCTTCATTTTCTGCCATGTCTCTTCATAACGTTCAGTCCATCATCATGTATGGATTAATGCTGTATTATACCCAGTACTGCCTTCGTTACAATTTTTTGTTTATTTCCATTTTCAAGATGTTTATGTTGTTGCTACAAAAATACTTTACACAAATGAGTCATTTTCTTCTCACATAGTGGGTGATTTACCTAGATCTTTCATGATGTGGAGAATCGATCTGACGTGCTCAAGTACAAAACATTGCGCCCACGGGTACACAACTTGTTGAAGAGGGTCTATTTCCGTTGATCTATCCAACTTTGGAAAGAATAATGATCCCTTATGAGCAGTCTCGTGACCGACTCTCACTATATCTAAGTATAATTTGATTATATAGAGTCTGGATTAAGACTACCTTATGAGATCTTGAGAAAGCGAAGGGGACTCGAAAAACTATCCCATACTAACCAATACAGGACCATCATCATTTGGAGAAATTATCTTAACCGAAAGCACAAGCAAAAGAGTCATAGCCAGCCATTTTAGAATAAGAAAGCACTTTGAGTGCCTGAGTAGTATGTAGATGGGCGGATGCTAAGCTAAATTAGCCACGTTCTATATTGTTATTCTGGTCAATGCGTTTTGTTTTTTTAGAATTTTTTCTAAAAACAAATATATGGCATGAGTTACTGGCAAACTATCAGGGAGCAATTTTTTAAAGTCACAAAACTGTAGGGTTACTTAAATAGTATAAACAATTAATATCAACAAATTATGCATGCTAGTAGATGCTTTACAAGCAAGGTCCGTCTTTGAGCGATGTATGTCAATATGTTAAAATATTTCAAGTCAAAGAAGATTTTGAAAGGCAGGTATCTTATACGTTTTCTCTGTATCTCCTCTATTTTAAAGCACATATTTTATATAGGTGCATATAATGATGTAAACACTGAATTTATGAGTTAGAAAGTAAGAACTATCATTTCAGCAAAAGTCTTGTTCACAATGCCTTATGAATAATTTACTTAAATCTTGATGGACTAACAATATAATCTAATTCTCCCCGAGGCGCATATCTACTTAGTATACGGTGCGGTTGTGTCTGTTGGCCAAGGCTAGCTAGCATTTCTATCAAGACAGGCATACACGCACCTTGGTTGATATTGTTGATGCGTCAAATGAATTAAATTGAATGAATGGAATGGAATGGGCTGTGCAACCAATCCCCTCCCCTCCCCCTTCTAGTTTAGCGAGCACTGTACTTACTTAGAATGAGTGAGCGAGCAACATCATGACAAACTGAGCAGGAAGTGTCCAAGGCTGATGGTTAGGCACACATTTATTCGTTCGTTCAACACAGTCATCATCATCGATATCTTACAAGGCAGGAATCAAACAAGTAAAATTATACAGATCGATCAATCAATCGATCAACCAATCTTGTAATCCAGTCCCAAATGCGACTCACTAAATGGTGGATGTATGGACCAATACATCATGATGCCAAAACGGCCGGTGGAGAAGACACTTGCAGTATGCTTGCTGAATGGAGAGGCGAGTGACTAATTGACACAACTACCTAGGTAGTCAGACTCACTGACTCATTACATCGACTCCTCTCTGCAACACAAAGTGTCACTCACAATTGAGGAGTTAAGCTTTATCACTTGTATATTGTTCTGAATAAATCGTTATTCAAGTATTTATATAAAGTTTGATCTGGCAGCCTTCTCTTCTTCTTCTTCTTGACTTATCTACTCATTCATTCCAAGGCATAAGAGACAGACAAACAAAAATGTATATGCGAAACAAATTAGTATAACTTCAAGCAACCATCGCATTCTCGCTCATCACAGAAGAAATAAATACAAGCATGAATATATACTACGTTCGTCTATCCTTAGGTATTGTGGTCGTTTTTGATATTCTCAGCACACAGTCTTGCTGACATACCTAGCCTTCTTAGATATAAAATAACAAACACCGAGTTTTTTGAGAACAAACTTCAAGAGTGCATTTGTATCAATAATGACAGTCTTAACACCACAAGCAGAGAAAATGGAGCTGTTGGAAGACTTCGACACTTATCAAACGTTCCTCTTTCGAACGGCACTGAACAAAATCACAGAAGAGCCTACAGTACTTCTGCTGTCCGAAATGGCGGAAGAATCAGACGAGGCTTTTATCAACTCAATCTTTGATGATAATGGACCAGGTCATGAGCCACAAGAATCGCTTCCCAATTACAATGTTGTATTTCAAATAAACGAAAACCAGATTGTGAATAACAACCTGGAAGGTTTACAGGTAGCTACGACGGCTCGTCCAGCAAACATAGTTCTCACCATGGCTGAAAACGGGCTTGCAGTTCCTACTGGCGGGCCAGTGAGGAACTCGACTGAAGAAGAGGAGGAGGTAGAGATCTTTCCACTGCTTTCAGATATGCCTCCTGAGAAGGCACCAATCAAATTACCAAAAATGACAGTCTCTTGTGCTACCTGCAGAAAGAAAGGAGCTGGAGAATCATGCACCGCAAAGAACTGTTTCGCATGTTTTGAACCATTTCCAGAGACTGATGGTTACATATCTGGCAAAGAGATGACTGCTGCACTAAAGACTCGCGTCAAGTTTGAATCTGAATACGTTGTGGATGCTCGGACAGAAAAAAGACAAAAGATACTGCAAGACATGCGACGAAGACGACCAGCCTGCCAGCCTTGTGGTCATGCAATGTGTAAATGTTGTATGCTTCGTCGACTCGAAGTTTTCATACAATGTGTCAGAACAAACGATTGGTTCCGTGCTCCACAGTGCTGTGGTCGGTTGATTAGTTTAAAGTTCATTAAACGATTCGCAAAGCCTGCATTGATCAGAGAGTATGTGAGGGCAAGGAATAAATTCGAAGTAAGGATGTCAACTTTATTGTATTGTACGCAACCAACTTGTTCCACGTTGATTCCACCAAGCAACTTTCATACACTACATGAGATTGTCTTTACCGGAGATGACATGACCAGAACTTCTTCTTCAACCGAGCTATCCATGGTATTCTCTGAACAGACAGCCCCTTCTTCATCAGGATCAGCCGGAAACGCCTCTGAGAACGGGGATATTGAGGAAGACAAGGCACAGAGCGAATTAGTTGTTCCGAATGTCGCGAATGAGAAAAGTATTGAATCTCAAACAGAGGAACTAGACATTGTAGCCGAATCTGATCCACGAACAACAATCATAGATGAAGCTCAAGTTGATGAACTACCCCAGGTGATCAACGATTCTATCGCAGACGCCGCCCCTCTTCTGCCAGACGCTATAGAACCAGCATCCTCAGAGACTAGAGAGTTCCCTAAGCGCAAACGAAAGGCTAAGCACGCATACAAAAGATCTCGACTAGCCATTTGTCCAAAGATGTCTTGTCTCCAACCCGTCTGTACACTTTGCAAATTCCCCTTCCACGGCTTCGAGCCCTGCTCACTAAGCATCTCAATGAGTGAGTTCCTTGCACTTGAAAGTATCGAGGGAGACGAAGAAAATTATGATGAAAATGGTGATTACGCGGAAGAAAACTTTCCTCTACGAACCGTCCAATGTCTAAAATGTGGCAACTTGATCTCCCGAAATACTGGATGTAACCACATCACCTGTCAATGTAACGCACAATTTTGCTTCGAATGCGGCGTTGAATGGTCTGATAGTAACGCGCACTACGATTGTCCGTTGTCTTGGGATGAGGATATAACAGATCATAAGGTTATTGCACGATTGATTGTGAACAAAAATGGAGAAGATGCGTATGGTATGCAGGCGAGGTCGACGACATTACCAGGGATGAAGCCTTTGTGTGACATTAAGGAGGATGAGGAGAAGGCTACAAGGTTGCTTGATTGTACAAGGGTGAATGAAAGTGCAGATCGAGTGTGGAGAGTTAAAGACGAGTATAGGCCAAGGGAGTTTAAGGTGTATCCAGTGGATTATTCAGGTTGGTATGAAGCGATTGAGGGCGAGCTTCCATTTTCTTTTCAAGAACATTGTCATGACAAGGAGGAACAATGGTGGGTAGATGCTGTTTCGAATGAGTTGCCTTTTGGATATGAGAACCTATGAAGTCTGTGATGTTTGATCTTGCGAATTTGTCTTTTCTTGGTCTTGACAGCCTTTTCAAAGCGTGTCTTTTGGAGTCATGGGCGTTCTTGCATAGCGACTAATCTTTCGTCCTTTACTTTTCATTTTTCATATATTCTTGCATCGGTCATGTTATTTAGCCTCTTGTCTACTTCATAGATACATAAGTCTTTTTTTTCCAGAGATGACCCACACTCAATACAGTGAATCGAGAAATATAGGAGGAGATTGAATGGGTGATTAAATATCTATGAACAAGCGAAATGATGTTCCGATACTACTTATATTACTGTCATGATACCACGATATTGCTTTACATATTTTCGAAATCATAAAGATATTTGGGCTCGATTTGTAGTATAGAAACATGACCCGTACCATGAGCCCATATACACACGTTCCCAACGCCAGCTTTGCGCTTATTTGTGGTAAAACTAACAGGTCGCATACCGCTCGGCAGCCACATTAGCTTTTTGCCTTTGAAGGAAAGCCAGCAGCTGTCTTGGATGTATACAACATCCAACGTGTTGACAATTTTATATCCGTGGTCAGGGTTGTGAGTGATCTGTACGTGTGACCAAAAGTCCTGGATATTGACGATGTCGCCTTTCCACGATGAAAGTACAGACCCAGTCGAGCGTTCGAATATATATACATGATAGTCGTCTGTGAGACCTGCAACAAGGTTGTCATTTGGTGAGAAGGTAACACGCATAAACGATTTACCGTCTACCTCCAAACTCATCATGGCTCCACCAGAGGCTACCTCCCATAGATCAATCTGCGCCGTTCCAGATTCTAGCAAAGCCACAAGTTGACCATCAGGCGAGGTGGGAATTTCGTTCGTTCGTTTCCAGTTTCTGTCCATGGCCCATAAAAATTTTGCATCTGCGAGTTGCCATATCTTGAACGATCTATCTGTCAAGGTAGCGACGAAAGAATTATCCGACAAGAATGCTATAGCTTGGGGCCTCTCATCGAACTTATCAACAGTCTGAAGTACTTCGCCAGTCTCGACACGGTAAACTATTATCGACACATCGCCTGCAAGAGCAACCATGTTATCATCTGATGAGAAAGTGGCACATTTAGCGGAGGTCAGAGTGTCTGCTGATCCTCCCAAAATATGCCGCAATGTGAAAGTCTTCATACACCACAGTCGGCTATTCTCGTTCGAACTACATGACACAAGCCATTTCCCTGATTCGCTACAGCAAACATCCTCAATTGGACCAGAATGGCTCTTGAGTTGTCTTTCGCGTGCACCTGTTGTCAAATCCCAGACACTGATTGCCCCATCATAGGATCCTGTAATACCAAGTTTCCCATCAGGAGATACCTTGATGCAAAGAACAGGTTCTTTATGGGCTCTATTTTCATCTGCTAGAGCAAACGATTGAGGTGTTGCATCCCAAATTTTGCACATAGAATCACAGTTTGCAGAGATGAGCCTCTTGCCATCAGTTGAGAAAGCTGCCCCAATCACTTCCTCGCTATGTCCACTCATGTCGGCAACCTTTCTTCCAGAAGTTATATCCCAAACTGCTAGTTGCATAGTTCCTCCCAAGGTTGACGCAATGTACCGCCCACTGGGCGAGAATGCAACAAATTCTGCGTAAATATCGTCTTTCATCTTCTTGGAGCTAACATTGTTATTCATCAAGCTCCATTGATTAATGATTCCTCCACTTTGGACACAGGAAATTGTAGTACAGTCTTTTGAAAATTTGACACTATTTAGAAATCCAGTATAATCTGGTTTGCGAAGTAGGTGAAGAAGTTGACCTTGTATAGACCAAACTCTGATGGTAGAGTCATGGGATGCTGATGCTACCATTTTGCTATCTGTAGATATGTCTACTTGGTTGACACGCTCTGTATGACCACTAAGAGTCTTTGAGTTGGAACCATCTACTATTTCCCATAATTTAACTTCACCTTCCGTGCATCCTGAAGCTAGAAATTTTCCATCTGGCGAAAATTGTAGAGTGTATACCATCCCTGGATGACCCTCAAGTTTTCGCGATTGGACACCTGACGAAGTATCCCACAAAATTATGGTTTTGTCGCTCGAACCCGACGCAAGAAACGCACCATCTGGCGAAAAAGAAACATCGTATACAATGTCAGAATGACCTTCAAGCGTATGTACGCATGAAGCCGTGTCAATGGACCATATCCTTGCACTTCTGTCAAAGGATGCTGAGGCCGCGAATCTACAATCTGATGAAAATGTAACAGATTTGACCACGGATTGGTGTCCTTCCAACGTCAAGAGGGAGACATCATAGGCTCCGCTACGATTCAATCGGTGAACCCATTTTGGGTGTTCATGTCCAAAGATTTGTCGAATTAAACTGTCCTCGGGCGAGAAGAATAGGGCTGACTCATAGATTTGTAGAGGTGCTTGTTCGATAATGAATCTGTGCTCTACGATAAATGCCATGGCGTCTCGAACAAAGGTCGTATCCTGCAAACGTTAACTACTCACTTTGTAACACCTTTAAAAAGATAGTACTTACCATTTTTAAGCGCTCCAAAGCATTCAGGACCAAAATAGCCTGATTGATCCCTTTCAAGATTATCATAACTTCCAGCCAGTAGAGAAACTTTGTCTTTAAGAACCCCTCAACAAGTGTATCAAGTTCATGATTTTTTTCTTGTTTATCCTCAAGGTGCCGTCCCCAGTAAAGACACGCATAACGAAGCACTGGTGGTATATAGGTTTCGATCGTTTCTTGAGATACGTTTTGCAATTCAGTTCCTGGAAGACGCAAGTTACAAATATCGCGCTTCAAGCTTGACATTACTTTCAAACAGGCTCGGGCCAGCATCTCATGCGCAGCCTCCTCTACCACGACATACTCGTTGCTTGTACATCTATCAGGATTTTGTATAAAGTCACGAAACGACTGGTGCAAGACCCGAATTGGTTCTTGATGATCTCCAACTTGAATTATTGAAGTAAGGCCATTCAGAGTGCTAACGACATCGAGTTCATCTATATCAAGCAGGAGAGCAAGTGATGACGGCGACAGCGGGGCGATTGATACCACAAGAGAACCGACAATTTTCCTAAACATACTGTATAGCTCTTGTTCCTCTGATGCACTCAAAAGACCTATCTGGTCTTGGAATGAGGATTTTATGATCAGTAAGTAGATTTCATCTATTCCTTTCTCAGATTGACCAAGGGTGGTGTTACTACGAAGCACCATTCTGAGACGTTTCCCTGCTAACACCCGACTTTGGACGATAAATCTACATACGGTAGATGCCCATATGAATAAACCATCAGCGAGAGCTACAAATTTTTGAAGTGTCTCCTCATATAGCAAGTTGCTCTTGCGGAGAAGATCACCCAATCTAGATTCAAAGTATAGATAAAGGTCTTCTGCAGTGTTTGAAGAGGATTTGTCATTTAATGACACATCTTGATGCATGTCAAGCGAATAAAATGACATTCCCTGCTGAGTAGCAGTGTCTGGTCGACTCGTGACAAGGGTAAGAATGCGAAGATGTCGAAAAGCTTCCATCTGCTGGATCAGTTCAAGGGCTATCACAATATCCTCCTCGTTATTGCATTCATCTAGCGCATCAATCACAATACAGTATTGCCCAGTTTTATCGCCACTTTGGTCTAGCTGCGACAGAGGCTTCATGATGAGTTGTCTCCACTGCTCACGAAGACCGAGATCCGATAAATTGAGGTCGACTGTCAAGACGTCTATCAATAACGATCGATATCCTGGAATCGTCTTCGCCAGTTGTTTAGCTAGCGTAGGCACAAACAAGTTTGCACGGCTGATATCGCCCTTGCCCCTTGCGAAAAAGAATGTTGCTGCTAGTCTACCAGCTTCATCTAGCTTTCTGGTCACAGTCCGAGCAATAGTTGATTTTCCTGTTCCTGCCATTCCACAAAGCCAAAAAAGATGAGCGGAGTTGCTTCCTTCGCTCCATGTTATAATCTCCTCCAAAATGCTTACACGAGTTCCTGGCAAACATCGACTTTCATGATCCCAGATCTTAGACGTAAAGATGGCATCAGTTGCACAAGGCAGATCCAGAGGCAGTTCATCAGACACGTTTTTCCCCGCTAGTCCTGGAGAGAAGCGTGACATGATTACATCAGTGGTTTTAAGGGAGGTCTTGATCTTATTACAAAGCCAGATATAATCGCCCTCGTTTCTGTCTGTGAATTTGGAAAGGCCACTGTGATTAACATCACGAGGATATCGATCTGCAGGGTTGTCGTTAAGGGCGAAATCGATCGCGGACTCTTTGGTGACCATCAGAACAGGTGGGCCAGTTCTAGCCCATTTTCCTGTCTCTTTGGATTTCTTCGCAGTTCAAAATATAGATTAGCGATTTTCGATGAGATACCGAACAAGTTTGCATTACTTTGTGGATAGCCTTACCTCAACAGTTGGAGTTTGTCTCGTCTCAAAGATCGTTATTGCGATAGAACCAACAAGTTTTGTTTTAAACAATGCACGAAATGATGTTACCAGCTCGAATAGGTAGTCTGACTCTTGGCGTAGGTTTTCAACAAGTTGTTTGTTTGGCTGATCTTTCACCATGTTTTCCAGTCGATCAGTGCTCAATCCTTGATTTGGAACTCCGAGAAAGAAGATTGCACATGTAGAGAGAAGTATATTTTGATATTGATCATGCATTTCCTCAGCGCATAGCAAAGCCTTTGGACAATTAGTGCAATCCGCATATCGAGGTTAATTCTTGCTCAATACCCACTTTCTTTATCACTAGACCTCCAAGACTATGACCAACGAGTAACAGAGGTCGCATCAGTTCCTGGTCCTGCATTAGTGTTATTTCGAACCATTGCAACAGAATATATGCTTACCTCTGAGTTTCGACGTGCCGAATCCAATGCGCACAGAAACTGAAAAGCAAACTCGCGAAGTCCTGCATTCGATGTACTCTCTAACAAAGCTGAATCATAACCATATGTCAAAATTCTAACATCACTCACCACAAGATCTGGAGCAAGGAAATCCTGAATCCACATTGTCTCAAGGTTCGATGCTTTCCAAGATCCATAAGCGTGACCAGCTAGACCTGTAACGAATACAAGACTATAAGTGTGGTTTAGAAGATCTTCTTTACGAATGATATACATGGCAAGCAAGTATCGGATGATATCACATACTCGACTTTAGCAGTAGCGGAAACATCGTTGAGGGGCGTCAAGCCTTTAAAGTGTAGGTCAATCTGTACTGTCTGGTTGATACCAGATTCAAGTTGACATTCGTCATTACGAAGTCTTTGCGTTAGAGATTTTGGGAGGCCACTGAGGGTCACAACTGCAACAGCCCTGTTTGTAGTCTTCGTCCTCACAGGAGAAGGTCCGAACGATGATTTGATCACCGATATGCCTTCGTTCTGTAGGTCGAGAAAATCAACCAGGGACTGCTTTGTGAATGATGGTGGGATGTTTTGTATTCTGATTGTCCGTGGTTTTGGACCAAAATGTGCTTCTTGTTGCGGGGCATTTTTAGTTTTGTCTTTGTGGACAACGCTGTACTTGGATTCGTTTCTACGACTCCATCTCGGTAAGAGGAAATATATGAGCAGTAAGGTAGCGATGATTGTACCGAGAATATACATCGGGTCCACGTTCTCTAACGCGTTGATCATTTCTATGAAGTATATCTATCGACACATACAATCATGATCGCGTGTCCAGTGTGAAGAGAAAGGCAACCATAGTCGCCTGCAGCTGCCCCATATCATGCTTCTTGAAAGGATGGAGTTTGTATTCAAATGAGCTGTGCACCTTTGGCAAATTCATAATCTCAAACTCGAAGGTTGCACAGACCTCCTAATTCGAAGCGAGTAATCAGCATCACTAAATTCAGGGTCATTGCTGTAAGTATGTACACGCGAAAAATTGGTGAAATTGCGAAAGCCTCCATTATTCTTAGTGATCAGCTGTGACCAGTTACTCTCACTCCGATTAATGTCAGTTGTTGTAGTATATGAGAAACGTTTAAATGCTAAGACAATAGCATAACCATGTGTAAATATTCAAACTCCTAATACTACAAAAGAATCAGGGAAAAGAAACTTCGACAATTGTTCTATACTCCTCTGAACTGAACATCACCATAATGTAATTCAATCCTTGGCCTAATTAATGATTACAAAAATTACAAATAAAACAAACATACTATCAAAACTATTGCAACAGGTACAAAACAGTCCAGTGTATGCACTATAGTAGAGACATTGCACAGACGAGGATCTTTTCTTCTTAGTTTATATAAGACTTCCTGTGTTTGTCCTTGGTGGTAATGGAGGAGGTGACCCATCATCTTCAAGATCATCGCTCAACAGATCTACTTGTTTTTTCGCGCCATATGACGAAAATGTCCGACCTGCTCCTGTCGTACCTCGATTAGGGTTTGTGTTTACAGAATCAGAAGTGGCAACTTTTCTCGGAGGTGGCGGTAGAATTGGCAACTGCTTATGCGTTATCGAAGGGTTTGACGCAACATCGTTAGAGCTTGACAAGGTTTCTTTATGCGGTTTGTTCACGATTTGGGGAGCGGAGTTTGGTAACGACGGGGACGGCGAAGTTGTACCTGATCTTGAAAGCTTGGCAGGCTTTCGAGGGACAGGTGGAGCAGTTTTAGAAGTATTAGATGACGAGGATATACTTCTTGTGAGCACAGCGGATTTAGGTCTTGGTTGAGGCGGTAGCTGTCTCGCCCGAGTCGATGTATCATTTCCTCCTGTTGCAGATGTGTTTAGTCTCATGGGCTGCATAGGCTCAATCAGGCCGTTAGATTTCCCATGAGGAATCAATATTTGGTTCCCTAACGAAGGTAAAGACGCTGGATCATAAGGCGGTGGTAATCTCCTTCCTCTTAATGAATTATCTCGCGAAATAGGGGTATGGGTTGTGGTTTGGTTTATAGTGCTTTGTGGTTTGGCATCCGAGAGAACTAAGGGGCTCTTTTCGTTATTCGCGATTTTGACTGATCCATTTCTTGCTGGAGGAGGCAAAGGAGCCCCTCTTTTGACCCAATCCTTTTGCTCACCATAGGAAAAGGGATTTATTGGTCGATCTGGATTGAGATCATAAGCATCACCCGGCGGTTTGACTTGAGACTTTGCGGACACGCCGTTATCTAACCACCATTTTCTTGAATCAGACGAAGCAGGCGGCACTGAAATTTAATTAGTACTGACACAATTAATGAAATAATTAGTTCTTACATCCTGGAGCGATGGGTTCAAAATCAATCAAGTCGTCATCACTCTCTGCATCATCTGAACCAGCCGCAGTCTTTCCTCCAACTTCGTCTCGTCTATGTAAGTAGATATCTTTAGCAAGTGCCGCTTTGACTTCTTCGTTGATTATAGATATCACAGCTTCAAAAGTAGCATAGACGGGACGGTGATCTGAGAACTTGAGCGACGCGGTATTGTATGTCAATTGACGAAGGTTGCTTCCTTTACGCAAGATTCTGTCTGTCCAAGCAGGTATTCTCGATTTCTCGCTGGGTTGTAACATGTAAGTTTACAGCTTTTAAATGGTGTTATGAAACACTTACGACGTATCATATCTATCAAGACCTAAATCATATTTGTATGTAGGCATAAACGTGAGTTTCGCTTCAGAATAATATGGAAATGTCAATCCTGCAACCATCTGCAGTTGCAACTGATCGTTATCGTAGAGAGTCGCTAAATCTCCAACCTCCAGATGCCTTCTTACTTCCTCGTTTGCAAGTCCAATCCTGTAGTTGAAGTCGCCAAGCCAAATCACAACGTCATGGTCATCGATTGTCCTTCCTCTTTGAAATCTCAGGCCTGTGGATATAGTTCGATAATCGCGATTACGCTCATCATAATTTGCAAATCCTGCCGCAAGATGTGCTGTAACAAGACACATCCTGGTATTAGCGTACTCGAAAC
>Ga0160427_10001292_pt1 | contig 15432 bp, 16 predicted proteins | sample SolpanmetagenomL_FD_108194 | JGI IMG/M metagenome (GOLD analysis project Ga0160427, IMG submission 108194) | Solar panel surface microbial communities from Lawrence Berkeley National Laboratory, California, USA - L | ecosystem: Engineered > Built environment > Solar panel > Unclassified ...
TGAAGGACTCGAAGGTCATCGTCGCCATCAACAAGGACGAGGACGCACCGATCTTCCAGGTCGCCGATTACGGCCTCGTCGGCGACCTGTTCCAGGTCGTGCCAGAACTCCAGGCCGAGATCGGCAAGGCCAAGGGTCAGTAAGCGGCAAATCGGGCGCGGCAGGCGGTCTGCGGCCGCGCCCTCCTGACGGCGGCGCGACCGTCGCCGTCAGGAGCCGGCCAGCGGGTTCCTTCCGCGCTGAAGATTGGTCTAGAAGGCGGCAACGGCAGGTCTACGCGACCGTTGCCGCATTGGCGCAGTCCGTCGATCCGGGCGGCCGTGCATCGGCATCCGTATTGGGGGCACAGGTCGGCAGATGGAAATGGTGATCAAGAGGATCGGCATCATCGGTGCGGGCCAGATGGGTAGCGGCATCGCGCAGGTCTGCGCCGCGGCCGGCCTGGACGTCCTGCTGAACGACCGCGACCCGGCGCGCCTCGAGAACGGCCTGAGCACGATCGAGGGGGGGTTCGCCCGCTTGGTCTCCAAGGGCTCCATGACGGAGAGCGAGAGCGCGGAAGCGCGGTCCCGGATCCTGCCGGCCCGGGATTACACGGCCCTCAACCCAGCCGATCTGGTGATCGAGGCCGCGACCGAGAACGAGGCGACGAAACGCGAGATCTTCTCGACCCTGTGCGCGTCGCTCCGCCCGGAGACCCTCGTCGCCACCAACACCTCGTCGATCTCCATCACCCGGCTCGCCGCCGCGACGGATCGGCCGGAGAAGTTCATCGGCATCCACTTCATGAACCCGGTGCCGGTGATGCAGCTCGTCGAGCTCATCCGCGGCATCGCCACGGAGGACACCACCTACGAGGCGGCCAAGGTCTTCATCGCCAAGCTCGGCAAGACGTCGACGATGTCGGAGGATTTTCCCGCCTTCATCGTCAATCGCATCCTGCTGCCGATGATCAACGAGGCGATCTACACGCTCTACGAGGGCGTCGGATCGGTTGAATCCATCGATACCGCGATGAAGCTGGGTGCGAATCACCCGATGGGCCCGCTGCAGCTCGCCGACTTCATCGGCCTCGATACCTGCCTGTCGGTGATGCAGGTACTCTATGAAGGTCTGGCCGACTCGAAGTACCGACCCTGCCCGCTGCTCGTAAAGTACGTCGAGGCCGGCTGGCTCGGCCGCAAGGCCAAGCGCGGCTTCTACGATTACCGGGGGCCGACGCCGATACCGACGCGCTGAGAAGCGCGGCAGGCTATCAGCCCCCTCGCCTCTCTGTCCGTCGCTGGGGGCACGAAGCGTATGCCGCCCACCCTGTGAGGATTACTTCGCCGCCCCACCATTCGCGCCCGGCTGGGCGGGTTGCGGGTAGGAGGGATTGCCGCCCGGTACGCCGGCGCTGTTCGACGGCGACGATCCGCTCGACTGGCCGTTCACCGATCCGGTGACTTCGCGCCGCGACGCATCCTGGCTCTGGCTGGCGTAGTCCTTGGGCGAGTTGGCGCCGTTCCACGTCAGCAGGCCCACGGTGGCGATCGCCAGAAGGACGAGGCTCGCCACCAGCACCCAGAGCACGGGCTTGCCACGCTCGCCCTGCCGGCTCTCCTGCGGGTTCATTTTCTCGACCATTTGAAAACACCTCTCGGCGATACGCAGCACGCGAGAGTGCGGCCTGCGACACGATTCCGTTACCGGCCGCCAACGCGGCGCCGACGAGAGGGGTTCCTGTCGTGGGCCGGGTTACAGCCCGGTGGTGAGCAGGATCTTGCCGAGGTGTGCGCTCGTCTCCATCAGCGCGTGAGCCTTGCCGGCTTCCTCCAGCGGGAAGGTCGTGTGCGTCACGGACCGGATGCGGCCCGCGTCGAGTTCAGGCCAGACGTCCTTGCGCAGACCCTCGGCGATCGCCGCCTTGTCGGCCCGGGAGCGGGGTCGCAGGGTCGAGCCCGTGAAGGTCAGGCGGTTGCGCATGATCGGCGTGATATTCAGGCCATCGACCTTGTAGCCGCCCATCAGGGCGATCATCACCAAGCGCCCGTCCGGGGCCAGGGACTTGATGTTTCGCGCGAGGTAGCTCGCGCCGATCATGTCGAGGATCACGTCGACGCCGCGCCCGTCGGTCAGACGCTTCACCTCCTCGGCAAAATCGGCCTGCTTGTAATCGATCGCCGCGTCCGCCCCGAGATCCTCGCAGAACCGGCACTTTTCGGCGGAGCCCACGGTGGCGAACACCGTCGCGCCGAACAGCTTCGCCATCTGGATCGCGGTGGCGCCGATGCCGCTCGAACCGCCATGCACCAGAAAGCGCTCGCCGCGGGCGAGGTGGCCGCGCTGAATGACGTTCGAGTAGACCGTGAAGAAGGTCTCGGGCAGCCCCGCCGCGTCGACCAGTGAGAACGCTTTCGGCCGCTTCAAGCAGAGCGCCGCCTCGGCCACCGCGTACTCGGCGTAGCCGCCGCTGATCACGAGCGCGCATACCTCGTCACCGAGGGAGAGGCCCGTGACGCCCTCGCCGAGGCCGACGACGCGACCCGCGACTTCGAGCCCCGGAATTTCGGTGGCACCGGGCGGCGGCGGGTAGACGCCGGCCCGCTGCGCCACGTCGGGCCGGTTCACGCCTGCCGCGACGACCGCGATCAGAACCTGGCCTGCCGCCGGCTTCGGCAGGGGTGCGCTTTCGAGGGTGATCACCTCCGGCCCGCCCGAACCCGTGAAGCGAACTTGGCGCATGGTCTCGGGCAGGTCGGTACTAACCATCGTTCGGTCCTTCACGCGCGCGTCGTCCGGGCCGCGCGGAAAATCCGCGGCCCGGCTCTACTTGCCTCAGCAGTCGCGCTTGGCAAGCCGCACGGCGCTCAGCGTGCCGCCGCGCTCACGGCGGCCGGCATCACGATTTGACCCTGTGCGAGGCCCTTCGGCCAGATCGCGACCTGCTTGCCGTCCTGCCATTGCGCCATGAGGCCGGTGATGAAACCTTGCCCGTACCGGATCGAGTGCGTGAACGGGTCGTCCTTCCCGTAAAATTGCGTGCGGCCGACCGTCCCCTCCCAGTCGGTCTTCTCGAGGGCGTCGACGAGCTTGTCGGCGTCCGTGGAGCCCGCCCGCTTCACCGCGTCGGCGGCGTAGTAGACCTGATCGTAAGCCATGTAGCCCGCGTAGGATGGGTCACTCCCGAACCGTTTCTTGAATGCCTCGCTGAAGGCGAGCGACTTGCTCGTGATGGCGGCACCTGGCACCGCGATGCTCTGGAAGATCACGCCCTGCGTGGCGCCGTTGGTGTTCGACCAGAAGGTCGAGGAGGTCGCCTGCGAATTCATGCCGGTCATGGCAAGCGGCACCTTCTGGTTCTGCCACTGCACGGTCGGCTGCACGCCGACATGCGAGATGCCGGTAACGATCAGATCCGGCTTGGCCGCCTCGATCTTGTTGTAGATCGGCGTGAAGTCACCCGTGTCCGGCGAGAAGCGGATGTGATCGACGACCTTCACGCCGATCTCGGGCAGGCACTTCTCGTATCCTACGTCGAGGGGCCGGGTCCAAGCCGCGTCCTCGCTCATGATCGCCGCCGTCTTCACCTTCATCAGGTCGATGAGCAGATCCTTGGTGGAATCGCAGATCGACTGAGCGAGCGCCGCGGAGGTCAGGTAGCCGTGGAAGGTGTACTTGTTCCGCGCGTAATCCTTGTGGACCGCGAGGCTGATCTCGTTCGAGGCCGCGCCCGGCGTGATCATCGGCGTCTTGAGCCGGGCCGCCCAGGGCATCAGCGCCAGCACGACCTCCGAGATGTAGCTGGCGATGACGAGATTGACCTTGTCCTCGGAGACCGCCCGCTGGAAGGCCCGGACCGCGTCGGAGGCGGAGGACTTGTCGTCGTAGGAGACGACCTGGATCTGGCGCCCGTCGATGCCGCCCTGAGCGTTGATCTCGTCGGCGGCGAGCTGCACGGCCTGCGGGATCGAGGCACCGACCACGGACTGCGCCTCGGCGATCACGCCGATCTTGATCGGGTCGGCGGCGCGCGCCGGCCCTGCCCCGATCATTCCGGCGACGGCCAGCAGGGCTGCGGCCCGGCCCGAAACGCTTCGATCCCGTGTCATCGGTTTCCTCCTGCGGACCGCGCGGCTTTTGGCGCCGGGTCGGCTTCACCGATGGATTGTGCAACGGTCCGTCGCTTGAATACAATGTGCAGTAGCGTGAAACGGCCACGAATGTTCGTTCAATCCGCGACACGCCGGTAGATCAGGCTGAGATTGTTCGCCGGCATGACGATGCGACGGGAAAGGACGAGTCCGTGCTTGGCCGCTTCGGCGGAGACGCGCTCGCGGTCGCGGACGCCCCAGTCCGGGTTCCGCGCGCGCAGGGATGCGTCGAAGGCGGCGTTGCTGTCCGCGTTGTGCCGGCCAGCCTCGCGGAACGGGCCGTAGAGGAGGAGGACGCCATCCTTCGGCAGGGCCGATCCGGCACCCGCCATCAGGCCCTCCGTGGCGGTCCAGGGTGCGATGTGGATCATGTTGATGCAGACGATCGCGGCCACGCCGGCGACCGGCCAATCGCCCCCGGCCGCGTCGAGATCGAGAGGCGCGGCGACGTTGGCGACAGCGGCCCGGCGCGCATGAGCCGCGACGCTGCGCCGGGCCGCCGGATCGGGATCGCTCGGCAGCCAAGTCAGGCCCGGCAGCGCCGCCGCGAAGTGCACGGCATGTTCGCCGGATCCGCTGGCGATCTCCAGGACGCGTCCGGTTTCCGGCAGTGCCGCACGAAGAACCTGCAGGATGGCGTCCCGATTGCGGGCGACCGCAGGCGCCACGAGGGCTTCGTCTTCCGCATTCCAGCCCAGCATGACGCTCCTCAGCGGATGGGTTCGGAGGCCGCGGCCGGTCTGTAACCGGCCGCCAATCCACGAACGAGCCAACCGCATATTGCGCTCAGGACGACCTTGCCATACCGGGTCGCGACAGGCGTTCACGCCTGTCCTGCGTGTCGCTCGTGCCGCATGGCACCATGCCGGGTTTCAAGCCGCGGAGGCCGGACCGCCGAAAGCAGCGCTCGCGAAGCGCTGGGTCCGGTTCCGGGTTCCGACAGTCGTCCAGGACATCGATCATCGTGCCTGACCAGCAAGCGAATCCGACGTTGCCCAAGGCCCCGACGGGCATCGAGGGCTTCGACGATCTAACCTATGGCGGTCTGCCGGCTGGGCGGCCGTCGCTCATCTGCGGCGCGGCGGGCTGCGGCAAGACATTGTTCGCCACGACCTTCCTGGTCAACGGCGCCACCCGCTTCGACGAGCCGGGCGTCTTCATGAGTTTCGAGGAGCGCGCCGACGATCTCGCCGCCAACGTGGCGTCGCTGGGCTACGACCTCGACGGTCTCGTGGCGGCGGGCAAGCTCGCCATCGACCACGTGCGCGTGGAGCGCAGCGAGATCGAGGAGACCGGCGAGTACGACCTCGAGGGCCTGTTCATCCGCCTGGGCTTCGCGGTGGACAGCATCGGCGCCAAGCGGGTGGTGCTCGACACGATCGAGACGCTGTTCGCCGGCTTCACCGACCCGTCTTTGCTGCGCGCCGAGCTGCGCCGCCTGTTCGGATGGATCAAGGAGCGCGGTCTCACGGCGGTCATCACGGGCGAGCGCGGCGAAGGTCAGCTCACCCGCCAGGGTCTCGAGGAGTATGTCTCCGACTGCGTGGTGCTTCTCGACAACCGGGTCGAGGATCAGATCACCACGAGGCGCCTGCGCGTGGTCAAGTACCGCGGCTCGTCGCACGGCACCAACGAATACCCGTTCCTCATCGATCACGAGGGCATCAGCGTCCTGCCAGTCACGTCGGCCGAACTGGACTACGCGGTGCCCGGCGGCGTCCTCTCGACCGGCATCGCCGGCCTGGACACGATGCTGGGGCCGGGCGGCTTCCACCGCGGCTCCAGCATCCTGATCTCCGGTCAGGCAGGCACGGGGAAGACCATGCTGGCCTCCTCGCTCGTCGACGCGGCCTGTCGGCGCGGCGAGCGCTGCTTGGTCTTCGCCTTCGAGGAAAGCGGCGATCAGATCATCCGGAATGCCCGTTCGCTGGGGCTCGATCTGGATCAGCATGTCGCGGCCGGGCGTTTGCGTTTCGAAGCCGCCCGGCCCAGCCTGTTCGGCCTGGAGACGCACCTCGCGCGCATGCACCGCGACCTCGACCAATTCCGACCGCAGGTGGTGGTGATCGACCCGATCTCGGCCCTGCGTGGCTCGGCCAGCATCTTGCAGGCGACGCTCCTGCGAATGATCGACCTGATCAAGGCCCGGGGCATCACGGCGGTCTTCACCACGCTGCGCGGTGACGGCTCCCTCATGCGAGACGACGATCTCGGCGTTTCGTCGCTGATGGATGCCTGGATCAAGCTGCAGAACCTGGAGGCCAACGGCGAACGCACGCGCACCCTCTACGTCATGAAGGCGCGGGGCATGAGCCACTCGAACCAGATTCGCGAGTTTCTCATGTCGACGGGCGGCATCCGGCTCGTGGATGCCTACATCGGTGCCGCGGGTGTTCTAACCGGAACGGCCCGCCTGATTCAGGAAACGCAGGAGAAGGCGGTCTCTGAGCTGCGCCTGCGCGAGACCGAGCGCAGCCTCCGGGATGTGGCGCGCCGGCGCTCGGCGATCGAGCGGCAGATCGAGGAGTTGCGGGCCGGTCTCGACGCGGCCCAGGACGAGGAGGAGCGGCTTCGCGCGGAGGACAGGCTGCGCGCGGCGCGGGTTGAGGCAGAGCGGCAGGAGTTGACCGCGCGACGGAGTGCTGCGGAATGAACGACATCACGCCGGACGAGCACTCCCCTGAGACGGATCCGGACCACGATCCGGGCCATTACCATCTGCGCCTCTACGTCGCCGGGCAGACCACGAAGTCCCTCGCGGCGATGACGAACCTCAAGCGTTTCTGCGAGCAGCATTTGGCCGGCCGCTACGATATCGAGGTGATCGACCTCATGGAGAATCCGCAGCTCGCCGTGGGGGATCAGATCCTCGCGATCCCAACCCTGGTGCGTCGCCTGCCCTCGCCGCTGAAGCGGATCATCGGCGACCTGTCGAATACCGAAAAGGTGCTGGTCGGCCTCGATATCCGCCCGAAGGCGGATCAGTCTTGAACGGGTCCAGGACGTCAACAACACCGGCGGACCATTACTGCCTCAGGCTGTTCGTCGCCGGAACGGTGCCGCGGTCGCTGCGCGTGGTCGAATCCCTGCGGCGGATCTGCGAGACCCACATGGCGGGCCGGTACGAGTTAGAAGTTGTCGACATCTACCAACAGCCCGATCTGGCCGAGCGCGACGGCATCCTGGCCGCACCGACACTGTTGAAGGTTTCCCCCCATCCCGAGCGCCGGATCTCAGGGGACCTCCTCGACGAGGGCCGTATCCTGCGCAGCCTCCAGATCGAACCCGTCGCGGAGACACGGTGATGAGTGTCGACGCGCTGCTGCCCGGCGACGAGCCAGGTCCGGAGGCCTATCGGACCCATATCCGGGAGCTCGAAGCGCGGCTCGAAGAGAGCGAGGAGACGCTCGCGGCCATCCGCCGGGGCGATTTCGACGCCGTGGTGGTGGAGGGACCGAACCACGAGCGGCTGGTCTACACGCTGGAGAATGCGGATCGCCCCTACCGGGTCCTCATCGAGCAGATCCAAGAAGGCGCCTTCACCCTCGGGACGGACGGCGCCCTGCTCTATTGCAACCGGCGGCTCGCCGACATGCTCGGGGAGCCGCAGGAGCGGTTGATCGGGCGCGCCCTGCGCGATTTCGTTCAGGGGGACACCGACCTCGATCACTTGGTGCGCAAGGCGATGATCAGCCCGGTGCGCGGAGAGGTGGAACTCCGGCGGGCGGCGGGAACGGAGAGCGCGACCTTCCTGTCCCTCAGCCGGTTCGAGCGTCAGGGCGACGAGCCCCTGCTTTGCGGCATCCTCTCAGACCTGACCGAACAGCGGCGCAACATGCGGGCGCTCGCCGAGGCACATGACCGGCTCCAGTCGGAGAGCGTCGAGCGGGAGCGCGTCGAGGAGGCCTTGCGCCAGTCGCAGAAGCTGGAGGCGGTGGGACAACTCACGGGTGGCGTCGCGCACGACTTCAACAACCTGCTGACCGTGATCAAGTCGTCGACTGACCTGCTCAAACGGCCCGATCTGTCCGAGGTGCGACGGCAGCGCTACGTCGAGGCGATCTCCGACACGGTGGATCGCGCCGCCAAGCTGACCGGGCAACTCCTCGCCTTCGCCCGCCGTCAGGCGCTCCGCCCCGAAGTCTTCGAGGTCGGCGCGTCGCTCCGGGCCGTCGCGGAAATGCTCGATTCGGTCACGGGCGCGCGCATCACCGTCGATGCGCAGATCCCCGACCAGCCCTGCCACATCCGGGCGGATCTCAGCCAGTTCGAGACCGCGCTCATCAACATGGCGGTCAACGCCCGCGACGCGATGGGCGGTGAAGGCACGCTGACCTTGCGGCTTCATGGCGGACGGCCGATGCCGGCCATCCGGGGTCATGCCGGCTCGCGGAGCACCTTCGCGGCCGTCTCGCTTTCCGACACCGGGATCGGGATCGCTCCCGAGGTGTTGCCGCGCATCTTCGAGCCTTTCTTCACCACCAAGGATATCGGCAAGGGGACCGGCCTGGGCCTGTCTCAGGTCTTCGGATTCGCGAAGCAGTCCGGCGGCGACGTCGACGTGTCGAGTGAGGCCGGTTCCGGCACAACCTTCACCCTCTACCTGCCGCAGGTCGAACACGGTCCCGAGAAGGCGGACGACGCACCGCGGGAGGAACGCGGGTCCGAAGGAGTCAGCCTGTGCGTCCTCGTGGTCGAGGACAACGTCGAGGTCGGACGGTTCGCGACGCAGATCCTAGAGGATCTCGGGCACCACACGGTGTGGGCGACGAATGCCGAGGATGCACTCGTCGAACTCGAACGCATCCCGTTCCGCTTCGACGCGGTGTTCTCCGACGTGGTCATGCCCGGGATGGGCGGCATCGCCCTCGCCCGGGAGTTGGAACAGCGCCTGCCCGGTCTGCCGGTTGTCCTGACCTCCGGCTACAGCCACGTGCTGGCGGAAGAGGGCGTCCACGGCTTCGACCTGATACAGAAACCCTACTCGGTCGAGCAGCTCTCGCAGGTGCTTCGCAAGTCCGTCGGGAAGAGGCGCAGGGCGGCCGGGAGGGCCAAGCTGTAGAGAGGCGGTTCCAGGCTCGGCTGTCCGGCCGGCGCGAACGTGACCGCCGCTTGCGCAACACACCTCAGCGGGTGCCGTACATCCGGTCGCCCGCATCGCCGAGACCGGGCACGATGTAGCCGTGCTCGTTCAAGTGGCTGTCGATGGCGGCGGTCCAGACCGGCACATCGGGGTGAGCGGACTGGAACTTGGCCAGCCCCTCCGGCGCCGCCAAAAGGCAGACGAAACGGAGATCCGAGGCGCCGCGGGCCTTGAGCCGGTCGAGCGCTGCGATGGCGGAGTTGGCGGTCGCCAGCATCGGGTCGAGGACCAGCACGGTCCGATCGGCCAGATCCGACGGCGCTTTGAAATAATACTCGACCGCCTCCAGCGTCTCCGGGTCCCGGTAGAGCCCCACATGGGCGACGCGGGCCGACGGGACGAGCGACAGCATCCCGTCGAGGAAGCCGACCCCGGCGCGCAGGATCGGCGCCAGAACGAGCTTCTTCCCCTGGATCTGCCGTCCTTCCATCGGCTGGAGCGGCGTGTCGATGGTCACCGGCTCCAGGGGCAGATCCCGCGTCACCTCGTAGGCCAGGAGCATGCCGATCTCGTTTAGGATCTGGCGGAAGCCCTTGGTGGAGCGGTTCTTGTCCCGAAGATGCGTGAGCTTGTGTTGTACAAGCGGGTGATCCACCACGGTGACGCGACCCGTTGGCATGCTAATCCCCTCCGCTCCCGCCATTTGAGCAATGCCGGAGCCTGCGACGCGGTGCAACTTGCACGCTGCGGGATCGGATGAACGTCGCCAAATGAGCGGGACGCCCCGCTGAACGAGCGGGCGGGTCTTCCGGCATCCCGTCTCCTCACCGGCTTGTGCCGGGAAATGTGCCGATGGTCACTCGGCCGAGGGGCCGCGTCCGGGAGGCGTGCGGAAGGGCAGTCGGGTCGCGGTGGTGACGGACGGCATCATCGCGTCTCGGACGCGGCCATGAGGCTGCGAGCCATTGCGATGATCGGGCCTCGGAGCGCCAAGCGGGTCGTGCCGAGGCGGTCCGACCGCCGGCATGATCTTACCCCCTGACCGTCGAGGTCGGCTGTGTCCTCGATCCGACGCCGACGATCCACGCATCGTGGATGCGTGACGCGGTCCGGGCCGATCAGCCCGGACCGCGACCGTGTCAGACGGAGCGGGTCTCGCCACCCTCGTGGCGGCGCTTGGCCATGAACGCGTCGAACTGCTCGCGATCCTTGGCGCGCTTCAACTCCTCGACGAACTCCGCGAAGGCCCGGCTCTCCTCCGCCAGGGCGCGGCGCTGCGCCTCCAGCCGGTCGAGCTCGGCGCGGCGGTAGGCGTCGAAGGCAGCGTTGCCGCTGGAGTCGCGGCGGCTCGCCGCCTCGAAGGCACGGGCAAACCGCGATGCCGGCCGAGCACTCTCGAAATCGGAAACCGCGCGACGCGCTTGGTCACGCAGTTCGGCGAAAGCGGGGTAGCCAGCGAACTTCCAAGCGACGAGCGCCAGACCCACCGGCCACCAGTAGATGAAACCGACGACGATGGCGCCGATCTCGAGAGACCGACGCGGAAACGGGCCGGACCGGCCGAGCCGGCCGTTCGCCCAGGGAGAGGAGGATTGAGAAGTCACGGCAGTGCTCCGCTGTCCATGTGAACGCGGTTAACATGCGTGTGACGCGTGCGCCTTTCAAGGCCGGTCGGATCGGGGGTCGCGCTCGTCGCGCCGCGCCGCGCCGTGAACCAGCGCGAGGACTCCGGCCCGCAGGAGTTCGTACTTGTCGGGGAAACCCGGCCCGCGCGGCAGGTGCCCGGCCGCCGAGAGTGTCGCCAGGCCGTGGGCCAGCGCCCATACCTCCAGGGCGATGAAGCGCGGCGCGACACCGCCGAAGCCGTCGGTGAACGTCGCTTGCAGGGCCTCGACCAGCAGGTCGAACGGGCTCGGTCGCGCGGCGGGGCTGGCAGAAGCCAAGCCGGCCTCATCGCTGGCTGCGCCCTGCCCTCCCCGGGTTTCGAAGATGGCCGCATAGTAGGCGGGTTCCTCTTCCGCGAAGGCGAGGTAGGTCTCGCCCATGCGGGTAAACCGCTCCAACGGTGTTCCCCGCGACGTCAGGGCCCGGGCAAGCCGGGCCGCGAGTTCCGCGAATCCCCGCCCCGCAAGTTCCTCCAGCAGGGCCTCGCGACCGCGGAAGTGGCGATACAGGGCCGCGGGGGTCACACCGACGAGGCGCGCGGCATCGACCAGCGTGAAACCACCGATACCGCGCTCAGCGATGAATCGGCGCGCGGCCTCGATGAGGGCCTCTTTCAAGTTACCGTGATGATAATTGCGCCGATCGTTCGGTCCGTCCCGCCAGGGTCGCAAGATGACACATCCTCTACGCGCTCGAACGCACCTCGCAGAAGGATCGCCATGCTGTCGACTGCGATGTCCAGCAGAAGATTGCCGTTCGTGCGAGGCTTGTGCTGGCATTACGGGCGAGCAGCGCAAATGTTTCGAGCGTTCGTTGCGGGCGGTCGCTTGACCGCTCCGCGCTGATGCAACATTGTTACAACTCGCGCCGTCGTTTCAGGCCTGACCGGTCGGATCAGGCAGGGCCACGCGGCAGCCCACCGGGGTATTTTTATTCAGCATGGCGTTCGTAAGCCTGAAGGCGTGGCGGGCCCGCTCGGCCGAGCGCGCCGAGATCGCGGCGCGCCTCAAGCGGGAGCTCGCCCAGGCCCTCGGTCTCGGCGGGGCCGATGCGCTCGCCGTCAACGAGATCGCCTGCGCCGATCCCGGTTGCCCCGACATGGAGACCATCGTGCTGGTTATGCGCGCCGGCGAGCCGACGCGGGGACTCCGTGTCCGGAAGCCCCTGGACGCCGTGGGTGCCGAGGAGATCGCCGCGCTCGTCGCGGAGGATCGGCTCAGCGCGCCATCTCGATGATGTGACTGCGCGCCTCCGCCTTCCGGGACCTTCGAACGATGCGCCAGGCGCTCGCTTTGCCGTCGCATCGTGTAGCGTGTGTCCGACGCCGCGTTCCCGACTGTGGTGGTGCGGCCCGGGAGTACGCAGCATGAAAACCCGTCGGCACGTCCTGGCGCTGGCCGGTCTCCTCCTGTCGGTTGGTCTGGGACCGGCCCGGGCCGGCGGGGAAATGCCGTTTTCCGATGCCGCCTTCGAGGCCGCGCGCACGGCAGGCCGACCGATCCTGATCGCGATCAGCGCGCCCTGGTGCCCCATCTGCCGGACGCAGAAGCCGATCATCGAGAAGCTGGCCGCCGATCCGCGCTTCAGGAACCTCCAGGTCTTCGCGATCTACTTCGACAACCAGAAGGATCTGCTGAGGCGGTTCGACGCCCGGATGCAGAGCACGCTGATCGCCTACAAGGGCGCGACCGAAGTCGGGCGTTCCGTGGGCGAAACCCAGCAGGAATGGATCGAGGGTCTCCTCGAGAAGACGCTCTGAGCGGTACACGCCGCGCCTTCCGCTTTCGTTCAGCCAGAACCCGGCATAGCGCCTGAGGCCCCGACTCGCGGCGGGGCCCGATGGAGAGACGACCGGTGACGAGCGCCCCACCTTCAGCCGCCCCGAGCCCCGACGCCGTCGTGGCGGTGCCCGTGCGCAACGAGGAGGAGCGCATCGCGGCCTGCCTGCTGGCCCTCGATGCCCAGGAGGGACTCGCGCCGGGCAGCCTCGGGCTGGTGGTGTTCCTGAACAACTGTACCGACCGGACCGAGGCGATCGTCTCGGATCTCGTCCCGAGGCTGTCGATCCCGGTCCGGATCCTGGTCGAGGAATTTGCTGGGGCGCATGCCGGATGGGCGCGGCGCCGGGCCATGGATGCCGCCGCCGCGTGGCTCGGCGATGCCGGTCAGGCCGGGATCATCCTGTCCACCGACGCCGACAGTCGGGTGCCGCCGAACTGGATCGCCCGTAATCGGGCTGCCATCCAAGCGGGAGCGGATGCGGTCGCCGGACGGGTCGAACTGGACGCCGCCGAGGCGGCGCTGCTGCCGCCCGCCCTGCCCGCACGCGGTCGGCTTGAGGACATCTACGATGCCCTGATCACCGAGGCCGAGGCGCGCCTCGACCCTGATCCGAACGATCCCTGGCCCTGCCATCGGACGGCGATCGGCGCGACCCTGGCAGTGACGCGTGCAGCCTATCTTCAAGTCGGCGGAATGCCGGAGATCCCCCTCGGGGAGGATGGTGCCTTCATCGCGCGCCTGCTCGAACACGGCTTGCGGGTGCGGCACGCCACCGACGTCTGCGTGACCATCTCGGCGCGCCTTGCAGGACGCGCCCCTGGCGGCGTCGCCGACACGATCCGCTCGCGCTGCGAGGAACCCGACGCCCTGTGCGACGCCCGCATGGAGACCTTTTCCCGGGCCGTGCTCCGCTACCTGTGGCGACGGCGGTTCCGCCGTCTGCACGGAAGGGGGCTGCTCGCGCGCGATGCCGGCTGGGCGCGGACCATCGGGATCGCCGCCGCGGAGGCAAAGCGGATCGCGGCACTTCCCCTCGGACAAGCCATCGCGGAGGCCGAACGCGCCAGTCCACGCCTCGCCTACCGGCCCATCGGCCCGAGGCAGTTGCCGAATCAGATCCGGCTGGCACGGATCGGTCTGGTTGTGATCCGCCGGAGCCTCAGCCTCTCCGCCGCACTCAAGCGTGTGGCGGGCGGCGCTGCGAGCCCCGGTCGCCCCATGACGGACACGCCCGGCAGCCAAATCTGAGCCGATCAGCCGCTGCGCGCGCCGAGAAGGTTCCGCGGCGCCAGCTCGAAGCGGCGGCGGAACGCCCGGCTGAAGGGCGCCGCGTCGGTGAAGCCGCAGCTGGTCATCACCGACGCGACCTGTACGCGCCCGCGGACGGCGGCGAGGCGCCGGTAGGCTCGGTCGAGCCGAGCGTCGCGGATCTTGGCCGCGACGCCGTCGTCCCCGGTGAAGGCTGCGGACAGCCGGCTGCGCGACATCCTGAGCGCCGCCGGGAAGGCTTCGGGTCCGAATTCCGGATCGTGCAGCCGACGCTCAATATGGGCCAGCGCCAGCGCGCGCACGGCGACGGACAGGTTCCCATCCTTCCGCTCACCCTGCCCCTCAGTGAGGATGCGGAGCAAGCAGCAACACCGTCCCGGGCGATGCCGGCTTCCGCCTGCGTCCTGCCGCCGACCGCCCCGGAGACGGGGCGGAGATAGCCGATGAAGAGGTGGCTCAGCGGCGTGGCGTCGAGCTTGCGACCGGCGAAGGCCTGCGGTTTGCCGACCTGCGAGAGGAACGCGGCGCGGGGTACCTGAAGCCGGATTTCCTCGTAGCTGTCGCGGCTGCCGATGGCGAATGACTGGTCCATGCCGTGGATCGCGATGTCGCCCGCACCCCTCAATCCCCCATGATTGCCCTGCTCTAGGTAGCCTGTCCCCTGGAGGAGGACCACGATTGCGATGTCGTCGGGTCCGTCCGTGCGAGCGTGGCGGGCCATGCGCTCGACCCCGATCGGGTTGCTGATCGTGCGCAGGATCGCGCCGTGTTTCGACAGGGCACCCCTACGGGCCGCCGCGAAGGGGTGATCCATGACGAGCTGCGGCGCGTCCACGCGCCAGGGCGGTACTGCGCCAGTAGTCGAACACCCGCTTCGGCTCGACCGCCTCGGTCGTCTCGATGAGGACAGGGACCGTCTCGTGAATGCCCACCGAGCGAGAGCCCCATGCTCCCGGATCGGCCCAAGATCGGTCCCGACACGCACAAAACAGGAACAGAGCTGACAGTGGCGCCGGAACGGTGAAGGGCGGGCCTTGACGGAGCGCGTCCGGCGCGTTGCCTCCGAGGTTCGGTCAATGATCCGCCGTCGACCGCGGCTCGGCGCGCGCCGCGTCGGCCTCCGCGAAGCGCAGCACCACGGCACGACCCTGCGGCGGCGGGGCTGTCAGACTGGCGCGAAACCGAGCCGTCTCCGACGCCGCGAGGGTGGCGCGCGGCGCGGGGACCGAGAAGGTCTGCACGGCCCGACCGCCCGCATCGCGAATCTCGACGCTCAGCGGCGTCACCGGCATGTCGGCACGGGCCACCCCGACGAGATCGCCCTCCACCACCAATTCTGCCGGCCGGCCGTCCTCCGCGGGGTTGCTGAAGGCCACGACGTCCCGGATCTCGATGCCGCGCAGGTTCACCGGCAGGCCGATCCGCGCGAACAGGGATGCGGTCTGCGGGATCGCGCGGACGACGTTCGTGCGGGCGAGGCACACGAGGGGCAGCGCCGCA
>Ga0160427_10001293_pt1 | contig 15429 bp, 9 predicted proteins | sample SolpanmetagenomL_FD_108194 | JGI IMG/M metagenome (GOLD analysis project Ga0160427, IMG submission 108194) | Solar panel surface microbial communities from Lawrence Berkeley National Laboratory, California, USA - L | ecosystem: Engineered > Built environment > Solar panel > Unclassified ...
CACGCTCCCTTCCGTCATTGATGCAGCCGAACGCGACCCCGACCTGGCCCGTGTCCTGAGCCGCCTCCAGCACAGTCACATGACCCCGTTCCTGGAAATCGTCGACCGTGCCCTGTTTCGGCAAGAGATTGCCCCCCTGGCAGAGCCGTCCGCCTTGATCGCCAGCATGCTCGGGCCGCTGTACTACAGGCGCTGGCTCACGCATGAACCGCTGAGCCCCGCGTTTCTGACGAGCGTCGTAGAGACGGTCATGGCAAGGGCGCTGGCACATTGAGCGTGAGCACCAGGACGGCTCAGAGCTGCTGTCTTTCGCTGAACTCAGGCGAGACTCCAAAAATGGGGAGCGACGAGCGCAGAGTCATCCTCACGTTCAACCTCATGTCGGTGTCAATAATTACGTCTGGCACACGTCTGACGCACACCACGCGGGGCCGTTTCAGAGCAAACATAAACCGGTTCTGGCAAGTTAAGCGCGGTAGGCTGACCGTCAGTGACTGACCACAAGCCCTATCGCCATCGGTTTCCCCTAAGCATCATCCAGTACACTCTTTGGCTTTATCTTCGCTTCTCACTGAGCCAACGTGATGTTCAGGAGCTCCTCCAGGAGCGTGGCATCCAGGTCAGCCACGAGACGCTGCGCCAATGGAACATCAAGTTCGCTCCGCTCCTCACCGAAGAACTGCGGCACCGGGAACCCCGACGGGGTTCCCGGTAGTTCGTGGATGAAGTGTGCATCCAGATCAAGGGCCAAAAACCCTGGTTGTGGCGGGCCGTCGACGACTCTGGCGCGGTCTTGGATCTTTTCCTGCAAGATCGGCGAGATACCCAGGCGGCAAACACTTTCCTCAAAAAGCTTTTGGTGAGCTACGACGTGCCAGACGTGATTCATACCGACAAACTCTGGAGTTACGGCGCGGCCATTCGAGCGCTTCCGGTGCTCCACGCTGTGGAGCACGTCCAGGTCATTTCCACGGCCCGCTATAACAACCTGATCAAACAGTCCCATCGGCCCACTCGACAGCAGGAACGAAGTCAGATCGGCTTCAAGAGCCAAAAGCGAGCACAGGAATTCCTGGCCCTGCATGCCTGCGTTTCGAACCTTCAGCAGCACACCAGAACCACTGTCCCCGCCCACCTCCGAAGATCGAACCAGGACCGTGCCCACTTGGCATGGCAGAACGTAGTTGAAGTGGCCGTCTGAACTTCAGACGGCCACTGACTTCATCAGGCCCCTTCCCGATTAACTTGCCAGAACCTCAGAACCGTTGAGGCCGTGTTCCTCCCCTGAGCTTCTGGAAGTCATCAACAAATACGTACATATCTCTGGTCGCCTTCCCATACACTGCAAACCAGATGTTTGAGGAGAAACGGTCCAAAACAAAGGTGTCAGCACCTCTGCTTCCACAGCAGGAAAGGCTCTCACCTGTTCAAGTTCCTTCCTTTCAGCGCCAAGTACAAATTGAGCAGCAGCTGGCTGCGCACACCCTGCGCCCGGCGGTTTTGCAGCGTCAACAGGCAGGCCTGATATTCCAGGCACTGCACCTGCGACGGGAGGCCGATCAGGGGCTAGCGCTCCAGCGGCAGAACAGCCAGGAACAGATGAGGTTACTCGGAAATCATGTTGGAAGTGCGGAAGCTGCCCTGCAACGTCAGGCCGCTCAGAGTATCCCGACTAAAATTCTTGAGAAGACGCCATCGAGCCTCAGGCAATGGGTCCAGGCCGCAAGGCTGGAAGTGCAGCGGGTGGCTGACCCGAGTGCCCCTGACCAGACCCGTTGGCTGAGTGGAGCAGACCGTGAGCGCCACGTTGGGACGCTCCGGTCAATCGGCAACGGTTTGGCACAGGGGTTCAAGACTGACCGCAGCTCAGCACTTCAACGTTACGCCGAATACGGTGATGGATTGGCGACCCTGCAACGGTACGCACTGACCAGTGGCATCGTCCGCACAGTCATACAGCAGACGTCCCCTGCCGAACGCCCGCTCCTCCAACGGGCGATAGACGAAGCGTTGCAACGCCAGCAGCAGGAAGAAGCGGAGGACGCGTCTGCACTGCACTTGCACAGCCTTCAGCGTCAGCTGGCCGAGCTTGATCGTCAGGCTGGGCAGCCGATCATGGAGCGTATCCAGGCCCGGAGGGGAAGCGGTGCACCGCTTCCGGTCGCCGTGCAGCGTCAGCTCGAAGCTGGACTGAACCACGACCTGAGCGGCGTTCGAGTGCATACCGACGGCGAGGCCGACCTGCTGTCGAAGAAAGTGAACGCCGTGGCATTCACAACCGGGCAGGATATCTACTTCCAGGCGGGCAGGTTCGACCCGAACAGCCAGAGCGGCGTCGAGTTGCTGGCCCATGAGGCGACCCATATCGTCCAGCAGAGCAGGGGCCAGGTGGGAAAGGGCATTGACCCTGACGCGGGCTTGGAAGCGGAAGCCCGGCAGATGGGAACCAGAATCGCCAACCCCGCCTCTTCCGGATCACTGCGGCCAGCCGCACTTCGAAGGAGCGCGGGGCAGTCTGGGCATGCGCTCCAACGCCAGACTGCCCCTGCAGCGCCGCCACAATCCAAGGCGGATGAAAGTGCCCGTCAGCTCCAGCAACTCGTGCTGCGGCTCACCACGAGTGAGCCCACGACGGGAAGTGCCGCCACCCTCTTATTCGGCATGGAGAAGGCAGCGGACCTGCGGCTCGGGTCCAGCCGCAAGCTGGTGCAGAGCAAGGGGTTCATGCCTAACCCCAGATATGCCAGCCTGGACGGTGCCAATAAGGAACTCATCAATGCGCTGACAGCACTTAAAAAGTCGGGACAGGTAGCCGCCGTTATGGCCGCCTTCCAGCGCCTCTACGGCCAGTCGTTCACGGCGGTCCTTGGCGAGCGGGTGCGAGATCCCCTGGCCCGGCAGCGTCTGATGATGATGCTCCCGGCCCCGATCAGCGACGCACAGCTGACCCGGGACGCCTTTCTGGAACAGATCGCTGTTCAGTACGTCTACATGAACGACTCCGGCGAGGCCCTGACCGAGTCGAGAAAGGATGGCCGCAGGGGCTCGGACCCGCAGACGATCCTGAAGACGTTCGGGTACCGGGCTGGCCCGCCCATTGCAGGAAAATGGGGGTTCCAGATGCGGACCTTCTCCCCCTTGAAGCCCGGGCTGCATCCGATCGTGGCGTTTCGGGGTACCGAAGGCATCGCCTTCGATCTGGAAAAGAAAAAAGAAGGAACGATCGACACTGTGATCGGTGACCTCCCCCCCGCTGGTGTCGGATACGACCAGTACACCCAGAACCACGCGCTGATCGCGCTTAACATGCAGGCCGCCGCAAAGAGAGGGCCGCTGATCATTGTCGGCCATTCACTGGGCGGCGCATTGGCTCAGATCGCCGCCACGGAATTTCGGGCGCAGACTGCCGAAGTGGTGACCTTCCAGGCGGCGGCCATCAGTGCACAGGACGTGGCGAAGGTCACGGCCTATAACCAGGCCCACCCTGGGAAAGGCGTGAAGGCCACCCATTACCGAGTTGACGGTGATGTCGTACCGACCGCCGGGCAGGCGGACTTGTCCGGCACCATCCACTACTTCGACCGGGTGGAGCGTCCGAAAGGCTCGAATAAGCCCTTCGAACTGGAACTGACCGCAGACGCGATCAATGCAGGACGGGCTTCCTCGGGACACGTCAGCCCAGTCCTCTCCACCTACCTCCGGGGGCAGGGGCAGAAGACGGGCCCTCTCGGAACCCTGGCGGCATCTGGGCTGAGGGACGAACAGACCCTGGGATTGCAAGGAAAAGACGTGCAGATGATCTACGGCGGGCAGTATTCGACGCAGCACGACCCACGGATGATTCTCGAGCCGAAACGCACCACGACTGCAGTGTGGGCGATGGACATTGCGTCCATGTACAGTTCGGTCTACTAAGACCAGATCGCCTACAACACGCTGCTCGCGCACATTGAGACTCTGACTCAGGCCAAAGGGATCAGCAAAGAAGCGTTCATGGTAGGAGCGACCAAGGAGATCAACATGCTGTCCGGAAAGGGAAGGCTTCCGTTGCGAACTGAGGATCGTCAACTGGCCCTGCAGTTAAAACTACCTGCGCAGGAGCCAGATTACGCTCAACCTCTCCCCGCGGCCGGGGGGATGGGGATGATCACTGCGTTCCAGGACAAGAATGCGCCCATCACCGAGATGCGTGAACATGGCGTCCTGATCACAAACGCGGCGGCCCTGCGCGTGGGTTCGGAACTCTCCCGCATTTGGGCAAGTTGGCACCCTGAGACAGCAAAATGAAGGTCGTGCCGGTCATCTTCGTGCTTGCTCTGGCAACGGGAGCAGCAGCACTCGTTGTGACGACTCAGATGAAGACAGGGAGCCAGGGAGGAAAGACTGTGACACCAGCGATTGATCTCACCGCAACGATCCAGGACCGGCTTATGACCATTCCTGGGCTTCACCCGGTGGCCTGTAAGACCATTCAGGGAGGGCTGGACATCCCCGGTGCCCAATGCTTCCTGAGTACAGAGGAGCGAAAGACTTTGCTCGGAAATGTGAAACACGCGCTCGAACCCGTTGGACAAACGCAGGGCTGGACAAACGACTATTCAGTGTGGGGCGCATTCTATACAGCCACCAGAGACAGGCGGCTGACTTTTGGCGTCAATGTTCTGCAGATTGCCGGAGACGAGACGCTTGAGCGCTCACCTCTGACAAGAGGGTATAGAAGCGTCGTCAATTTCGTAGTCGATGCTAAACCTGCGCCTTGAAATGCAGATATTTAAGCATAAACTTCTGTATACCTCCAGGTCTACACATAGAATCAAAAGTCTCTTTACCTTATGCAGCACGTTTGGTCGTGCGCTGCTGGTTTCAATCACAGGGTTGAGAAATGAAGAATCACAGTAGAGAAAATATTAAAAATTCAGCGGATGACCTGAGAAATGAACTCAGAAACGAGCCATACGCCAGCATCAAATCATGGAAAGACGGCCTGGAGTTTGCAGGCAAAGACTACCTCGACAAACTCGATGAAGAAATGCTTATGAAAATAAAGAACAAGCTAAATGTCGTAATCAGCACCGGTCCCGAAAAGGTCTTACGAAGTCATTACGAAGATGAGATTTACCCGTGACGCATCTCTGCTATATCGGTTCTGGCAATTTGATCTCTGCGGGACCGAATGGACTCAGTGGCCGTCTGAACTTCAGACGGCCACTTCAACGGCGTTCTGCCATGCCAGGTGGGCATGGCTCTGATTTGATTTTCGGAAGTGAGCGGGAACGGTGGTGTGAGTATGCTGCTGAAGATTCGAAACGCGGGCATGCAGGGCCAGGAATTCCTGTGCTCGCCTTCGATTCTTAAGCCAATCTGGCTTCGTTCCTGTTGTCGGGTCGAGCGATGGGATTGTTCAATCAGATTGTTACAGCGCGCCGCGCTGATGACCTGGATGTGCTCCACGCTGTGGAGCACCGGAAGGGCTCGAATGGCCGCTCCATAGCTCCAAAGCTTGTCGGTGTGGATTGCGTCTGGGACGTCGTCATTCACTAACAGTTCCCAAGAAAAGTCTTCGCTGCCTGGGTGTCTCGTCGAGCTTGTACTAGGAGGTCAAAGACTGCGCCAGAACATCGACGGCCCGCCATAACCAAAATTTCCTGCCCCTGTTTTCGAGACAGACTTCATCCAGAAACCACCGGGAACCCCGACAGGGTTCCCGGTGCCAGAGTTCTTCGGTGAGGAGCGGTGCGGATTTGATGTTCCACTGGCGCAGCGTCTCGTGGCTCACCTGGATGCCGCGCTCCTGGAGCAGTTCCTGGACGTCACGCTGGCTCAAACAAAAGCGGTGATAAAGCCAGAGAGCGTACTGGATAATGCTCAGCGGAAAGCGGTGGCGGTAAGGCTTGCGGTCAGACACGGACTCCCAGCCTATCGCGCTTAACTTGCCAGAACCGTTCAGATAGAGGCGCTAATGGGTCATCTTCCATTTATGGTGTACTCCACGTAATGGTCGTTCGTCAGTGGGTTGGCGTAAACACAGGTGTCGGATCGCTCAACGTCCCACTGCTGTCTACTGCCCGCACCTGATAGCGCGAATCGGCCTGGCCGGCCGGATCGGTAAATGTGGCCTGGGAGAGAAGGTCAGACACCTGAACAGCCTGGGTACCGAGGAAACGGTAGACCACGTACTGGCCGGCTGCGCCGTCAGGTTTCCAGTCCAGCTTCACGCCCTTTCCGTCCGGGAGCAGCGTCGCCTGAGGCGCCTGGGGCAGCGCGTTCCCCTTCGCTGCCGGGAGTCTCGCCAACACGGGATCAGCTGGAGCAGATCTGTTTCCGGCCGTGTCCACGCTCACGACCGAGTAGCTGTAGACCATCCCTGGTTGGGCGCCCGCGTCGGTGTAGCGCCGCGTATCCGCACTAACAGTGCCGAGCACGGTGGCCGGCCCATTACCCTGAGCACGCGTGACTTCGAAGCCTTTCAGGTCCGGCACGCTGGCCTGATCCCAGGTGAGCGTGATGCCAGAACTGGCGACGGTGGTCGGGGCGAGTACCGGCACCGGGGGAGCGGTTTTGTCGAGCAGCGCGGCGGTGACCGGCTTGGACGGCGCGGACTCGACCTTTGAGAAGTTCATGGCCACTATGCGGTAGTGGTACAGCGTCTGCACGCCCTGGGGAATAGAGTCCGTGAAGGTCAGCTTGGAGATAACGCTCCCGGTAAGCTGCACTTCCTGATCGGGGGTCTGGCTGCCTTCGGAGCGGTACACCAGGTACCCCAGCACGTCCGATTCCGGGCTTGGTGCCCAGGTGATGGTCAGGGCATTCTCACCGGACTTCACGGTGACGTTCTGCGGCACGGTGGGCGGGGTGAGGTTCTGCGCCGTGGCGCTGGCCAGCTGTCCGCGCCCGGAACCGCGCCCGCTGGCGTCGGCAGGTGACAGGGCGTACAGGTATCCGACGCCACCCACCACGTCCTTGTCTTCATAGCCGGTGGCCGTGGCAGGCAGTTTGGCCACCACTGTCAGCTGATCAGGATCCGTGCCGCGCAGCACCAGCAGCGATTTGACACGCGCGTCCCTGTCCGGCACCCAGCTCAGAGTGACGACACGGTTTCCGCTTTTCGCCTCGGTGATCTCCGGGACCTCCAGCGGGGTGTTCTCCTTGGCCGTCAGCGTCACCGCGGTTGACGGCGCTGATTCTCGCCCGAACAGGTCGACACTCGTGACCTGGTAGCGGTACGAGGCATCGGTTTTGAGTCCCGTGTCCCTGAATTGACCCGCCTCCCCGACCGAGACGACGACCGGTTCCGACGTCACACGTGAGAATGCCCCGCCTTCAGGGGCACGGTAGACGTTGTATGCAACCACCAGGCTGTCGTCTCCCCCAGGCGAAGGCGCCCAGGCGAGCTGCGCGGATGGTTGACCACCCGTGACGGTCAGCTTGCCGGGCGGGGGAATGGCCGGTGAGGGACCGGTGCGGAACGTCGCGGTGCCGACGCGCGTCTGACCACTGGTTCCCACCGCGTACACCGTGGCGGTATGGGCGCCGGGCGACAGGCCTTTGAGGGTAGTCAGGATGCCCAGCGCCCGCGCGAGGTCGGGTCGGGCCAGCAGTCCGAGCGTCACGAAGGCGCGGGCGGTCATGGCGTCATTGTCCGGTGCTCGCCCGGTATACGCGGATTTCAGCTCCTCGTACTGGGCCTGGGTAATGCCCAGTGCGGGCGAGAACGGCTGCGGGGCGGCGACTGGGAGCGACCGAACGCTGCCCGCGTCGGTCACCTGCACCACGAAGCCGCCAGTGGGCAACACGTCGTCAGGCAGGTACCAGCGCAGGACGGCTCCGTCCGGGGTGGGCAGGGCAGCCAGGCCCTCCTTCGCCGTGTCGGTGGTGCTCTGCGCTGCAGAGAGACTCAATTGGGTGAAGAGCAGCAGGGTGGTTAATTTACGCATGGTCTCCCCGAGAGAAGGCGCGCAGGTCAGCCGTAAGTGGAATGTGGCCTGCGCAATGGTTCAGAAGTGCAGACGTACGTTGACGTGGGTGTTGATATAGATGTCCGGAAAATGCTTGGGCGTCTTGATTTTCGCGCTGGCGTTTCCACTGAACGTCTGGTTCCCACTGGCCACGTAGAGGTCGCCGTCGAGGTGTACGCCAATACCCGGATGGATGCTGAAGAAACCGCATTTTGCGAAGGCCGAAGCGTAAGCGTCGAGGACGACATGCCCTCCCAGCGAGGCCGGTTGATAGACGACCAGAAAATCCGCTTTCACATCCGCACCGATGTCAAAACCGTAACGTGCCTTGCAGATTCCAAGGTTTGTACTGCCCTCGTAGCTCACACCAAAGTGTGCATCAAAGCCGACCGCAGTACTTTTTGTGGTGGCCATCAGGTACCCGTGGGCGGACGCGACGGACAGCACATTCAGGGAGATGGGCTTTTCCTTGGTGCCGACGTACATGTGAAAACCGTCTCCCGAGTAAGGCGCGTACAACTCCATCCAGCCGCTCATGCTCACGATGCCTTCGAAGTCCACTTTCTTTAGGTTAGAACAGTCCAACCCCTTGATCGTCATCGAGTTGCTGGGACCCACGCAGGCCTGCATCAGCACATTGCCGGACGCCCCCTGACTCACCTTGATCAGCGCCTTGCCGTTTGGGATGGTATTGCCGAGGGCTCCGTTCTCGAGCTTCGTGAGGAGCCAAGCAGACGCGGTGATGGTGACGTTGCCCTGCTCGTCAGCTTCCAGGGTGCCTTTCATGTTCGCGAGTTCGCCGTTCCTCAGCGCGGTTCCCATGACCACGGTGGCCCGAACGTTCACGGTGGTACCGCCATTCAACCGTTTGACCGGCGGCGCGTCCAGGTTCGCCGTCGTCCAGTCCATGTTTACCGCCACTCCACCGTGAAATTCGTACAGCCGAACGCCACTCACCGCAAAGCTTGGGGTTTTGGTGACATCGGCGATGGCGTAACCGTAACTAGCGCCGCCCTCCCGTCCGAATGAAGCCGTGGCGTCTGCAGTGAGCTTGTCGCCAATGCTGAGCTTGCCAGTGCCGTCGAATTTCAGATTGTCGTTGTTGTTCACTGACCCCGTGACCTTGAGGTCCACTTTCGCTTTCTTGAGGTCGCCGGTGACGTGAAATTGTTCGAAGGTAATTTTCTGTTCTCTGCCACCCTGAACCCAGAACAGCACCGGTGAAACGTCTGCGGTCAACTTGTTCATCAGGTTGAACCTGCCGCGCAAGCCCAGCGTGTATGAACCGTCGGTCTGACGCTGCACGCCGACTTCAACGACAGGGAAGGGCACCTTGAAGAGCGACAGGTCGATGTTGTTCGTCAGGCTGACCCAATCCCGTCCACCCAGGCTGGCGCTTCCTGTCGCAGTCAGCGTGAGGTTGGACAGTGGCAGAGCGACGTCACGATCACTGACAGTTCCCAGACTCCAGGTCGCATTGGGGAAGATGAGACGGGCCACGCCCGTACTGCCCATCGACCAAGTACCTTTGCCGGGCGCAATGCTGGTCCGGCCGAACGAGTGGTTAGGGAGCGTCGAGTTCGTGTCGGTGCGGAACGTCCATCCCTGGCTTTCGGGCACGTTGGGGTTCCAGCCCAGGATGACATCCGCGCTGTCTGTCAACAGGGGCAGGACCACGCGACCTGTACCCCGAACCGCGCTGACCTTGCTGCCACTGACGCTGACGTGGACCGCCGACAAATTCACGTTCCAGCCGGCTATCGGGAGCGTCCCGCTGGGCAGATCGAAGTTGGTGGTGAAACCGGTCGCGCTGTAGGCCGCCGTTGCGCGGACAGAAGAACCGGAAGCCCGGATGTAATTCGCGACCGTATTTGCCTGGTAAGGCACCGTCTGCGGAATCGGGCTGACATCAGGGAAGACCACGCCCATCCAATCTGATGACGGAACGGTTTCATCGCTGTATGCCTTCGTCAGCGCGTCAGCGTTCTGGGTGGCCGACAGATCCAATACGGCTTTGGACGCGGAAATGCTCATGCCCAACGCACCGATGCTCAGATCCCGGTCCTGACTCAGATCCAACGTCAGTTCGGTCAGGAGATCGCCTGTAGGCGTGAGTGGACTGCTGGTAAAGGTATAGCTGCCTGCACCCCGACTGAACCGTGCTGTCGATGAACTGGTGAAAAGCAGGTTGCCGCTGACCTTGCCTCCATCCTTGTCCAAGGTCAAGGTGTTGAGAACTGCCCTCAGCGTTCCGGTTCCCAGCCGAGCATTCTTCAACTGCGTGTTCAGGTTCAAGCTGACCGGCGCGCCTCCAGTAACCACGAAGGTGTTAGCGTCGCGCCGGACTTGCTGACCGCTGAAGGTCACGTTCTGGGTTCCGACCAGCGACCCGCCCACCACCAGATCGAGCTGGCCGGTGCCCGCGAAGGCCTGCGGGTCAAGGGTGGTGACGCCTGTGAGCTTGACCAGGAAGCCACCGAACGAGACGTTGTCGGGCACGTTCAGGGCGTAGGTTACGGGATTAGAGGCGAGGAGGCGGCCGGGCATACTCCTTGGATCGTTTCTGGTGACCGCGAAAGTCAGGGTGTGACGCCCCAGCTTCGTCTCGGTCAGAGGCAGGGGAACAGTCACGCTTTGGTTGCCGTCAGGGAGCGTGACAGTCACGTCCTTGTAACGCTGCCCGTCCAGCATCCAGCTGCCTTGCAGGGTACCGCCGCCCTGGTAGTTGATCGTCAGGGTGGCCTCGAAGGGATCCAAGGTGTCCAGAAGCAGGTCGGTGGTCGCCTGCGGCCTGGTGAAACTCAGGGCCAGACTGGTCGCGATCGCCGGCAGCTGGACGGGTGCCACCGTGGTCGTTCGCAGGGTGGTGGTGCCGTCCGCATTCTGAAGAGTCAGAGCAACCGTGTAAGTGCCGGAAGCGAGGTACTTGTGACTGAGCAGCGCGTTGACTGCAGTCTCGCCGGTCAGGAGCCCGGTCGTCCCGTCACCATAATCCACGACGTAATGCCCTTGCGGCAACAGCGAGCCGACCTTGAAGCGGTAAGTCGGCCCAGTCGGGTCGGGTAGAAATCCGCTCAACTGCAGACTTTCCTGCGGAGGTAGGGCCACTGTCAGGGTCGTGGTGGCGGCGAGGGCAGCGTTGGCCGTGATGCGGACTGTGTAGATACCAGGCGCCGGATACAAGTGAGTCAGGGTGGCTCCGGTAAAGGGCGTGCTCGTTCCGTCGCCCCACTCCAGGACATACGTGGCGATGGGCAGGATGTTCCCGACCGCAGCGGTAGCGGTAAGGCCTACCACGGTGACGTTCAGGGTCAGGCCCAGGCCCGTGACAGTGACTGTGCGGGTGGTGGGCGGTACGCCGGGCGTCGAGAGGATCACCGGGAACACGCCGGGCAGGGCGTAGGTATGAGTCTGCGTGGCGTTGGTTGACCCGGTCAGGGTATCGGCGGTGCCGTCTCCCCAGTCCAGCGTGTAGGTCAGTCCAGGAATCAGGTCGGCGGCAGTTGCCGTCACCAGCTGACCCGGGAACGCCCCGGACTGAATCGTCAGCGTGGGTGCCCCAGCGGTAACGGTCACCACCTGCTGTGCGCCCGTCGTGCCGGGGGCAGTGAGGATCACCGGGAACACGCCGGGGAGAGCGTAGGTGTGGATCGCCGTGGGGCTCCCGGTTGTCAGGTTGACGGTGGTACCGTCCCCCCAGTTCAAGGTGTAATTGAAGTTGCTGTCGAGGTTGCCCACCGTGGCGGTCACCACCGCCCCGGTGGTGACCGTAGACGGAGTGACAGTGAGCGTGGGTATCAATGTGGGTGGCGGAGCGATGACACGTATCACCTGCTGCGCCGGGGTCAGGCCGGGGGTGGAGAGGATCACTGTGTATACGCCGGGTGCTGCGTAAGTGTGGGCATTCGTGACGCTGGTCGTCCCGGTCAAATTGACGGAGGTGCCGTCGCCCCAGTCCAGGGTGTAGGTCAGCCCAGGAACGAGGTTCGCAGCGCTCGCCAGTGCCCTCTGGCCGTTCTGTACCACGTCCGTAACGGTCAGCGTGGGCACGGGAGCCGTGACGGTCACGGTGCGACTGATGGGCGTCACGCCAGGGGTGGACAGGATCACTGGGAACACGCCGGGCAGCGCGTAGGTGTGAGTCTTCGTGGCGTTGGTTGACCCGGTCAGGGTATCGGCGGCGGTGCCGTCTCCCCAGTCCAGCGAGTAGGTCAGTCCAGAAACGAGATTGGCGGCGGTCGCCGTCACCACCACTCCAGTGGTGACCGTGGACGGCGCGACAGTGAGGGCAGGTGCGGGAGCGGTGACGGTCACCACCTGCTGAACCGGAGTCACGCCGGGCGCGGAGAGGATCACCGGGAACACGCCGGGCAGGTTGTAGGCGTGGGTTGCCGTGGGGCTCCCGGTGGTCAGGTTGACGGTGGTGCCGTCGCCCCAGTTCAAGGTATAGGTGAGCTCGGCGTTGAGGTTGCCCGCGGTCGCCGTGATGGTCTGGCCGGGTGCAGCGGCGGTGGGCGTAGTTGTCAGGGTGGGTGGCAGAGCAGTGACGGTCACCACCTGCTGAGCAGGAGTTACGCCGGGTGCGGAGAGGGTTACCGGGAAGGTCCCAGGAGCCTTGTAAGCGTGAGTCTTCGTGCCACTGGCCGAGCCGGTCAAGGTGTCAGTGGTGCCGTCCCCCCAGTCCAGCGTGTAGGTCAGTCCGGGAACGAGGTTGGCGGCAATTGCCGTCACCACCGCTCCGGTGATGACTGTAGAAGGAGTGACAGTGAGGGTAGGTGTAGGAGCAGTAACCGTCACCGTACGGGTGATGGGCGTCACGCCGGGCGCGGAGAGAATGACCGGAAATACCCCGGGGGCCGTGTAAACATGGGTTTTCGTGGCGCTGGCTGACTCGGTCAGGGTCTCGGTAGTACCGTCGCCCCAGTCAAGCGTGTAGGTCAGTGCCGGGCTGAGGTTAGCAGCGGTCGCCGTTACCATCGCTCCGGTGGCGACGGTGGATGGAGTGACGGTGAACGTAGGGGCCGGGGCCGTGACGGTCACCACCTGCTGGGCGGGCGGAACGCTGGGCGCGGAGAGGATCACCGGGTAGACGCCCGGCAGGGTGTAGGTGTGGGTCGTCGTGGGGCTGCCAGCCGTCACCTCGTCCGTGGTGCCGTCTCCCCAGTCCAGGGTGTAAGTGAACTCGACATTGAGATCACCCGCGGTGGCCGTGATGGTCTGACCAGGGGCGACTGTGGTGGGCGTGATGGTCAGCGTAGGTGGCGGGGTGGTGATCGTCACGCTCCGGTTGACGGGGAAACTGTCGTCGCTGGTGAGGATGACCGGGTAAGTACTGGGCGTGGTGTAGCTGTGGGTTTCCGTGACGGTGCCCGGTCCGTTGAAGTTGACGGTGATGCCGTCGCCCCAGTCGAGGGTGTAGGTCGTGGTCGCCTTGAGGTTGGTGGCGGTGGCGGTGATGGTCTGGCCGGGCCGCGCACTGGCGGGAGTGACGCTCAGGCCGGGCTGGTCGACAGCCTGCCCCCAGGCGGTTCCGACCAGCAGACACAGCAGAGCAATCAGCGGCCTGAGGGGTGAGGTGAGCCAGCGGAGCGGCGAGCCGCCAGACTGCGGGTGGGCGGTAAGTTCCATCAAGGCTCCTTTTGGTCGAAGAGGTAGATCAAGCCGACGCCATACCGGTAGGACGGCACAGCCAGCACAGCGACCGAGCGCTCGTAGCGGGCACTGCCACTGAGAGCGAGCTGGGGGGTGATGTCGTAGCTGAAGATCAGCTCAGCCCGGCCCGTCAGGACCGGCTGAGCGGCAGAGACGGTGCTCAGGTTCAGCCCCAGGCCGACCTGAGCGCCGAACGCTCCGTCGGTGTACCCGAACGTGCCGGTGGCGCTGCCAGTCGTCGCCGTCGGGCCGCGGGTGTAGTAGACGTTCAGGTTCCCGGTCCAGGGTTTTTTCTGGCTCGACACCGACGCCTGGACAGAGAAGGTGGGGTCGGCGTCAGGTGGCGCGCTGAGGCTGGACGCCACACTGAAGCGCAGCCCGCCCGCTCCTTTGCTGAGGTCGGCAGCATAGATGGGCGTCAGCGTGGCCGGAACCACGGCCAGGCGCGCGCCGATGGTCAGGTCATTGGGCAGGGACACGCGCGTGCCTGCACCCACTGAGAAGTCCTGACCGGAATAGCCGGCCGTGGCGTTGAGCTGCCACGCACCGAGGGCGTAGTTCAGCGCAGTATTCACGCTCGGTGCTGCCCCCGCCGACCACGACGCGTCGGCTGTGGCCGTCAGGTTGGGCGCCAGCGTCCCGCCGGCGCCCCCGGACACGCTCCACAGGGCCTGACCGCTCTGCACGCTCACGCTGGGCACCAGATAGGCGATGGTGGTGTCCTGCGTATACACGAGGGCGCTGGAAACGTTTCCGCTCCAGAAGGCGTTCGGCTGGCCGGTCAGCAGCACGGACGAGACGGTGGCCGTGGTGGTATCGGTGAAGTGATCGTCCAGACGGACACCGGCACTGAGGCCCACGGTGTGACTGCTCACGGTATATGCCGAGGTCTCGCTGCCGGAATAGACGTACAACAGGGTCGCGGAGGTCAGTGCCGTGCCGGCAGTCGGCACGTCCGGAATGTAGGTGTACACCGCCGTCGCGGCTGTCGTCGCGCGCCCGGCCTGCACGTCAGCGCTGCGCCTGCCGCTCACCTGCAGGCTGTGGTGCGGAACGCTGTACCTCACCCCAAACGACACCGCCGTCCGCTCAGCGTTCAGGTCAAGCGCGGCATTCGGGCCTTGACCAGGGTTGATCTGGTAATGCAGAGACAGGTTGACGCTGTCGAGCGGCGTGAGGGGGGCGGGTACGCTGTACAGCTGCAACTGCACTGATCCTTCCGCTGTAGCGGAACTCGACAGCCCGCTGATCAGCAGCGCGCCGAAGAGCCCGGTCCACCAGGCCAGCAGCCCCGAGCGGCCGAAGGTGGGCAACAGTTCGGCCACCTGCCGGCAGAAGGTCTGCAGGATGTCCAGGATGGCACGCGACACCTGAGGCCCAACAGATGAGGCGTCATTCGAATCGGCCGTGAGTGGGGGCGTGGAAAGGCCGGTAAGCTCGCGTGGCTGATCCGGTTTCCGGGATCGAGAAATCCGGTGAAGGAGCAGAGGGTCAAGCGCCTTCGTGCCAGATACGACGGGGTCGTCATGACTTCTGAAAGTGCCGACACTGTGGTGCTGCCGCGTACGGTTGGGTCTGGCCAGCGGGGATGGTTTCCTCAAAGGGCACCTCTGGGTTGCACCGGAATTGGGGAGAAGCCGACGGCAGAAGTAGCAGGCACCTGGGGAAGACACAGGTGACCTGCACAGCGGCGCACGGGCGTTATGGCCGACATCTGCACACGACAGCCTTACCCGTCGAGCTTCAGCTCGTTCGACGGGAATTCAGGGTGTAAAAGATGCGGGCTTAGGACCAGGCGGGAGAGTGGACGGCCGAAAGACCG
>Ga0160427_10001294_pt1 | contig 15429 bp, 15 predicted proteins | sample SolpanmetagenomL_FD_108194 | JGI IMG/M metagenome (GOLD analysis project Ga0160427, IMG submission 108194) | Solar panel surface microbial communities from Lawrence Berkeley National Laboratory, California, USA - L | ecosystem: Engineered > Built environment > Solar panel > Unclassified ...
AACTCTATAGTTTAATCTGAGGCTGGAATTAAGCCAAAACGTTTGCGTATGAGCTGGAGGGTCTTTAGGAATCAAGCCAGAGACAATCTGATACCAGTCATTCTATACTTGGAATGAGTATGCTACTTTGAACTTGAGGAGATCAAAACAATGAGAACATCTTTAGTCGCTTAGAACACGTTATACGTTATGTGTGTAGAGAGCTCCAATCTTACAATATATCCTCATGTTGTAGCGCATCAAGGCTCATCATATGTCTGCACGGGAATGACTTATCAAGGGCCATGAACAAAACACAAAACACGAACACCCAGGGGTGTGAGAGAGACAAAATCCCTGTCTGCACAGTCAGACTTGCTTGAGTACCAAAGAGGATTTATCTGAAGTGAGGTTCCGTCTATGGTATTCTTGCACCATATCACCATGTCTTATTGAGACTTACATTCTCAGGGTCTTACATAGATCAAAATACCAGGCGGGAACAATCTATTCAACCTCATAGTGATAAAACTGGTGGCGATAGCTATGGAAGACATCAATGAAGATTAAATTTTATGACATTTAATCTAAGCAAGGAAATGGTGGCTCATGTCAACCATAGCATTGAAATTGATGCTGTAGTACAATCTATTTTTCTTTTAATATTTATAACTTTTTTCAGACTGTGTTCATTTTTCCGGTCATCTTAGGTGTATGAATGTGAGCCAAAAAGAAGACCAAAAAATCATAATGGTTAAAATAGTGTGCTACGAGGATATGATGCATTGTATATACTCGCACCCTAAGAGCCTACGCAGAAATGATTCATGAAACAAGACGGTCAGACATGTATAAATCTCATCAGAAAACCATCTGACAAAGTCTATTTTGGTAGCCCATCCAGACTCGGTCCGAGCAATGTCTTTGGAGCTGCTCTTTACTGTACTAAAAACAAAAAGAAATGTCTGATGGAGAAAAAGCAAACAAATGTTTGGAGAAAGTTAGTTGCACAAAAAAACAGTCGAGGAAGACATCAACATAGAGTGGACTACTTGACTCTTCTGATTACTGTTCGAATCCCTTTGCTATACAAGCAACAAAACATGAGGGTCCTGGTACGCTGAAACTTCTCTCCTTCTCTAAATCTCTGGCTATCAGTATTAAGCTTTAAGTCTGTCGACTACGTCGACAATTAATGGTTGAGTCCAAGAGTGAATGCTGAGCTTCATCTCGCGTGGCCCCCGTTTGGAGCGCTTATTCTAATTGCAATTCTGCACTGGAGCCTGTGGAAAACGAGATCAGACGATCCTTGAGTCAAGATACAATCTCGATCTTTGGTGCTTCGGTAGATGGCGGAAGGGGTTTTTGAACACGAATTTGATAAAAGTGAAGCATAGTGGCCGAATATAAAGCGTTGTAGTCGAGGGTGCTTCGGATTTATTTCAAAAAGCCTAACAATACCACAATTATAGACTAGGCTCATTGCATTTGGATTAAAAGCGTGAACATCTCATAGGCTGGAATGCGGTGTTCCAGTGCTGTCTTTAAAACGAATATAACTTGTGGTCAGTGAGACTCATAAGATGATAACCTTTTGATCGCCTAATCGGTCAAACAATAATGTTGTTTGATCCATTTTTCAACAGACAACTCCGACTGATTTTCCAATTGTGCCAATGTTCTCGATCACCCAGCGGATGAAAACACTTTGGGTGATGATGCTAAAGAGTTCCGGTTGATTCTCACATATAATATTTGAAGGTCGTCAGTAGCATATCTTATTTTGCCTTCCGTTCCTCTCTATTAGAAAGAGGGGGGTAGGGGGTGACAAGCAAATTGTGCATATGAAAATCTCGCAAAATGTGATATAAAGTTAAGCTGTGAGATTGTAGTTCTCAAGCAGTAGATTTATTGCTGTGTATGGCTTGTATTGAAATCACGATACGATGAATTAACAGCAGAAAATGGTAAGACGGTACGAGATGGTCACGATTTCAAGCCGTATTTGACGTATTAAGAACATTGTAAAGTCTGTAAGAGTGTACACCCATGTGAACGATATGAGTCTAGTCTTATGAAAACAGGATACATGAAGCCAAGTATGCAGGACAGGTGACATGTATCTAATACATATGTATTAAAGTGGAGAAAAGACAAAGAAAAAAGACAGAAAAAATGAAAATCAAAAAGCTTCTTGTACCTCCATCATGTCATCCCGTATGAATAGATGGAATTTTCTTAGGGAACAAGCAAATGACATCCAACGGTGTGTCTCAATTCTGATGGTAATCGTCATCTGACCAGTCTGCTGGATCAAACATTGGCTGATTCTGATGGTAATCATCGTCTGACCAGTCTTCTGGATCGAGCATTGATAAGTCTTCATGAGGAAAGTTCTCTTTATCATCAGCTCTCGTGTTAGTCTGTGTCTCTTTTCCACGCTTTCGTGTTCGTTGTGAGATATTTCCCTCTTCGTGAGGACCCTCATCTGGTGTGATCTCGCCGTCATCATCGATCCCCTTGGTTGGTTTCTTGGTCCGCTTTGTCACGGGTTGCTTGGTGTTCTTGCCCACATCACTTGCCTTGCTCTTCCTTGACTGATACTTCTTCGCATTGCTTGCTGTCTTAGGAGTACTTTTGGCTATTGTGATCTCCGCCTCTTGGTCGTCTTCGTCATCAACTACATCGATTGACTTCTTAGTCCGCTTAGTCGCGGGTTGCTGGTTCTTCTCTCCCATGTCACTCGCCTTGCTCTTCTTTGGCCGTCTAAAATTCTCAAGTAGGCGCTGCATGGATGCATCGAAACAACTTTCTGCCAATTCAGGGCTTTGAACAAAGATCTTGTTTGTCTTTGAATCCTTCTGCCATTTCTCAATCACGTCTCGTCGTAGTCGTTGCTGCTCGCGTGTTTCAGGTGCCTTGTTCTTCCCCCTACCATTGTTTTTGTTGTAGTCTTCAATGGACAGACTGTACTTGTTCGTACCACTCAACTCCTCTTTGATTGCCTCCTTTAATACTAGCACCTCCTCCTTTTGTGTCGTGGTCAAAAATTTGTAGTTTGTGGGGATAGGATTTTGTGCGAGTTGATGTGCATAGTTGACAAAGGCAAATTTGAGTAGTTGCATTTGGATGTCAACGCTTTCATCCAACCAAGCGTTCAAGATGCTTACGTCTGTCAAAACTGGTTGCCTCTCTGACACTGCACCGGAAGTAGAACCAAATAGATATTCGTATGTTGTCATGCACACTTTCTTGCACTGATCTTGCATATGAGTGACGAGGAGTTTTCGAGCTGTAGTTGTCACCTTCTTCTGACACCACGGGCATGGGACTGAGTTTGCGTCTTTGTATTTCTCAATGTATCTGGAAACAACATTCAACCGATCATTATGGACAATGGATGCAATGTGTGCTCGGATGTTATACGCTCTATTGACCTCGCGGTTGGTATCGTTGAAGTCAGAAAATTCATCGAGTTTACACAAGTTACACAAGTGTATGCGTTTTTTTCTTTCAGCTTCGGCAATGTCACGTTGCTTGAAGAGATTTGAGAGGAACCTGATGACATCAGTAAAGAACCTACTTCAGTGTTGCTTGATTACTCACTCCAATTTTGCTTGGGTTGGTTCCTCAGTCTCTGTGATACACGCATTGATATCAATTCTCACCAATCCAGAAGAATTGTTGGTCTGAGCTTCTTGGCGAGAATCCATTGACAGATCGATTTGAATATCAGCAAGTGTGTCTCGGATATTGTCAAGATTGATGTTCTTGATTACATCTCGGACTTTCTCGAGCGAGGCTCTGTCTGATAGTAACTTCTCTTTTCCAGTCTCAAACATCTGCTCCCGGAGACTGAGGGCGACATACGCTTTGGCACGTTTTACGCAGTTGGCCAGTTCCTTCTTGTCTTGACGTTGGAGAAGTTCTGCATAATCATCATCCATTTCAAGAAAGTCTTTAAGAGCAGCTTTCATAGCATCCTCTGGAATCTTTTCCAGCATAGTAACAATTTGGCTTGTTATTCTATCGATGGAAAAAATATCGTCGTTACCTAGACCAGCACCAGTTGTATCGACAAGATTGACACTTTTGGTGAGCTCGAGATAGTGTCGTTCTGTTACCCTTGATCCTTGTTCGTGATTGAGCATGACTCGGGCGAGTTCAGTGCCATACTGCTTTTGAATTCTTTCTGCTGCTTCGTATCTAAAGCTGTATAGTGTGAAACCTGGTGGGTATTTATTTTTTGCTAGTTGCCGCGACAGATACTGGCATGCCGAGATCACACTTTGTGGTTTGCCTAAAATTGTTCCCGTACCTATGTTTGCTGCTTGAAAAATCGGCATATTCTTGAACTCCTCTTTTACGCGTAATTTGACTCGATTGGTCTCGATTATGTCGTTGATGGTCTCAATCCCGTCATCGAAGACCTGTATATATGTCAGATTGCCATTCCAGGTTTGTATAGAGACAACACGTAAAAGGAATAGAAACTGATTTTTACTTACTCCACGATGAAGACCAAGCATAATGAGCAGAATCGTGGGACATTGTACGATTCCAGCACGCGTAGGTTCAAAATGGAATGTTTTTTTCTGTCCACCATTCTCGTTCCAACCCTTGAACCATTTGAAAGTCCAGTTTGAAGTCCAAAACAATTTTTCTTGTTTCTTCTCGGACAGCAACTCGACATTGTCCCAGACAGATGTGCGGATCTCCTTGCTCCACTCGTCTGGTTTTGAGGCCTCTAAGAAGCATCCTGATCTGAATCCTCCGAAAAAACACAAGGTCCATACGAGAACGTTCTGAATTGCAAATTCAACATTTTGACTGTGTAATAGAGTATCTCTGGAAAGGATCAACAGGTCAGAAAGTGTGAGATACGTTTTGGCACGTGTTTCTTTTGAAAGCTCAAGCGTCTCTCTAAGGTCAATCAACTGCACATCCAAACCATCGAGAAGATCTTTTGTGATGTTGTTTTTTCCTCCTCGAATCCTGGTCTGATATCTTGTTTCCTCCACGAGTGAGTAGAGCAGTTTCTTCACCGTGGTGTATTTGATGTATTTTTGTGTTCGATCATTTGGTTGTCCAATCTTATTGACGTAGACATTGATATAGAGTGGAAGGCTCTTTTCTGGCTCTAGCCAGGGGCTAGACACCCATCCTAGTCCATTGAAGTATTCCTCGAATTCCCTTCTAACAGATTGAGCTTGAAGTCTGGTCGTTCTTGGTCGTATGTCGCGTTTTTTACCTCTCTCAATTGACTCAAAGGCTTCTTGTACCACTTCTGGTGCAGCAGCATTGATGAGACGCTGGGCTCTTGAAACTTTTCGTAGCGGAGGTACGATCTTTGACGGAACAAAAGTAGACATGGTAGTGCTTTAAGCTCTGAAACCTCGAGTTGTACAATTTTTCTTGTGTTTCTCAAACAGAACTGTGGCCGTCGTTGAGATGTTGTGACGGAAAGTGCTTCAAAAATAGAGGTGAGCAGGTGGATTGAGCAAAGATGAAAAGTTCTTGCAAAGAGAAGATAGGAGTTGAAAACACTGGGAAAGCTGTTTTTATGATTGTAGCTAAAGCAAAGGTTTCTTTCGATAAACTGGGAACTAAGCGTGTTGTCCATCGATGCCTCGTTTCGAGTCTTTGGTTTTGTTTTCTTTGGTTGGCACGGGTTCGTGTCTGGCAAACAAACAAACGAACAAACAAATGAACGCACATGCACACGCACACGCACACGAGAAATTTAAAAGTTGTGACAAAATTTGATCCACTCTGCACCTGTGCTCAAGGAACAATGACAAAAATAGAGTGAGTCGTGGCAGCCGTGGTAGCCAATTGATGGTGAATAGAATATCATCGCTAGATACGGACATGCTACGAATTTGTCTTCAGAGTGTCAAAGCTTGAGACATGAAATGGAACAAGACATGGTTCCTCAACCAAGAATGTAGAGTCCTTTGTATATGATTCATCAGTTCAGGGTGTTTATTTAGAGATATAAAGACCGCAAATAACAGGTTTTAACCATCGTGTTTTCAAGTGCTTCTCTGAGCGTAGAGTATACTGTATCAAAATCTTAATATATTCTAATCATTCTTTACATTCCCAGAGTTTAATTAATTGCAATGAATATTAATGCGTTATCTAAAGTATTTCATCTTCTTTCCTTTGGTTCATGAAATATAGACATCTAATCTCACTTGACGTCGCGTCAGAATAAGCCATGTTATGGTTAGCTTATCAGAGAATACTGATTCGAAAAGAAGGTACTCTTACCTCATCGACGAAGACGAAAACAGGAATAAAGCACAATGACACTTGATCAATCCAACGTATCTACGTAGGCTGACAATAATTAGACAGAATGAACGACAAAATTTAAACAAATCTTTGAGGGTGTGTCATTCAAGTTCAAGCAATACGTTGATGCGAGAATCCAGAACCACCAACAGCAAGGGAAGAATTTTAAGACGACTGACCAAATCTTGACTTATTTCCAATTTTCGTGTTATAAAAAAATTCGCAATGTTCGTCAGGAAGTCTACATTCACTTTCATGTTCGTGTTGTTTGGCATTTTGACATGCTTTAATCGGCCTCTGCTGAATTGTTAGTCAAGGTCAAGCGTGTTGTATGAACATTGACCAACCCTTAACGATGTGGAAGAATCTCATAATGCATAAAGCATCCTCAAAAGCTTTCTCGTCAAGTTCATCTTCAAGATTAACTTCTGTTGCTACATTTAGAGGTGGACATCCATGCTCAGACTGTATCCTTTGAAGTCGAGTCAATGGATCTGATGTTTGCGTATCCGAAGCGATTGGCGAGTTCTGTAGATTGTATGTGATATATTGCAATACTATCACTGCAGAGGAGAGGTCATCGATTATCTTAGGATATTCTGCTGTAGGCTGCGGATACCTGGCGGGTGTTCTTCCTTGTCCACTAAGGAAGGCAAACAGTTCTTGGAGCTTTGAAGACAAAGAACAGTCTGATACTTCGAGTGTTTGTCAGCTTTTAAATTGTATCAAACACATTAAGAGATCATCAAAACCTACCTGCTTCAATCTCCATAGTGTCTGACATTAATGTATCCAGACGATTTGGCTCGTCGTGGACACGGAAAGACGTGAACCGATCTGGTATATCTGTAACATGATCAACGTTAATGACTGGTGATTACAGAGGACGTTCTTGTTGAAATATCAGCAAGCTTATACTCACTGGATTCAGAGCCTGATCTTGATGGGAGTTTTGATGACGATTCGAAAGTTATTCTTTGGTACTCCTTGAATGTGGGTGCTATGATGTGTTGTGCAACAAGGTCAAAATCAAAAGTTTGGCAAACTGCTGTGTACCTAGGTAGGTATTTGGATGGTGTGGCTGCATCAAGGTGCTTGCTTTGGTGTACAGAAGCTTGAGATATGTTCAAACTTCTGAGAAGGTAGCTGTTCAAGGACGAGAGAATGTCAAAACACGCACAAGCAAAAGGTCTGATTGGGAAACTCCATCAGTTTCAAGGAACATGACAAGCTGCCTGAAGTTATTTTTCAAAGCATCAGTCTCGAACTTAACATAACGCGAAAAAAGGAGACTTGTATATAGACATGCGATTCGGAGTTTCTTGTCACCCTTCAAAGCGACGACTATGATAGATGGAAAACTACTATACCATGTCTATGTTTCTTTAATGTAACAATATCTAGTCAAGGATAACATCCATCAATGTAGGAGTTATTTTGTCCGAATTATCGTTCAACCAATGACTTTTATTGCGATATACATATAAACTTCTATTTTAGATATCGAGAACCTGCTTCACTCCTGTCTTGAATGACTACAATTCTGATTTTGGTCTTCTTTGTGTAGCGGAAGGCATAGGTGGAATACCACTAGTAGCCTCTGACGGTTTTCTCATATGAGTCATCTTCTCGTTCAGATGATCAAGATTCTCCAACGACAATTTCATGAAATCTTCCTTTCCTCTCCATTTGATCTGCGACTCTACAAATCCCGCACCTTCTGTGGGTGGTGGAGGAGGATCTGTGATCTATGTTGGGGGAAACCTCAGTTAGCTTCTTCTTTACCATGCGAATATTTTGCTTATCTCAGGGTGAGTAAGGGACTCACCTTTGTGATCAAGTACGCAGTGCTTGCTTCTGCAATACCATAGAGCAATACACCAAACAATGGCAATCTAATCAATAGATAAAACCCAACACCAAATCCAAACAGTAATCCCTCTCTGTCTTTAAACCACTTCCGCTTTTGCTCTTTTGTAAAATGTAGTCGTGAGAAATACGGGACCAACAACTCCCGTACTAAACTTCTCGAAGCATAATATGCTTGTAGTCCTACTGCCATATACCGTCTGGGTACAAACAAACCTACCAATGAGATGACACCAGCCGGTCCAACTCCAGCAGCTTTATTGAGTGAATAAAACGACGCAGCTGGAAGTATAAAACGACCCAAGTATGGTAAAAACGACAACAAGTATACGGCAAGTGATATTCCTGCTTTGCGTCCCCAGCGGAGCAAAAACGGCTGGAACTTTTCAATAGCTGCCAATTGTTTATTTTTATTCGCAGCAGCAGCTGTCTTTTCCGGTTTTGGCAATTGTGACCATGCGAGCAAGTTGGGATAATATTGTGCTCTCAATGTTGCTGGATCATCCTCTTTGTGTTTACGGGTGTATGTAAAATCAACCCAACGCAAGGAATCCATAAACATCTCATCCAGTGCAGGAGAGAGATGACGAGTAAGCGTCATAAGGAATAGAGGGAGTTGGAGAACATTGGACTCTAGGAAATGGATGCCGTTTATGAGGTCGTCGTCCCATGTTACTTGGGAAAGATCAGTGAAGAAGCCGGCGAAACCAAGGACGATACGGATGATGAGTGTTGGAATAGAGAGGAGAACGCGAATGATTATGCCTGCGGCTACTGCAATGAGGGCTTGCTTGTAGTGGTCGAATTGGAAGAGTGCAGGGTTTTGAAGAGCGCGGTAAGCTGTGACATGGTTAGCATTGCTGATCAGATTTACATGCGTTCTTTTTGTCTCTGAAAACAAGAGTGGAAGGGGTTGTTTTGAGGGAGAATTTTGGCCAAATACCACCGACCAGTGTTAACTGGAAACCTCTTCCTATGACGCCTGGGTCGAAACTAGTGAGTGATTCCACAGCGGCGTCCATTGTAGACGGATGTCGTATGAAGAGTGATATATCTTTGGTTATCGATACTCAAAGACAGCTTCTGTTTTTTTGTCTGAAGAAGTGTGCAGCTATATAAAGTCTGCGGTTGGTGATTCAAACGGTTGGATCATCACAAGGGTTCTATGACACAATTACAACGATAAATACCACCGTCAGATTCTTGTATGACGTACGCCTCAACAATGTGGAAACAGCAGTGGTTGATCTACAAAAATTTAGGCAGAAGATTCAATACATGTTCTTCAATTTTTAGTCTTTCCGATTGTGATTAATGAAGATGGACAAGTGCAACAAGTCAAACCTGATGCATTTTCCAATTCTTGAATCTTGTTTCGAGTGAGGGTCATAATGTGAGAAAAGAGTTTGTAGGTATTTGACCATTGTGTTATGTAAAACTTAGTCTTGGCACGTCTGATAGAACAGATGTCAAACGCCAGTAACAGAAAAGAGAGAACATAATCGTAATTTTACATGATATCTGATGGTTGTGAACCAGTAAAAGATTGAAGATTTTATGTATCAGATAACAGCCTCAATCATTCTATGTGAGCTTGTTATTAGCTATTTAGTACTTAGTATGTACCTTTGTTTGTCTTGATGATTTTACTCAGAATCGTTTTAAAAGCACTAATCAAGAGGGGCACCACTAGTTTACCATGAGCCACCGACTCTTAGAGCTATGGTACCCGATAATTGATGATAAAGTGAAAAGCAAAACGTTTTAGAACTCTATTAGATTTAGAAGTGCATTAATGTATTCCTACACAAATTTAACTTCATTAAAAAAGGATTAGATTGATTATTGCTTTATTCTCGACGACAATCCAACGCCTGTAATTTCACCCCTACTGCGCAAGAAGAAAAGAGAAGATATAGAAGAAGCTCTATGATATCAAAATTGTGTCAAAAAAGAAGATCACCAGCTTTATTTTCTAAAGATTTTGTGATGTAGTACGTCCTAGAGCGGATAGGCAACTAATTTCTTCGCAGACCATCCCTCATACTAGCACTGCTAGCACTTGTTGGAAGAGTGGCGCCTTGTGTACTTTGTCGAACCTTTGCGAGAGCATAAACAATTCCGGAGACGAAACCAATACCAATAGCCTGGCTGAATTAGCTTATTTCTGGAGGAACAAAAACAGATCGTAGAGTATACTTACTGTAACACCTGGTAGGGTGACTGGGGCATCGAAGAAGATCAAACCAGACATAGCAACAGGTAATTTGTTCAAGGCACCAACCATACTACTTCAATTAGTGATTTATTTGTGCGGACATTCCGAGCCAACATACCTGTAAGTCGTTGATGAAGTTGTTCGAACACACCAAGCAGATGTGTAACTGATGAAGACGGATGACAATCCGGAGAAGACCATGGCGATGATCAAATTTGTACGCAACTCAGGTGGAAAGTTTCGGTCAATATTTTTAGGACTCCAATCTTCGAGTAGCATACTGCAGACAAGCAAAATTGGGATGCTCAACAAGTTGTTGTAGAACATAGCTAAAAATCCATGTTAGTTATAGGTAAAGAATCTCAAGAAGTTTGAACGACTGACTATCAAAATCCTTAAACTGAGTCAACTTGATTCTCTTTCTCATTCCCAAAACATAGCTTGCACTGCTCAAACAGTTCATCAACATCCATAAGTAACCAGAGTTTAGGGTTGAGATTTTGGCTGCAGTATCAGATGAGCTATGGCCATAGCTCTCTACTGCATGTCTAATATCTGCCCAAGCTGCAACAAGAGATGACAAAACCATAAGACCGAAAGAGAAAAGCGCCATCCCGGTAACTGAGCCTCCAAACCAGAGGACTTCACCATATGCAATAAGAATAATTGTCAAATTCTTGAAGATTGTGTAAACCGGGATAGACAAGAATTGTAGCCTAGATAAGGTGAGCTTGGTTGATAGTATAATTGTCATTGGACGGGTGCATTTACGCTTTAGAACTGGTGTAAATCATGATAATGAGCAAGATGGATATAGGTAGCCCTGTCGAATTGTCAGTCCTCCTCCCGTCATGTTTGAAATAAATGGAAAATCACATTTTCGTGCTTCATCCATGTTAAAATCTCGGTATGTGATAATCTTCATGCTTTTGCAGATCTGAATAGCAATAACACACACAACAGACTGTAAGGAGTATCAGTCAATACTGTGCCAGCAAATCTGGTTCAGAGTCATTGCTACTAACCTGGACACAAAGCAAGAAAAAGTTCAGATTGAAATCATAACCCGACAGAACGTATTTGTTTGTGACAGTCATCAAGATTGAAGCTCCGCAGTAACTCAAGATGGGAAAGGCTGGTGAATTGGTGAAACCGGTCGTGCTGCCACTGTCGCGCATAGGCTTTCTGTCCTGCATCGGTGCCCTTGGTGGAGGTGACATTGGTGGCATGTCCACCTTGAAATCATGGAGTTTGATGTCGCTCGACATTTTGGGCTACAACAATTCGCTGATATTATGGAGAACAGGTACTAAAGGATTGGACAAGAGATTGTTGATGAGAAGGTGTCGAAAGACTGCTGACGCTGGGTGCTGATGATGATGATGGATGAGAAGAGAGAGAAGACGAAGAAGAAAGAAAGAAAGGAGTGTACTGGGCGTTAGCGAGAAGGGAAACGGAGAGCAAGCAAGAAGGAGGAAGAGAAGGAAGCAAAGCGGTGGAGGAAAGAGACAGCGGTGAAAGTGCAGGAAGGAAGGAGTTCGCTCTTAGAGATAGGTGGCTTTCACGAATTCGAAAAAAATTAAAGGAGTCAACGAATGAATTGATTAGGGACTTTCTGACATTTGGAGGGACTCGTAAGTCTTTCTTCTTTACCGGGGCTATGTCCCTTAAGACTGCTAAGTAACTGATTGACTTGCAATTGAATTTCTCGGGACCCGTACATGTAATACAATCCAATTGTTGACATTCAAAGCATAAATTTGGGTTTATTATTCATTATTGCTAAACTTAGCAAACAGGCAGGGACCTCCGATTCCATTTTAAGGACATTTTCAAAAGTGAAATAAACAAGTGAGTACGGGCAAGTAAGCGAACTGCTATTTCGAGCCTTCAAAGTTGGGTTCCAATATATCTACACGTCTATCAAGAACACATTGAAGGATCAGCCTTCGGTAGGTCGCTCTATACATGCCTGAGCATAATAGACGATAACAATATCTATCATTGTTTGATCATGCAAGGCAACATCTCATTAATTGTAAATGGGGTTCAAATAATCCGAGATGCAATTTTGAAGAAGAAGAAGAAGAAGACGAACAAGGAGATCTGGTGAGACGGTGAAGCAAGGAACACTTTCTATCGCCAAGACCCACAAACGAGGTCTCTCCCCTCCCTTTAGAAAAAAGAAAGGAAAAAACTGACGGCCTGTCCCTGCGTCTACAACCCATCTCAACTTAATTCCAGACTCAGCCTTAACCTTCTCCAAACACGTTTTCTTGCAACTTATCAGAAACAAACAGCCCTTTTTTATCTGCATCAACCACCACGCTCCCGAGCATATATCTCCGCTAGTACACAGTTCCCACACCTACTCACTCTCGAACGGATGGCATCTTCAATCGACAGCAAAGTTGCTGCTTTACTCGACAAGCATACCGATCAAAAAGAGATTGGTTCCGACGACGAGGATGCTCTCTTCGACGAGCTTGAAAAAGATGAATCAGCGCTCGACGCTTTTCGTGAGAAGAGGCTACAGCAACTGCACAACGAGTATGTGGCTTTCTTAAGGAAATATAAACATGCACACTCTGAATTTTTCGTTTCCTTCAAAAGCCACAATACAGATGAGTGCATCTATAAAACGACAATTCTCTAATGTCTTTTGTGACTCCGAACAGATTCGCCCGAGAACGTAAAATGAAGATGGACAATCAAGGAATCTACATAGAAACTACAAACGAAAAAGAGGTGATGGATCTCACAACGTTCGTATGACACCCAAAATGGAGACATCTGTGCGACAGCCGTACATCTTCATTCAATGTCTTGCTACAGAGAACAAAGATGACACAGGTTTATCATTTAATCTGTGCTGACCCAGACAAATTACACTTCCCAAAAAATATAGGTCGAGGAAATATGCCATCATTCACTTTTCTCATCCTGATTTTCGAAGATGCAAGATTATGGATTCACATTTAGAGGTACGTCGTCACCTTGGAGTATTGTCTTGTTGTAGTCTTTCACAATCTCCTACCCAAAGACATACCACTGACAGTGGGGAATTGTCCAATTTTGATAGATATTGGCACGAAAACATTTCGATACTCTAATCACAAAAATCAATGTCGAAAATTGTCCATTCCTCGTCACAAAACTCAAGATACAAGTTTTGCCATGCCTGATGGCTTTCGTAGACGGAAAGAGTGTCGACAAGATTGTCGGCTTCGAAGACGAATTAGGCAATACAGATGGATTTCAAACGGCAGCTTTAGAAGGGAGATTATTAAGTTGTGGTATGTGATATAGTCACATTAACTCCTACATACTACGGGTCAAAAGACGAGGAAGTACTAAAGAAGAATGAATCTAGGTGTTTTCCAACGAGCGAAGACAACAGATGCGACGAAGAACAATTCAATATTTGGTAAGACTGCGGAAGTGTATGATGACGATCACGACGACTGGGATTAATGTTTTATGCTCAACATTGGTGTCCTGAAAGTCTTGAAATTTTAGCATATTGTATATCTCATCAACACGATAAAGAGAAGTTTATAAGCATCAGTCAGACAAGCAATATACAGTTTTACAACATCTGTCATGACGTGCCGCAAAAAGATTGACTATATCCCCATTTATCGAGTTCTCATTCTTTCGAGGTCGGCCGCGCGGGTGTCTTGCTCTCGTAACGACCCAGTACTTTAAACTTGACACAAAACTTTTCCATCTCTTCCAGTGCCTGTTTTGTCACCTTTGCTCCTCCTTCACCCTGGAATTCCACAAGAAATGTATAAGTCCAGGCATGTATTAAACTCGGCCGGCTATGCAAACTAGTCAAGTTGAGATTAAACTTCTTAAACACATTTAGTACATTGCTCAAAGCTCCTGGTTGGTCGTCTTCGACATTGAAGGCCAAAAAGTACTTATCTCTCCTAGGAGATGCGTCGTCAAACTCGACTGGATCCTTTGTTATAACCAAAAACCTTGTTGTGTTTCCTGCCACATCTTCAATATTTTGGTGAAGGACTTCAATGCCTTGTATAAAGTCAACGTTGATAGCACTGCCTATTGCTACGGCTGCTTCATCTTCTGCTGCTAGTTCCGCTGCTCTAGATGTCGACGAGACATTGATTCGTTCTACTCCCTTCAAGTATTTTGATAGAAAAGACTCGCATTGACCAAATGCTTGTGGATGAGAAAATATCTTATTGACAGTCTTGGGTGAAATTTCCTTCGGTGGTGATGATGATGAGGGCGGACGTCCCAGAAGACAGTGGTGGACTGGAAGAAATGTTTCGGCGCAGACAGAGATGGATGGATTGAGTGCTTTTCGGTCGCAGAAGAGGTCGAGGGTGATGATGACGGAGCCGTTGGAGGAGTTTTCAAATGGGACGACGCCGAAAGTTGCGCTAGAAGATTGAACGGCGTGAAAAATGTCGTGAATATCGACGCATGGTTGATGTGTGTATTGGTCTGGTGGGAAGGTGTTTAGTGTAGCCTATGGTTTTTTTTTGTCCTGACGATAATTTTTTGTACATTCTAGTTAATACTTGATTTATCTTGACATATTATTATTTTTACGCGATAAGCGTATAATTGGATATCAATCATGTTGATTTTCAAACCATTCTCTCTACCAGTCATCTCTGACGAAATTATGAGTAAAGATGACGGTTGCTGTTTAATACAGGGCAACGAAATGCAGGGTCAATGATGCGTTTATTGCTAACAGACGAAGCAAAAGGAAGGTGACTGATTCCACTGTACCTGATGAGTGAACGAGGCTGGTGGGCCAAGGTATGCGACTGAGGGCATGATTTTCGTGACGGCAGGTGTAAGACTCATTTTTGACTGGTTGATGATTTTATTTGTCTTCTTGCTCAACTAAATTCTCAGCACTATTGTTTTATTGCTGTTACTATTATTATTGTTGTTGTTATCATCATTAAATCTTGAGACGAGAAATGTATGTCGCCCACTTTCCAGAGAACAAATATTTATTTATTTATTTAAGGACTCTATATCTGAACAATCCGCTTGAACCTTTTCCACCAAGAATT
>Ga0160427_10001296_pt1 | contig 15418 bp, 21 predicted proteins | sample SolpanmetagenomL_FD_108194 | JGI IMG/M metagenome (GOLD analysis project Ga0160427, IMG submission 108194) | Solar panel surface microbial communities from Lawrence Berkeley National Laboratory, California, USA - L | ecosystem: Engineered > Built environment > Solar panel > Unclassified ...
CGTCTCGGCTTCCGTTCCTTGTGTATGCAAGACTCACCTGTAGGTGTTAGAGACACTGATTACAACAGCGTCTTCCCTGGTGGTGTCACTATTGCAGCCACATTTGACCGTGGGCTGTTCTATCAACGTGGTTATGGTATGGGCTCTGAGCATTATGGTAAAGGTACGGATGCCCAGCTAGGCCCTGTAGTTGGTCCTCTTGGTCGATCGCCAGAGGGAGGCAGGAATTGGGAGGGTTTCTCTCCTGATCCTGTGCTTGCAGGTATTGCTGTCGCCCAGTCCGTCATCGGTATCCAAAATGCTGGTGTCATGGCGACAACAAAGCACTACATTGGCAACGAGCAAGAACACTTCCGCCAAGCTGGAGAAGCAGACGGATATGGCTACAACATCACTGAGTCGGTTTCCTCCAACATTGATGACACCACAATGCACGAGTTATATCTCTGGCCTTTTGCTGATGCTGTTCGCGCGGGCTCTGCTTCCATAATGTGCAGTTACAACCAAATCAACAACTCTTATGGATGCTCAAACAGCTACACCCTCAATCATCTCCTCAAAGGCGAGCTCGGCTTCCAAGGATTCGTGATGTCTGACTGGGGAGCGCACCACTCTGGAGTTGGAGATGCACTAGCTGGCCTGGATATGTCTATGCCCGGTGATATTGGTTTCGACTCTGCAACTTCCTTCTGGGGTAAGCTTTCTTAATACTCTAAAGCATTGGCTATAGTAGCTAATTCTTCATCTTTAGGTACCAACCTTACTGTTGCAGTCCTCAATGGCTCCATTCCGGAATGGAGGATAGACGACATGGCTACTCGCATTCTTTCCGGCTTCTTCTACGTTGGAAGATCCAATGAAAGCCCCCAGGTCAACTTTGACTCATGGACTCTCGACACCTACGGTTACCGTTACTTCTACGCCGAGTCGGGATACCAGGTCATTAATGAGCACGTCAACGTACAAGCAGATCACTCAGGGCAAATCCGAAACCAGGCTGCTCGTGGAACTGTTCTTCTCAAGAACACGAACAACGCTCTTCCACTTGTCGGCAATGAGAAGTTCACTGCAGTCATTGGTGAGGACGCAGGCCCTAACGTTTATGGTCCTGATGGATGTTCGGATCGAGGATGCGATATGGGAGTTCTCGGAATGGGCTGGGGATCTGGTTCAGCAAACTTTCCTTTCCTGGTGACGCCCGACGCTGCTATCCAGAACTACGTCCTTGGCCACGGAGGGGCATCATACCAAAGTGTCTTGGATAACAATGCAACCAGCCAGGTAGAGTCAGTCGCCATGCAGGCCACTGTTGCCATTGTCTTTGTCAACTCCGATTCTGGTGAAGGATACATCCAAGTTGATGGCAATCTTGGGTAAGTCAAAACTCAGATTCCAGCACAGTATGCTTCATGCTAATACACCAAAATAGTGACAGGAACAATCTCACCGCTTGGTTAGGAGGAGATCTGTTGATTGAACAGGTTGCGGCCGTGTGCAATAACACGATTGTCGTTGTCCACTCCACGGGCCCTATCCTCATGCCCTGGTCTACACACGAAAACGTCACAGGCATTCTCTGGGCTGGTATCCCAGGTGAACAAGCCGGCAACTCTATTCTTGACGTACTTTACGGTGCTGTTAATCCTGCCGCTCGTCTTCCCTTCACCATCGGTTCTACCCGTGAAGATTACGGAACAAGCGTGCTCTACCAGCCCAACAACGGGTTTGCCGCTCCTCAATTGGACTTCAAGGAAGGTGTATTTACGGACTACAAAGCCTTTGATCTCAAAAACATCACACCTACTTGTGAGTACTTCCCTACTTAATATTGATGGGTTTCCGATACTCCAAAATCAATTTGACTCACACAGCTTTCTAGATGAGTTCGGATTCGGTCTCTCATACACCACCTTCTCCTACTCAAACCTCAACATCAACTCCTACGGCCACCTTGCATACCACCCCACCGTTGGCATGACCACAGCTGCACCAAGCTTCGGCTCCCCTGGCAACGCCTCAGATTATCAAGCTCCTGCTGGCTGGCAGTGGCTCGAGGCCTTTATTTACCCTTACCTCAACGGCACGAACCTCGCCTCCAACGCCAACGACCCCAACTACGGCGAGCCAGAGTCCGAGTATGTACCCGCCGGTGCCACTGATAGTTCTGCCCAGCCTCTTCTTCCCGCTGGTGGTGCTCCAGGTGGTAACCCTGAACTTTGGGACGTTTTGTTCTCAGTTTCTGCCACTATCACCAACACTGGCAAGCTGGGCGGCGAGGAAGTGCCGCAGCTCTACATCAGCCTCGGTGGACCCAACGACCCCAAGATCCAGCTTCGCAACTTTGAGCGTCTCAGCATTGAACCTGGCATGAGCACTCAGTTCTACGCCGACATCACTCGCAAGGATATCTCCAACTGGGATACCGTTGCTCAGAACTGGTTCATCTCGTCTTACCCAAAGACTGTCTTTGTTGGCCCTTCGTCCAGGAACCTTCCTCTCACTGGTGTTCTGCCCATTGCTAATGAGACCATGACCAAGCGTGATGCTCCTGCGACTATGTGGTATGACACGTCCAGCGTTACCGGGAACACCCCCAACGCATCTTGATTTTGCTTGCACAGGAGGATCGCGTGTGAGTGAGTTCAGTCTTCACAGCCACAGCAAAAAGATGGGATACCAGGCACTCGGAGAGATGAGGTAGCCTCTTCGTACATAGCGATACTAATATAATAATACACTCTCTCATAATGTGCCGTCTGAACCATGTTCCCCTTTCCGCTGTTCGGAGACTTTCATCCTCATCCTGAAACGTTTCAGATCTGAAACGTCACCATAACCTAAGAGAGTAAACAAGCTTCCAGGTTGTGTTGTCTACCGTTGTGCGCTTCATTATTGTCATATCTTCCCAGACTTTGCATATTATACTGTGCACCAGAGCCCTCTCCGCCACTAGCTCGAGGCTAGACTGCACATCCTCCACAATGGCAAGAAGCCCAATACCAACCTTCCCATCACTCTCCTGCCACTAACATAATCCTGCTCACAGAACACTCTCTTCAACTCCGCCCTCCGCCAATCCAACGCCATCCGCCGCGACCTCACCCCCCTTACAACTTCTCCAGGCACAGCAACCCCCGCCCTCCTCGGCCAACTCACAACCTCCCTCACCTCCTTCTCCCGCACGCTAAATGACTACACCAACCTCGCCAAAGCAGAGCCTGACGCTGCGAAAGCCGAAAAGGCACAAACACGCATCAAGAACTTCAATCAAGAACTCGCCGACTTCCGCGAACAATTCGACGTGGTTAAGAAGGAAGCAGAGGAGAACAGGACGGGTATGCAAAGGGACACGTTACTAGGCACACACAGACGCCAAGGACATTTCGGCGGTGGGCGAGAAGAAACAGCAACACCCGAGAATCCATACCGCGATGCCGCACTACCAGGTTCAAGCACATTCCGACCACCAGGAGCACAAGGCGCGAGCCCATTCGGCGCAGGACCAGGCGATTACAACCGCGAGCAGCACGCAATGCGGGAGCAAAACTTCATGAGCGGGACGAATGCACAACTCGACGAGTTTCTGGAACGAGGACGCGCTGTGTTGGGGGATTTGGGACAGCAGAGGGATATGCTGAAGAATACACAGAAGAAGCTGTATAGTGTTGCGAATACATTGGGGATTAGTGGAGATACAATAAGGATGGTGGAGAGGAGGGCGAAGCAGGATAAGTGGATTTTTTGGACGGGAGTGGGCGTGTTTGTCGTGTTTGTCTATTTGGTGCTAAGATATTTGAGGTAATGGAACAGAGCATGCTGGCTGTTTCGAGCAGACGGTGTCGATGTGAGATGGTAGCACCTGTCCCAGGCGTGCCTAGCAATACCTTTCATGTTGAAGGAGCATCAGAAGCAGCCTAATTCTTGCTTCCTAAGCAGAAGCAGAGTCGAAGTCGCACAGTGAGAAGAGTTCTGCATCTTGGTGCAGCAGCAGCAAGGACCTATGGTGTCTGGAGATACGCTGGCTGATAGCAGTCATCAGAGAGGCGAACAAGGAAGTGAAGCTTCGACGCTCGTCAAGATAAGCGAAGACTAGAGCGCTTCCTTCTACACAGTCGTTATCTGCAAACGCGACCTTAAGTAGGCAGGAGCGGTCAACAAAGACAAAGATACCTTACTAAAACAAGCGATCCCAACACGCGACTTACAAGATCTGAATATCTCACATTTACAAACAGCTACAGTCGCGTCACCACGATACTCCTCACATGACCTCTTTCACTCTTTAATTCGTCACCAACAACTTCACTTCCCAAAGCTCAAACATCCAAGAAGTTCAACAAAACTTCACGCTTCCTTCATCATCAACCACCACCAGCACTCTTCACACCCATCACACCAAAATTCAACACAACACAACACGATGGCGCTCTCAATCGACTCTCCCTTAGAACTCCTGAAGAAGCAGCAAACCAGAGCCATCGCATCAAAGACTTCAAAGCTCACCACTACCGCATCTCCACGCACCCCAGCCAAACGTCCTAAGACCGAAGATTCAGGCGATCCTATCTCGACTGGCGGACCCCCACGCAAGAAGGTGGCGCGTAAGACTGGACTCGTAAGTTGACTATTTGCACTTTTGAATCCACCTTTGATTCTTCATTCCGACAACGACTATTCATGCCACTGCATCTTTGAAATGATGAAACGAGCCCGAACCCCACAAACTGACAAGAAACGCGCATAGAGCACCGAAACACCCTACCCCAAGACCTTCGCCACGATGTCCGCCGCAGACCGTCTCCTCTGGGACATGCGCGAAGCAAATGTAGGCTACGAAACTATAACCCCGCAATACGTCGCCCTCGCCAATCTCTCCAGCGACAAACCCCCTGGCCAATCTACGCTCGCCAACCGCCACGCCCGCCTCCTCGACCTCTTCCAGGCTTGGAATGCAGAAGAAGATAAGTTGTTGGTGAGATGTGAGAGTGCTGTGAGCAAGATTTATGAGAAGGAGAAGTGGAATTGGATTAAGGCGATGATGGATATCGAAGGCAAGAATATCAAGGAGTACCAGAGAAACTGGGGGACGATAGGGCTGTTGAGGAGGTGGGGTGAATTGAATGGTGGTAGTGATGATGAGGATGTAGAGGAGGGAGGTGGGGACGGAGAAGGAGAAGGAGAAGGGAATGAGCCCTCTCAAAAGTAAGTTTCTAGGATGCAGCTTCAATTCTCAAGCTTGAAGCATCTGGTATTGACACGGCACTAGTCACAACGGCTCTCAAGCTGTGGAGAAGAAGAAGGAGAAGGAGAAGGAGAAGGAGAAGGAGAAGGAGAAGGGGAAGGGAGAGGGGGTTAGTGCTGCTGCTTCTGCAGCTGGGGGCAAAGGCAGGGTCATCTGGGGAAAAGTCGTCGGTCCTGGTGGTGGTGGTGGCCTTCAAAGCACCCTCAATGATGAAGAGGAAGAGTTGCAGTCGTCCAGCAATGGCAAGGTAGTGAGCAATGGCAACGGCAATGGAAAGAGCGCTGGCACTGGCAACGGCAATGGCTTCGGTAACAGTGACAATACCTCAATTGTTGCTGTTGCGTCCTCGTCGGAGGTGGAAGAGGAAGAGGAAGATATAAATGACATTCGCAGCGTTGCGTCTGCACGGGGTCTTATCGCTTTGGCGCAGCAGAAGTAAGGCGGAGATGGCTAGACGTGGAATTACAAGCATAGCACAGCACAGCATAGATGGAGACAAGCGGCGTTATGGAATGGAAATATGATTGGGGATGACAATGACGGAAAGTGAATGAGTGGGTGGGTGGATTATTGCTGGTTAGTTAGTCTAGTAGCAGCACTACTTGTCCTTCAAGAAAGAAGGGAAAAATACATCTGCCTCCCTCCCCTCCCTCTCACCTGCCAGCTAACATAATGAGAGCGTGAGCGAGAGATAGAACACCGTGATAATAGAGAGCAGAAGGCCGACGGAATTGAAAGACTTCTGGTATGGCTTTTGTATGAAACTATTCAACATTGTCAATGGTATATCAGCGTATATCGACGGGTTTGTTGATTGTTCATGGTCATCAGTATGATTTCCATCATATTATCTTTCTGAGCATGAGGTATAGAGTAAGACAGGATGAAATGTGGCGTGTGCATATAGACATGATGTGATCTTTGAGATTCTAGCCGGCCAGCCCACGCTATTGAAGACATGACCGTGTGTGTGGCTCGTTGGTTGTTGCCAAATCTCCTAGGTTCATGTCCACGCTTTGGACTACCATGATGAGGCTGCTTGTTAGTGATTTGACGGCAGACAAAATCTCTACACGTCATCAGTCTTGGCCTTTTTGGCCTCTTGTCCAACATCATCGCCATCACGCTCCCGCTTCTTGCTTGGGTCTATAGCCTGAGTTTGTGCTGCTGCTGCGGATGCTCCTTCCGCAATGGAGGCGTCGACACGGCTATTTGTCGCTGTGTTAGCAAAGGTAGCTGTGAATGTTTCCGAAGGTAAATGGATGTTCTTTTCAGACAAACATACCGAGCCGGTTTGTCCTCTGACAACGTCTCACCACCACCATCTCTATCATCCCTACGACGATCACTACGTCGAGGTGACCTAGAGCGATCATCCCGATCACGACGTTCTCGTGAGCGATTCCTATCACGGCCTCCTCCTCCCCTGCCTCTTCCCCCTCCACCACGACCTCTGCCTCGTCCTCCGCCTCTACCTCCACGACCACCACGGTCATAATCACGACCACCGCCTCGTCTTCCATCAGGGCTGCTAGCCCGAATGACACCCTCGTCAATCAACTTCTTCTTGCCTTCCACATACTCAAGCTTGCTCTGGATTTGCAACTCTTTCGCGTTCTCACCACTGCCAAACTTTGGTTTAGGGTCAAGATCGAGGAACGCTTTTTGTGTTTCTTCACTATCAAACTCGACAAAGACACTGCGCTTGAATTCGCGGTCGTCGTTGCGGCGGAGTCTGACTGCGTTGATGGGACCGTAGGGCGAGAAGAAGGCTTCGATGTCTGTTTGTGTCGTGGCGCTTTCTTCGGGGAACCCTTTTGCGTAGATGCTGCGAGGGATGGTTTTGTCTTCATAGAAGGTCCTGTTGCTCTTGGCATTGGTGCTGACTTCCTCGGGTAAGGGCGTTTTGCGGACGATCTCTTCGTTGCCATCGCTGCCGGTGATGGTTAGGGTGGATGAGTCTTTGAGCGCGGCGACAACGGCGCTGTATGGCTGGAAATGACGCATGCGTTTGAAGGAATGGATCATTTTGACGCTAACGGCGTTGTTGCGGGGCCCGTCCACAGCCTTGAGGAGGTAGGCGTCTTGGAGAAGGTTGGAGTCACTGAAGTAGAATTCGACTTGTTTGCGGATGGCTTCGGGGTCGTCTGTTTCGGGGAGGTCTTCATAGTGAGATTTGGAGTTGTTTTGGTAGCGACGGTTTCCGACGCGGTTGTCATTGCGGTCATGGTTTCGATATTCGTTGCCTTTTTGGAAGCGATCGCGGCGTTCGCGGAAGTTGGAGGAGTCGTCGTTGGAGTATTTGCGTTTGCGGTCGGTGGGGCTAGCATTGGCGTCTTTCATGGTGCTGTCTGTGTCTTTTGTGTTGCTGTCTTCTTCCTTTTTGGTGTTGTCGCTGGATGCATTATCGGTGGTGGTGTCTGCCGGGGCATCTTGCTTGATATTATCTACGACGCTGTTGCTGTTGGTGGCTTCCGTTTTTGGCTCTTTGGGAGCTGCTACTTGCTCTTCGACTTTGGAGTCGCTGGAGTCGATGCCTGCTTGCGCGAGGACGGCACCAGACGCGCTGGTCGACTCCTCGGGGGCGACTGTGTTGTCAGCCATGTTTAGTATTATAATTGAGTGTAATTGAATGTGAAATATAATATTTGGGCGTAAATATGAATCACATCTGAAACTTCTAAACTTTCTGGTCTCTCGGAGATTGCCGAGCTTCTTTCTCGGTCCGACATGAGAAAGTCGAAAACAGCCATACTGAACAGGCCGGCGACAGCATCAACCAAATCAAGTTTGATAGAGCATGCCTACTCTACGAAGCAGGCAGTGGCGATTCCACGGTCTGAAGAAGCCAGTATGCTCACATCACCCGGCTGCCCACTCCTCTTCCTACTGTACTAATAATCTTCCTAGAAAGTCAGACAAGACTGGAACAAATACAATCTCTACAACATCTCCCGCCTGAGCATCCCCAACACCGCCACTCGCACCTATTTCCAGCAGAAATGGACCGCAAAAGCATCCACGAGAGCATACCACGGCGAAGTCGTCCCAGAGAAGCAATGGGAACGCATGTTTTCGCGCACCGCAAATGCTGTCGTGGCAATGGATCCTGCATATCTAGCCGAACACGACGGTTCAGAACACGCCGCTGGTAGAGGTTCAGGTTTGGAAAAGGGTCCGGGTGAAAGAAGACCAAAGGAGCCAGAACGGACGCCATATACACAGATGGTCTATCATCCATTGGAACGACGATTGGATACTGCTATATTCAGAGCGCTGTTTGCAAGCAGTACGAGACAGGCGAGACAGTTTGTTGGACATGGGCATGTTAAAGTAAATGGCAAAGTGGTGAGTTGGATGGATTGCCACTACCAAAAATGAAGCAAGACTGATCAGGTTTTGAAGCTACGACAACCAGGATACCTATTGAATCCAGGCGACATGTTTCAAGTAACACCAGAAAAGGTCATGATCGGAACAGGAGCACCGAAAAGGAAGCTACCAGATCGTGAATACGACCCAACAACTTTTGGCTTTGCTCCGTGGGAAGTGACAAGACGGGGAATCACATCCACAACTTCCTCACAACAAGCCACCGAACCAGCATCATCAACAGAAGAAGCACTCGAAGCAGCAGTCGAGGAAGACATAGTCGAAGAAGAAGAAATAGAAGACACCGAAGACCTAGAAGCAGAATCCTTAGCAATCTCAGATTCCGACCCAGCCAAAACCATCAAGAAACAAATCCTCGACCTTCGCTCGCGAGTCAAAGTCCTCCTCACGAACCCGCCCAAGAAGCTCTCTGGCACACTCAAACAAGATCTCCGCGCCTTCGCCAAATCTTTAAAATCCACCCTCTCCCGCGCGGCAACCACAACAGCCTCAACACTAGACGATCTCGAAGCTGAATTCTCCACTCTCAGTTCCCGTGCAGACACAACCCCTGCACCCACACCAGACACACAAACACAAACACCCACCAAACGCTCCAAAAAGGACGACCAATACATTCCCAACCCATTCGATAGAGAAAAGCCATACGCAACACCCTGGCGACCACGAGACTTTATGGCTGCGTTCGCATTCATACCGAGGTATCTGGAGGTGAATCAGAATATCTGCTCGGCAGTGTATCTAAGACATCCGGTTTGCAAGCCTGGGTTGGCGGAGGTGCCGACGCCGTTTCATCATGAGACGGGCCAGTTGACCTTTAACTGGTATTTGAGGAGGAGGTAGTCAAGGGAGGACGTAGAGAGAGGTGTACGGCATAGAAGGGCAGGGTGAAGGGGTGTGAAGAGTAATGTGCATACCCATGAGTAAAGAAAGATAGATACGTCCATTCACTAGATGGATGGTTCTCGTGCTACAAGGCATTCCTACGAACTTGCGAATTTTCCACTTCTCCTTTCTCCTGTTCTCGGCTTCCCTTCCCTTCTCCCTCCCTCTTACCCTCCTCCCTTTCCCTCCTTCTCCCATATCCTCCCCATTCCCACTTTCTCTACTAAACACTAAAAAACCACACTCATCCCGTCCCCTTCTCTCTCTAACACCAAGCAATATTATCCATATGCACAATGGTTCCTGCAGTGGCGTTTGTGTTGTTTGAATGTTGCAGTCGTTGTGAGTACTTGATGACAGCTAGGACATTGGTAGGACTTATCGACGAATCGACTGGTCGGTTTAGGGACGACGACATGCTACTCGAACAGGTCTCAGTTGCTGAAAGAGTTGGAACGTAGCGGCAGTTTGGAGAACCTGGTGGCAGTTCTCGCAACCGCAGGCGGTAGTTGTGTCTTCAATGCAGACTGCATGGCGCTTGAGTGTTTGTCGTCCGGCGGTGCGCTTCGCCGTAGCATAACAAGAACGACAACGGGCAGGACGCGACAAAATCGTCTTCATGACTGGCCCTGGACCGCGGGCGCCAATGATTGTGTGTATGATTGGTTCTTATGGACGCGGCCAAATCGTCTTGATGACTGGCCCCAATGACTGTGTGTATGATTGGGTTTAGGCTGCGGCCTCAGGATTTCTTGCGCCTTCCGATCCTTTCGAGTTGAGGTGAAGTTGCGACAGCAGGTATAACTTTCTAAAGTTTCGAGCCTATAACGAGCTTCAGAAGGTTAAGTTTGGGTGATAGCGCCTAGTCAATAAGACCGTCCTAGGCTCTTCGTAGGCTTAACCCACTATTTTTGTAGCGACCTTATTATAGGTCCAGTACCCCTCACAGCTTCTTCAGAGCAATTAGCTCCTCAAAAAAACAGATATCCCAAGGTCTTGTGATGAAAAGCTTTATACCTAAACAATGTGGACCATCGACACACTCCCGTCTTGATGGAGGAAGACCTGGAAGTCATACCGGTATAAAAACTGCCGTCAAGTCCTCACAATGACTGCAAGGTTACAGACAGCACAAACGCCACTGCATGAGGACCACCGCAATATTCACGGAGCATAGGCGTCATTGCATTAGCTAGCCGGCCCATTCGATGGAGCACGACATCTTGGAGTAAACGAAGTCTATCAGACGTCAAGCATCTACCGACATGCAACAATGTCTGAGCCAGCCAGCTAACGATCACTTTGAGGTAAAGAAGCTTTCAATCACCAAGATATCTCCTATGACTGTCACAACCCACTACCAAGTCATCACTGGAGCAAATCGTTTTGCTGAACCACAAAAGACAATGTACAACTAAACCTGCCATTTCAATGGAGGAAGACCTCTCAGAGGTGTCAAATACCGTTCGCTATCAGCGAGCCAGCCAACTTGATTGCCATTAATCAGACCTACGGAAGAAAGCTTAGCGACGATTGACAACAGAGGAATCCAACGGAGTTGGATCAATTGCGTGGAAGACAAGAGAAGTGACGTGCTGAACTGCTGGTTGTTGGAATTTGGAGAATTTGGAGCTCGATTATCAATAAAAGCAACCTTATTTGTACAATCTTAAGGTATATTTCAAACGATGTTTGGAAGCAACATTGATGTACTTTAGTTGCGATCCGTCTGGTGACTTCTGTGCATATGGTGTGGTCGTGTACCAGGGGCCGATTCTTGACGTGTGACCAAATTCGAGCTCATTTGTGACCCGTGGTTTTTTCCCTGTACTCTGCTACCGGCCACGTCCTGAGTAGCACTCCGCCTAAGATTTTATAACTTGATCAAGCTCCATGTTAAAGATGAGCAATTGAGTAAAGTCGTAATTTGGTCGCCCTCGGAGCATAAAACATATCTTAGTCGTGGGCTGGCTTGATGAGGTAAGAAAGGTAACGGATACAATAGAAGAATCATTAGAAATACAGAATACAATGAATGATACAGGCTAAAACCCTATTCGGGGCAAATTCTTTCTCATCTTAGGTGAACATTGGTCCTTCACTTTGCAATTGCAGGAAAGTCTGCTTGTCATGCCCTGGAATCACTCTGCCTCTTGTTTGTCTCTCTAGCACTTTCAGTCTTTGGGTACTGCGAAACCAGGCTGGATGGTCTCGGGACAGCCAGCTATGGCGAGGTTAGCAAAGACGGAAGCATGTCAGATAAATTCTAAACGCTCACCCTTGTGGAACTCCCGCTTCGTAATTTTCGATGACATGGAAGTGGTCACTGACGAAGAAGAACGTTCCACTATTCAGCAAGTTGATCTGCATTCCACATAATCCATCAGTATGACCAGGCAAGTGATGCAGTGTAATGCCTTGGCAGAAGTCAAGTGCTCTTTCGTCAAATGTCTTCCAGTTCAGGTCCAGCTTGAGATAGTGCGGAAGGTAAACCCCAACATCAGCACCTGTGGCTACAGACCAGAATGCAGAGCGCAACTCGAGATCGTGGACCCAAATTTCGATGTCTGTACGGCCGAGGAAGATGTCAAGGCCACCTGCATGGTCCAAGTGGAGATGACCAATGATGATCTTCTTGATGTTGTCGACGGAATTGCCTGTGGCTTCAATCGCGGCACGAAGTTCATGCTCGGGTTTGTATTTGGTACGACAAAAGATGTCGGCTACTTGCTCGCCCCAAACTATACTGATATCAGTGTGTAATTCGACTAGCCATCAGATGTTTTGAAGTTGGCCCATACCTTCCGGATAGTTCTCGCCTGAGCCTGTCTATTATTTGTAAGCATGCTGCAGTTCGACGCGATCGTGGTAGCTAGATGAAGGTTTTCGTTACTCACCTCCCATAAGATCAAACCTACAGGTTTACTTGCGTCAGTATCATACTCCAGATGCACTAGATTAAGCACATACCTTCATGTGGGTGATCAATCAAAATACAATACATTGGCAATTCTCTTCTTTTATTCACAAAAGACTTGTCTTTCGTAGAATTCAGGCTCGTATTTCCGCCGCGAAGAACGAAACCTTCATCTGCTTCGAGCCATCCCACTTCCAGGAGATGCATCTTGGTACCTTCAGGACACGTGTTGGAGACATGGCTGGCAATAGCGCCTGAATCAATTTGTCTTTGAATGCCGGACATTGTGTTTGGTTCGTTTGGGAATTTACTTCAAACAAGGGATCAGTATAACAACAGAGATTCTGGTCAGGAATGAGAAGGTCCAGAGACACAACCACTCAAAGCATAAGTAGAAGAGGGGTTAGAACTAGGAAAAGAGGCGGGGTGTTGATCAGTCGTCAAGCTCGGCAGCTGAACAGAATGCCGAACGTCTTCCGAGCTGAATTCGCAGGAATGGACATAAATGTTGACTATTTACACTGTCCAAAACGTATTGTAACACTGCAGACAGACGGCGTGGACTGAAGGGGATACAGTGAGTCTCGGAGCTACGCAAAACATAAAATTCAAAGCACCTTGCACCAAAGCCCCACTCGTCCGACCTTGGGACATGTCGCTCACTATCAATACAATCACAACACCTGTGAGCACTCTTGTCCTCAGCAATACACCAAGAGAGATATACAAATCACCGCATAGCCAGCACGTCATCCGACTTGGTAACGGAGGCGCCGGACCAAGTGGACTCTTACGTGCGCTTGCAGAGGATTATCAGGACAAAGTCCAGGATGCGAGCACGATAGAATGGTATCAAAACATCTCGCCTTTGACGCTTCGAGCACTACGAGATGGTACACTCGACATAGCCCTAACATATGAGCGAGATCAAGAAGATCTAGCTATCGCGCAAGGCTGGGCTGAAGGGCCTACGCTAATTTTTAACGATCATTTTGTTGTGGTTGGGCCCGCCACAAATCCAGCTGGCCTGGATGTTACAGACTCACCAGTAGAAGCATTTACCAAACTCGCGTCGTTCGCGAAAAGGTATCCTGCTTCACCTCTTTTCTTATCGAGAAACGACAATTCCGCAACAAGTCTCAAGGAGCGCTTAATTTGGAAGGCGATCGGAGTCGATCTTACAAGCAAGAACTTTCCAGATTGGTATCTCTGCGACAGCGTTTTCCCAGCTGCTGCTCTTCTTCGGGCTGACCGACAAGGCCTCTACACACTTACAGACCATGGAACGTTTGCTATGCTTAGCAAGGAGATGATCTCGACAAAGTTGTTTTCCATAGGTGGAGATCTCCTTAGAAACCCGTGCAATGCACTACTCAGATGCCGCGCTGATGCTGAAACGCGACGATTTCTGGAGTATCTGGGCAAAGATGGTCAACAAGTGGTTCATCACTTTGGCACCAACCTATATGGCAGAATATTATACACGCCCGCAGATATCTTAGATCTTAGCTATACGTGATATAACTTGAACTTAAACCGACGTTTAGTTCTCTTAGTTTAATTAGTTTATATCTATAGATCATTAAACTTCAGATCTTTTAGACTCTTATTATAAGTATAATAGTAATAGTTTAATAAAACTTATAGCTATATTTTATAAATTTTTATAATAATCTATTATACTATCTTAGTATCACTTTTAAACTAGTTATACTATATTATATATTAAGGTAGATTCAGTAGAATATAGAGTAATAACTACAAGAGAGAAAATAGTTAATTAGCTTATACTTATATTCTTCTAAAGTACTAAAGATTATAAGTATAGATCACTTAATGTAAGACAAATATTGAGGGTCTTTTTATACTATATACTACCTTCTCTAATCTCTAATTTAGTTAGGTTAGCATTAATACTAGTAAGCTAGAGTAGGATAGTAAGATAAGAAAGGCCTCTAAACTTTACTTTATAAATACTATAAGAAAGGTAAGGCCAGATAATATAGACTTCTTCTACTATATATAGTATAGCTTTCTACCTTGATCTAAGTTATTCTAAAAGAGATTTTAGAGGTTAGACTTTAGATAGCTATAATAAGAGAGGTAGTTTCTGTTCTTTTTCTATTATCTAGTCTAACTATATATTAAAATAACGGTGTATAGCTTTAATGAAAAAGTAATACTAATATACTTAAAGAAGCTCTTACCTATATAGTTAGTAAGCTTTATATAGTATATATTGAATTCTAGTGAAGTCTAAGTGGCAATGCTAAGAGTTCTACCACTTAGAATCTAAAAGTTCTTTCTCTATGCGGAGACCTAACCCTAGTGGTTTAACTACACCTTATACCAAGTCGCACGCTTAGTACTAGTTATTTATAAAATCAACCTATATATAACTACAATTGCTCCTAATAACTAATAGGTTATAAGCCTAGTCCGCACGGCCTATTCTAAAGCTATTTTTTATATTATATATTAGCTATATAGTTACTAGTTAACTATTGCTATCAATCGTTCAGAGGTTATAAACTTGAGCGACAACAAAGTCGATTTAATACCTTACACTTTAATTAAGTAGTAATTACGCTTATATTAACTTACACCTACCTCAGCTAGATTATTCTTCTAATTCTAAACTAATTCGGACTAGAACTAACTAATCTACGCTATCCGGCAATTTACATCTACGTTACTAATATAGTACTTGACAACGATACGTCTAGTAAGACCCGCTCTACTAAGCTAAAGAGCAGCGACAACTACCTAGTATAGGCGACTAACGCAAAGATCGCCTATAAGGAGGATAGCGTCTAGAACCACGTTCTAGGACTACGCCGTCCTCTAATAAAGCCTTATATTACAAATACTAGTATTTTAGAACATTCTATCATGTTCTAGAAGTACTAGAGCTATTAATAGTAAGGATTACTAAGTCCTTCTATTAGTAAGAAAAGAAAGAACTAGAAGATTCTAGTAGA
>Ga0160427_10001297_pt1 | contig 15417 bp, 15 predicted proteins | sample SolpanmetagenomL_FD_108194 | JGI IMG/M metagenome (GOLD analysis project Ga0160427, IMG submission 108194) | Solar panel surface microbial communities from Lawrence Berkeley National Laboratory, California, USA - L | ecosystem: Engineered > Built environment > Solar panel > Unclassified ...
CGAGTGAATGAATGTAACTTACAGGGCAAGTTCCACCCTTGATAATGCGGTCGAATGATAAAGGCTCTGGGATACCGGCGCACATGCTACACGAGCTTGAGGTCTTGATGGACTCATTGATAGAATTCTGCTTCTCGTCTCCATTGAGAGATGCACGAGAGCCACTGTTGCTGCTGCGAGTGCTGCCCATAAAGGGAGGACGGGTGTAGGATAAGCTGTAGACCATTTTGTCGGTTCAAAATGATCGGGCGATGCGGGGAGACTAAAGTTTCGGCCGGCGAAAGCAATAAGGCGACGACGAGGTCGTAGCAGTCAATTGAGGTCGATGTTTATAGTAGCGATGGACGAAGAAGAAAACTGGTTGCTGGTTTGTTGAGGTGGAGAGACAAGAAGAAGAAGAAGAAGAAGATAGGTAGTCGTGTTGGAGAAGCAGGAAGAGGAGGAAGGAGAAACGAGCTCAAAGACGAGACGGAGGTGGAGCAGATATGAGCAGGTCTGCGCTCGTAAAGCGTGGTACGATCTCCACTTATGGACCTCTTTTTGGCGCCGGTGCCAATGAGTAAGGCTCTCCGTGTCTCTTTTGCTCGCTTGTTTTTCTTTCTTTTATACGGGGGTTTGAGTTTCAGCTGGCCCATGGCCCCTCTAGTATCTATATCTATATGACAAAGCGCCGTCTAAATCTAGCACCATCACTTTACGTCTGGCCGTGCCTCGGACGAAGGCCTCTTGCAGTGTATGATCGAGTGTTGAGTGTGGATCGCGGAAGGACATGAAAGGGTCGATCATCAATATCACGCACATATGAAACGCAAATCAGCAAGGATCGTAGCCGCCGGCCAGGGGTGCTGTCTCCAATGAACGAACATAAGTGGCAAAATGTTGGGTCCAGCACGCTGTGATAAACGCTTTCAGCGTGTGGATCTGGTGAACCCTCGTGCACACCAAATCTGGTCCCCGCACGTTCATCGATCGTATCGCATTGGTGGCAAAAATCCTTGGACTTCTCTTCGGCACGTATTATTGTAAGCCCTTTGCTACACAAGATGCCCACTCGGTCGAGCGATGGCCATAGCGACGGCAGCCAGCAGAGGGACAGCTTGATTCGAATTTCAACTTTGCTCAGAGTTTGGCGGCGGCGAGAATGCGCAGGTGGCTGTCTTAGTCCTCGCTTGTACCACCCGAGCCTTTCCCTAAGCAGTCTGGCTCGAAACACGCCAGCTGCAGCGTCTCTCATCACTCTTCATCCTTGGTCATAATTGCTACAAGGATCGTGAGGAATAAGACATCATCACACAACGCTATGACTTGTGCTGTGCTGTATCTTTCGCTTGCTCGCTTGCCCGCTCGCTTCCCACATCGGCTTCACCCAAACACGAGCTCTTGGATATACTTTTTATGCTTAAAGCACGAATCCCGTTGTCCCTTCTCGTAACAACGGGCCGACCTTAACGGAAAAGAAGGAGATGATACGGATCGCAACACGAGAGGGAGACGGTGATGGACTGTGTGCCTCGGCATAAGTTCGATTGTGTAAGAAGACTTCGGCTTTGTATCCGGATATGTGTAAGCATATTATGCAGTAGTGATGTCGCACGCTATAGGCCGTGCGTACAGGGGTGAAATCAGAAAAGGTGGTGAAGGAAGCACAGAATCAAGAAAAATACAGTGGCAGGTGTTCTAGCGAAGCGTGCTACTGACTCTGCTTTGAACTAGCCTGTAAGATTCAAATAGCGGAGCAAAAGTCGTAGGTTCGTGAAATACATAAGGCAGTATATTCGTCTACACTTCCCGCCAACTCCCATTGCCAGGTCTTCTGTCATATTCGTTGCCATATCCATTACTTGGAGCACGCTGTACAGGACGTGGATTATATGACGTGTCCATTTCTTGAGTATTGTATGCCGTACCCATTTCTGAAGGATGTTGTTGTTGATACTGTCCCGAGTATGGGTTATGTCCATACCCATATGAGCTTGATTGCTGTGGTGGTGGGGAAGTGTATGCTGCGCGCTGTCCGTATGGCGAAATCGCTTGTTGTGTATGATATGATGGTGCTGGTGTCGGCGCAGCGTAAGCAGTGGGATGTTGCTGCTGGTTGTTGTAGCCATAGTTGTTGTCGTGGTATGGGTTCGAAGCATACTGCGATTGTGGCGCATCCAGTTCAGAAGCTCCGTAGCCATACTGACCTTGTTGCTGGTGCTGTTGCGAAACTGGTGACATATAGCCTGTGTTGTCGTAGCCAAATGTGCTTTGGACAGGACTTTGCAAAGCACTCTGCTGTACTGGACGCTGTGGCTGGGGAGCAAGAAGTGATTGTCTAGCTTCATCTTGGTATGGGGACGGCTGCCTCTGTGGAATACCTCCTCCAACAGGGCTCATTGGTTCCATTGCGTAGCTTTGTTGTCCAGGTATGTGACCAGCATCTTCGTGGTCATTGTGAAGTGGTTCTTGCTCTTCAGGTAATGCATCCGGATCTTCCACTCGCCTGGTCTGCGCATTCGACCAGCTTGGCATCGCGGGCAGCATGTCTTCGCTGACAATGCCTGGTCTTTTGCTCGGCGCATCAAATGTTGCAACTCCACCAGTCGCGGACGGGTACACCATAGGCTGGACGTTGATGTACTGTTGTTGTGGCCAGTTTTGCTGTTGTGGTGCAGTTCCACCTGAATCCTTCCTCCTTCCTCCTCTTGGTGCTGGACAACAAGCGTTGCAGCAACTACAGCATAAACAGCAGCACTCAGCACTGTGCAAGATTAGTGAATGAGCATGATGATCGGCCATTAGAAGCGTGTACTTGCCCTAAACAACAGCACCTGACAATTGACACAAGGAAAGAGAGGACGATTAAAGAGCCAATGATTATCGCAGCAACGACGGGCCACTTGCAATACGCTTTTGACATGCACGAATCCCAGGACGAGAAGCTGGACTTGACATCGTTGAAGGTTGTTTGTATATCTCTTTCAGCAATAGCGGCATAGATGACATGCGCTGGAGATGTGAGAGAAGCGGCGATTGGCGACATGATGGTGTTGTATTGTTGCGATTTCGATTGAGTGGTAAAGGTTTGATAGTGGACAAGGAAGGAGCGACAGGTCGAGTATCAATAGGAGGTTATCGTGGGTGGTGGCGGGGAGGAATGTGCGAAATGCTGCAGCTGAGGTAGTCGCGCTTGCCTTGTATCCGAATTGTCAGGCGCGATGACTGTACTGTATCTCCCTAAAGCGAATGTGAAACACTACGCAGAGGCTGGTTCTTCGTATCCAAAGGTGATGAAGGTGATGGACAGAAAGGAGTATTTACAGGTCGCGCAACATACACGCTTGGCACACTTGAACGCGCAACTCTCTCCTTATAACGTCTGAAAGTTGTGGGGTCGTCGAGGCTGTGCTTGCCGGGCCTTTGAGCCGGTCAGCAAGTTTGTTTCATGTTCCAAAGATAGAATGTTTGCTTGGAGCCTGATTCTCATCTTTCAACCTTTGAGTTCTGTGCGACGTAGTCTTCCATAACACTGCCACTTCCAGCCAAAAGTAAAAGAAGAAATGTTGGCTGTGGCAAGACCAGCTTCGGCACTTCGCACTCCCCAGTGTTTCAGATTTGCCACTCGTCAGACATATCCAGTCTGTCAATACTATTCAACACAGAACACAGGCAAGTTTGATGCGGTCATCATTGGCGCAGGTCCTGGAGGCCTTACTTGCGCCGGCAATTTGCTAGATCAGGGTTTGTCTCGGATTGCCATGATAGATGAAAAATTTACAGCTGGACGAATCAATGACCGATATCGGGAAGTGCCATCAAACACCAAAGTGACAAAGTTCGAGAAATGGGCTACAGGAACAAACGCTTTCAAGCATGTGTTATCAAAGGCACCAAAGGGTAATGCTTATGAGAAGTTGTTAGCTATGGATCAGGATACTGGATGCCCACTTGGTGATGCTGTTGATGTAGCACTGGTATTATCTGATGGCCTGCGCAATGATCCTCGCATCACCAGTGTAAAATCACACGTCAACGTATTAGAAAAGAGTAAGGATGCTTGGGTCCTGCCTGAAGTTGACCTAGAAACGACTCGCGTAGTCCTTGCTGTAGGATCGCATCCACGTCCAAATGCTCTAGAAGACAAATATCCACATCTCACCTCGATACACCTCGACTCTGCTCTTGCACCTTCTAAACTCAAACAAGCCGTTCCTAAAGGAAGTAGAGTTGCTGTCGTCGGATCCAGTCATTCTGCCATCTTAGCCATAAAGAATCTCTATGACCTTTCTGGTGTCAATGTTGTTAACTTCTACCGTTCTGAACTTCGGTATGCAATCTTCAAGGAAGACTGGATACTGTACGACAATACTGGGCTCAAAGGTATGGCTGCTGATTGGGCTAGAACAGTCCTTGCAGCTCCGGATTTACCTTCAAACCTACGACGTATCAATCTGAAGCAAGAGGATAGGAGTGAGAGGGAAGTCTATGATGCCGAGCTTAAAGATTGCACGCATATAGTTAGCGCTATTGGCTATGATATCAATCCACTCCCAACCATTAAAGTAGATGGAGAAGCAGTACAGCCTGACTTTGATCCCCTTACCGGACGCTTCTTTCGAGCGAGAGGTAACAAGGAAGTGTTGCCTGGCCTTTTTGGAGCTGGAATCGCATATCCTGAACGTGTCACAGACCGTGAAGGCAATGTCGAAAGCGCTGTGGGTTGGTTCAAGTTCCAGCATTATTTGGGCAGAGTATCACCGGAGTGGACACAGAATCCTTAATTTGGAAGTGTGTAGCGTCAGCACAGCTGTGTAGCGCGAGCACGAGTTAGGCTCACGACACCACTTCGTGACCAATCATCATCCTCGAGATGTATGAACACAGACCCTTCTTCAGCTCGTTGCTGCAACATCTTCGATACCAGCCATGGTCGACTTGGCTGGTAGAGATAGACGCTTTGGCACAACAGGACTTCCTAGCACAATAATACTTCAGAAGCGCTCAGATCAATGCGTCCGGTGGTTGTGCACGACCCAATTAGTTTCATAACAATAAGGGTCGCCACGAAGCTTAACGCTAAATGGTCAACACTGGCACTTGGAGCAGTGATCCGATGAACAAGCGCTTACCAAAGTTGGTAAACAAGCTCCGCGCTCAGAAATAAACACTTACTATATATATAACGCCCGCCTTGCCTGGCCTTCTTTGAGTATTTCATCGACTTCCCACACAGCCCGAAAAGAACCCCTTCGCAGCGGCAACTTTCCCAGTATCCCAAGCCCCGTCTTCTTCAGATTTCGCGTTTCGAAAAGCACCCCAGGTAAGTCTAGAGCTGAACAGCACTCCTCCCACCCCTGTTCAAAACTCATCACCATTCTTCGTGCTTGTGTTATCTCGAAGAGCGCGACTCGAGATATCTGTCTGTCAGGAATTCTTTCAGACCTTGAGACAGTCGTGGCATACGTCACGCGCTATGTTTGACATTTGAGGTCCGAAGGTCTTCCCCGTCATCTCCATGATGTCTGCTCTGGAAGCATAAGTCCCGAGTATGGTCTTCAAGGCCTTGTAACCACAAGGGCACGCTTCACACTCCTGCAGTGAGCCACAAAATAGAAAGACCTGCCGTTCATCTCTATCATTGCATCAGGGAGATTCGGAAGCGTTAGTACTAATACTTCTCTCCAGATACAGCAATGGCATCTTTCACAAGCCTCCCTACCAAACTCAAGTCAAAGATCATCGAGGAGATTGTTCTTAGTATTACGGAGGAAATGGCTAAGGACGTCAATCCCTGCTCTTTGTACCACATCAGCATCGCCATGTATGCATGTCAAGAAAGATTCCTTCCACTGGCTTCTGTGAGTGGAACCATCACGAAGCACCTGATAGATGCTTGCTGGCTGTATGGGTATAAATCAGTCGTAAAGGGGTCTGAGCATTCTGAGGATCAGGCCAAGATATTGCAGTACTTGCACCATTACTACGCTACGGTGATGTGCAATGCTTACGAGCACGATACCTGTGAGAAACCATACCCGCAATACTGGTTATATCACAGGTGCTATGACCCAGAGCTGGAACCTGGATTTAAGAAGGAACCAGCGAAAGAGATCATTCTTCCGGTGTGGGAAAGTCCAGATGAAGTCTCTTGGGAGTCGACGCCAACACTCTGGACGATGTATGGTCAAGTCAATGCACCAACACAGACGTCTGGGGAAGAGGATGAACAGTGACTGTTCTATACCTGTTAACGACTCTGGATCAAGAGCAAGCAGCATCACGACGTTGTTCGAGAGGCTAAAGGGGAGATTCGACGTGCCGCGCGAGCTCATCACCTTCTTGGACATGACGAAGCTGACCAGTTAACAAAAGGAGAGTGTACTTACCGATCATGTGTATCCTCTTTACCGCAACGACCACTTCCTCTGCTGGAAACATGCAAAGAGACTCTGCTGCCATGTGGGTATTGCCCAGTCAGAACTCAAGGTTGAGTCAATGAAAGTCCGCATTAAAACCATTGCTTTAGCAGGTGGCATCAACACCGTCAAGACCATCTGGAGCGTCAACAACCGTGAGCAAGATCCGAACTACACTTGGCTCAAGAAGTCAGTAGTCGGTCAACTCCCACCACACATTTCACGCCTTGGTGTCTACGCAGTTCAACACAACCCCATCCCAACTACTATCGAGGAGATTGTCGGACATAACATCGACTAGAATGCTCTGGCCGCATCCGTCAACTGCGAGGAAGCTTACCTCCAGTTCATGGAAGATGGTACTGTCAACTTCGACGTGTTTGGCGATTTGCTGCAGACAAGATGCTCTAACGGCCTAACCATCAACCAAATGATGATTAATGAGGTGCTAATGTATGACCGGCACATGCGCAATGCCTACAGGTCAGACAGACAAGGATGGTGTAGGAATGCTTGTTTCGACACCCTCTGTACTACCTCATGTATGTGCTGTTTAGAACCGACCATGCTCACCGCTTGATCCGTTACCCTTACTACCTCAAGGCGGCAGATCATACAGACAAGACAGGCTTCCGTCATACAGATGACAATCCGTTTACCTTGTACGAAGGAGGTCCTGGAGGGGATCTTTTACAAGGGAGCGTCTCGCTCACAGACGAGACAAAGGACACGGCGACTCTAATGGTTAAGAAGATGCATACCTTGATGGACGAGTGGTGTCATGACATGGAGAGTAGGAAGATTCGGCCAGAACCTCCTAGTAGTTGACTATACAGATCTGGTGAGAGGCACTGCCGCAGACAATGTCTTGCCCACGACTGAGCAATGTATGCTGTTACTCTTGGATGTCTATGTTGATGTGGACGCCATATTACCAGGCCCGACGCGATGGACCCTGCATCCATGAACTCGACAATCGCTCACACGGCACATACTACCAACTCTTAATCAGCAAACCGATAACCAAGCGCAGCTGTGCATCTTCCATGCAATTGTCTCTGCTGTTTGGCTAGCATATGGACTACAAGAGATACTGGGAAGTATAGACACTTCGACAAATACAGTCGAAATCAACACGATCGACCTCCTGCAAGGCGGATTTGACCAAGTACGACCGATTCTACTAGGGTTTCGCTGGAAAATGTTCGGAACTGCGAATGTACTGGCTCCATTCGGATGACAGGCCATACAGATGCAACGATTTGTGTGTTAGCCTTTAAGACAAAGCGTGACCTTACGGCACACATGAAATTTGCAAAGCCAATCATGCTACTAAGGTCACCTTGTGAAAAGAGACGCATGGTCACTAGTACAGATCTTTTAGTTTAGGAATATGTACAATAGTATTAGCACTATCAATCAATAATATAAATTCAAGTCTAGTCAAGTACCCATCACTAATCCCCCCTCCTTCCAATCCCCCCACCTTCCTATTCCTCTCTCTCCAAGTGACGTCGCGGCCAATCGTATGGACACCTCTCCCGACGCTTAGCTCCCCAACCTGGTATCAACTCTGACGACATCCCTATGAGCTCTAGCCAACGCACGCACGCAACTCCTACAGACTTCACCAACCTCGTTGCCGACTACTATCAACACAAAGCTACATACCACGAGCAATACAATACTTTCTTGAATAACCAACCTTTAACAACTACTTTACCTATCATGCCTTCCCACCCTGCTGAGGTATGTTATGTTGGATATGTTGGATTGCATGCATTGATGGCATGATGATATGGATAGGCAGTACTAATATATACCTCGATAGGAGAACGCCACTGGCAGTATGTCCTCACCCTCCTTCTTGTAGCAACCTACCTATATCCGAGTCTCATCCCATGCAATCCACCACATCCATCCCACGCATCCCATCACATCCACCCCACCACATCCAATGCGTCAAGACAACACAACAAGACAAAATTAACACAACTCCCAGGTCTCACCGACCAAGTCGCAAAGGAATCCAAGGACAGCACCGCATCCGACCACCCCATGCACGACGTCGACACTGGTGCCACTTCCGGTGGTTCTGAGAGCAAGGCCCATGGCACTGCTGCCGATCATAGCGCTGTAAGATTATCTCTTTCTCATATCAAACACTTCCTTACATCGCTGCTGCCGTTCGATGCCGTCGAGGTTCTTTTGTTGTGGGAGAGTTGCATGTGTCTTGTATACTACAGCCGAGAAGCTTTGATGTTGTTGGCAATGAAAGGAAGACCTTCACATCCTTCCATTCCCCCGTTATCCACTTCGCACGCATAATGAGACAGACACACATACGAGTCCAACGATCAATACTAATGATGTCACAGGCCCCCGGCATAGTCCAGTCCTCCAACCTAGGCGAAAAGGCGGGTAAAGATGAGCTCAAAGCTCGCGCAGCCGAGCTGAACAAATAGAGCTCTGTAAAGCGAGGCTGTTTCTCTTGCTCTTCGACAAGCTTGGGCTGACTTGTGAATTGTAGAAGTAAAGAAGGACCGATCGAAGATGTAAAGACTGAGAGGGTATGGGAAGTAGAAGGAGGGGAGGGGAGGGGAGGGGAGGGAGGGGATGGAGATGGAGAGGTGGGGCGGATGTATGTAGTATTGTAATGCTATTGAATTGACCAAGCTGGAAAGAAAGTGGTACCATGACGAGAATTTTTTTTTTGGAGTGATGTTATCGTCGCTGTTGTTATTGTGGTTGAGATGGTTGTTATGTTGGCATTATTGTCTACATCTACATCGCTGGTTAGTAACCGCCACTGACACAACCGAGTACAAAGCACATCATTGCCACACCTGCCTTCACTTAACAGGAGGGCAGGACAGGTCAGGTCTTGTCATTCTAGGAGAGGACAGACTTCTTCTCGCCTGTTGCAGTATATCTACGTCTACAAACTACGTCTATTACTCTCTCATGGGATGTATGGTGGCTTTGGATTATTATCAACATTAATGTAGATGTTTGTGCTGAAGACGACGAGAATGCAAGAATATGCTGAAAATTTGGGGTACGCTGACAGCAAGACGCTGTGTAACACGTTTTGGCATAGATAGATTGAGCGGCTTATGTACGCAGATAGAGGAGAAGAGAAGAAGAGGAGGAGGAGGAGGAGGAGGAGGAGGAAGAAGGGTACATTACTGGACTAAGAGAATGGGGGAAGAAGAGCAAAATAGAAGAAGAATCACATTAAATCATTACGACACCTCATTACTCCAACACATCAACTCTCCTCGTCAGTGTACCTACTCTGCGGTCGAGTTCACAGGCAAAGACAACGTGATCGGGTAGGAGGATAGAGGAGAGGGGAGAACGATCAGAGACGAAAAGTATACATACATCAACGACAATGCGCGGCCCAGGAAAACTGGAAGCAGAAGAGCAAAAACGAAAGAAAAAAATCACATTAAATCATTACAATGCACTTATCACAATGCGTTCTCCTCTTCCTCATCCCCACCAACCAAATCCTCACGGCTTGGAAACTTCAAGAACCCGTCGCCCTCCTCCTCACCATTCATGATTGCTTTCCATGCTTCCTTCACTTGTTCCAGGATATCATCATCGAACGCCAGATCCGGTGGTGGTTTTGCAAAAGTTATTGTCTTGTCGTTGATCGATAGGGTAGGTTGCTCAGTACATTGCTGTTCGTAGTGCATTCTCCACAGAACCTGAGGTTGGGGTGACTCTAAGGATTGTTGGAGGAGGGATGTTATTGCTTTATCTAATAGTTTGAAGCCAATGTGTGAGGATCGTGTCGTGCTGGCGTAGATGATTGCTTTGATGCAACTGTTAGTGAGGGACTTGGTGAGAAGAAGTATTAATGTAATCAAGAGTGGGTAAGGAAGTGTCAGATCGTTACTAGTGTTGTGTGGTTTTTCATCAATGTGAATTACAGACAATGTAGGTAAATGTTGTTGATCATCATATTGGAAGAGAGATGTAGAATGTAGTAAGGGGAAAAAAAACAATCAACGACTTACTTTGACCCGTTGGACATTCGCCAGTTTCACTGGAGTGGATGAAGAGGTTGACTGGTGGTACTTCTGCTTCAGAGTGTTCTCCTTCGAGGCTAAGACTTGAGCTAGGAAATACCACAACTGCTACAGCAGATGGTGGAGATCCCTCACCCAAGGGAGGAAAGAGAGATTTGAGTGGTGATGAGATGATTGAGATGGAGCGTGATGTAGGTATCGCAGAGGTGTCCCTGGGTGTGTGTGGTAAAGCGTCTTCAGATCCGGCAGTCCATCTCGTCTTGACGCTGTTGTTGTTTGTCAATTTATATTGCGTGACAGTAGCATCATCATCATCATTGGCGCCATTGCCAACCATCTCTTCTACACCAGTACCCAGCATGTAAACAGCACCGCCCACAGCACCACCTCTACAGCCAACTTGAGCAACCTCAGCCAAACCTCCCCACTTTGGAACAACAGCCGCAAATCCAGGACCAAACAAGCCCATGGACCTGAGATGTCGCGAAATGCGAGCAAGTGCATAAGCAGTTGTAGTCTTGCTAGGAGGATACGGCGACAGTATCAGCGCTGAAAAAGGTGCCTGCACCATTGCCGGTAACTTGAAGTGGGTTGAGAGGAAGTCGTGAAATGGCATTTGTGCATGCTCTTTCCACACGTCTTCCTGGTTCTCATAGTCGCCCACGAAGCGCAGGAACTTCATCAATGATCGCTTTGACCGAGGATCGATGTTTTGATCTGAAAAGATATCTTCTCGAGTGCTCGGAACTCGAGATAGGGCTGGATCATCCTTTGAATAGACAAACCAGCTGCCTACAGCTAGGAATTCGAGCTGTTGGTCTACTCTTGATGATACAAGAAGCGGGAGCAATGCAGACTGAGTATAGATGATGTGAGGCGCCAGCGCCAGACTATACGCTCGGGAGAATCCTAGCTTTGTGCTTTTATTGTCTTCTGCAGGCACTTCTATTGTGGCATTGGAGAAGCTCGAGCGTGTATTCTTACACCACTCTTCTGCGTCTTGGAGACTCAAGGCAGCTTCACTGCCACCATAGTATGCATTTTCATCAATGTGGAGGATTTTCTTGCCAGATTTGGAGAGAGCTCTTCATCTTCTACGTCAGTCAGAATTGGTAGGTCATTTGTAGGGATGGAGTGGTGCTTACAGGACGAGGAGGGACTCTTGGATGCCGGTGCCAGCAATCAAAACGTCCCAATTGCTGCCATCAATCGACTCCATGATATTTGAAGTAGGATAGATGTGAGCACAATAAGTTTTTTGATATCCAGAATTATTCTAGTGAGCGAAGCACGTGACACGTCTGCATTCTTGTTTTCTTCCTCTTCTTCCTCCTCTTCTTCTTCTCTTCCTCTTCTTCAACGCGCCGGCCTAGCAGCAGACCAAACTATAGTCTGAGGCACAAGCACGCAGATTCTTCATTGCAATTTGCACAACACGGCGCGTCAGAAGGAAATCTTCGTTCTGTATCTGCTGCTCTGGATTCGCCGATTGAAAGAGTGGCTCGTAAAGCTTCGAAACATACAAAACACACCCCGCGGCCAGACTCAGACGCTGGACGTCTAAAGTGCTGCTATATAGCCAATATATCCTGAAAGACCAAAACCAAAAACACTCTCTCGAAGCACTCGGAAGAAGAGTCGTCTTTTTTTTTTGAAAAAAAACACCGTTTGCGTGCTTCCTGATCAGTCCATTCTAATTCTTCCAACATCCATCCTTCAATCTCTCAACAAACAAACCTGCCCATCATGCATCTACCGCCCTTTGTGACAGACCTCCTAGGCCATCTCGCCTACGCCGTCGCCGATGTCCAACCTCTACTTCCCACCTACGGCCATCTCCTCCTCAGTGCCCTCTTCCCAATCTTCACAGGCTCATATGCCTCACTCTCCCGCCCCTCTTCGGCCGCCAAACAAGAAAAGAAAACCAAGCCCGGTCAAGAAGAAGACGGAGAAGACGAAGAAGACGAACAGCCTATCAAGATGGAAGGACTGTCGCCCTCCGACGCTATTATGTTTCCGATATTAGCGGGAGTAACACTGACCGGTCTCTACTTTCTCATCAAATGGCTGCAAGATCCTGCTCTTCTCAACAAGATCCTGAACTGGTATTTTGCTGCTTTCAGCATCTTCTCCGTGTCCAGAATGGTTTCCGATGGTCTCGACGTCTTCCATTCCTTCCTCTTCCCTCACGACTACGTCGACGCCGGTATCCTCTACCATGTAGACCCAAAACATCGACGTGCTGTGCCTCGAGGCGTCGTCACAAACGCAAACACCTCCACTCTCGAACGTTCATCGCCTCTCCCCGGCATCCTCTCCCGTCTTCCTCTACCACACCGCCTCAACTCCCTCTTCTGGACACTACACATCCTACCAACACGCAAACTCACCTTCACCACCTCCGGCTCTCTCGTAGGCAACCTCAAACTCTCCCTCGGCATCCACGGCATCGAAGGCCTACTCATCGGCCTCTCAACAGTCCTCTACTACAACTTCGTCTCCAAACCCTGGTATCTCACCAACTTAATGGGTTTCGGCTTCTCCTACGGCGCGCTTCAACTCATGTCTCCCACCACTTTCACCACCGGTACGATGCTACTGCTGGCTCTGCTGTGCTACGACTTTTATATGGTTTTCAGAACCCCGATGATGGTTACGGTGGCGAAGAGTTTGGATATCCCTATAAAATTGTTGTTTCCGAGACCGTCGGAGGAGGTGGGCAAGCAGGCGCTTAGTATGCTTGGGTTGGGGGATGTGGTATTACCTGGGATTTTGATTGGGTTGGCGCTGAGGTTCGATTTGCATTTGTTTTATTTGAGAAGGCAGAAGAAGGTCGAATCTTCCACTCCGGCCACTAACGACAATGCTACTAACGACGATGACGAACCTTTCACCTCTACCACCACCACCAACACCACCACAACATCTCCATCCACTTCATCCACTCCATCCACCACAATACAAAAAGCACCCTACCTCCCCCCCTCCTCAGCCTGGGGCGACCGCTTCTGGACCACCTCCCTCCTCCCCTCCTTCCTTACACTAACCCGCCCATCCCCCGCCGCCCTCGCATACACACCCCGCAACAAATTTCCAACACCCTACTTCACCGCTGGTATGATAGGCTATATAGTAGGCATGCTGAGCACATTGACCGCGATGCAGATATCAAGCCATCCCCAACCGGCGCTGATATATCTTGTGCCGGGAGTGTTAGGGGCGTTGTGGGGGACTGCGCTGGTGAGGGGAGAGGTGGGGGAGATGTGGGTGTTTAGTGATGCGGCTGAAGAGGAGGAGGGGAAGGAGGGGGGGAAGGGAAAGGGAAAGAAGGTGGGAAAGGGCAAGGAGAAGACGAAATTGAAGGTCGGGGAGAATGAGACGGTGGAAGGGACAGAGGCGAAGGAGAAAGCAAAGGAAGAACACGCAGAAAAGCCCGACATCGACATCGACACCAACGCCCCACCCAAAACAAAGACAAAGACAAAGCCAAAGGCCAATCCAAACTCCCGTACTCTCTTCACCTTCAGCATCATAGCGCCGCCATCTTACTGGACATCAACATCGTCAGATGAAGTCAAGGAGGAACACAAGAAGGATGTGAAGGAGGTACATGTACCGGCGACGAAGGTGAAGGAGGGTGAGCATGTTGAGAAGAGGAGGAGGATTGAGTGACGACGATGTGTGTGATGAGATGGAGAATTCTGACGGCGAGCAAGGAATTATGCACAACTTGGGCTGAATTAAATTGCATTGCATTGGTGGTTCATGTATGGATGGGTTCCGAGACGCGGTAAGAGTTGTGGGGCATGAAGGCTGCTTAAAAGACATGGTGGGAAAGCATGGAAAGACTTATCTTTTGTGCCTGTAAGCCGTAAGACATGATTTCAACGACTGGGAAAAGGCACACCTACGCCACAACAACCCGAGATGCGGTTTGTCACGTCAGATTGGGTGCCCAGATGTTGCAATTATGGTTTCATGATTGCATGTGCTGAGATAGCTAGCTAGCAAAGCAAATGCGTGTGAAAGCAGAAGTATGATGTAAACGAAAATAGCAAACCGAATACTATATCTCTAGTGACATTGACCACTGCCGAGCCAGGAAGTGCCCTCAAGTCTTCGAGTTGCAATGACCTTTTCATCTCGCAAAGAGACCGTTAAATGCGCCGGATATCCCTATTTGCTTCAGCACCTGTAAATATGTCCACCTCTTCCTCATATCACCAAATATACCTCAACTCTCATGCCATCCACAAATCCACCCTTCCATCCCACTCTCCTTCCTCTCCTCCCTACAAACACGACACACCACTAACCCACACCCAACAAGTCTACAACGGCTAGCACATCCAGGACACACCGTCTTCTCACACTCTTCATTGCTACATCGCACAAACGTCGAGAAGGAATCTCTGGCACCACTACGGCCAACTGGCGTGCCGGAAGCAGTGAGGCGGATGAATTCGCGGAAGAGTTTGAGTTGGTCGGAGGAGAGTGGTGTGGTTGGTGTAGGTGAGGAGAGTTGTGAGAGGTGAGAGGAGTAGGTGCAGCATGTTGCTGGACAAAGGGCGCATGTGAGAGGGCCGCGGGGTGTGGTGGTGGAGGAGGTGGTGGTGAATGCGGGAGAGGTAATGGTTGTTACTTCGCTGAAAGCGTTGGTGGGATTTGCGAGGAGGCGTTGAAGACGGGCTCGAAAGGCTGGGTGGACGGCGGTGAGGTTTTCGAGGGTGGCCGAGTTGTGGATTGGACTTTGGTTGGACGATAGCTCGAAGTTTGAACCGTCGGATGAGCTGGTCTGGCTGACGAAGCTGGGTCGAGTGACAAAGCCTGGACGCATTGCTGGATGAAGACTAGTAGCGTCATTGCTTTGAGTATTGGCTGAATCGTGTGACTCGTCGCTCGTGGAAGAGGGCACTTCGATAGAGGTCGAGGGCTGTGGGCAAACAAGGCATCTCAGGTTGACATGTTGCCATGTA
>Ga0160427_10001298_pt1 | contig 15405 bp, 11 predicted proteins | sample SolpanmetagenomL_FD_108194 | JGI IMG/M metagenome (GOLD analysis project Ga0160427, IMG submission 108194) | Solar panel surface microbial communities from Lawrence Berkeley National Laboratory, California, USA - L | ecosystem: Engineered > Built environment > Solar panel > Unclassified ...
ACCCGGCGTTCTCGACCACCAGGACCAGCAGACGATCGTCTGCTGGGTCAAACCGGGCCTTGAACAGGCTCAAGGCTGCACTGAATGAAGCGATATCGACGGTATTGAAGCGCAGCAGATCTATTCTGCCCGAAAAAGGATGTACGAAGCCATAGATGTAGGTCCATTCAAATCCATTGGCGTGGGGTGCGGTGGGCCGCACCCCATACTTCGCCCAGCAGCGCCTCAAGACGCTCGTGGTTCCCAGCCGAGCTTCTTGGGCAGAACGGACGCCGTACAGGACGCCTGCCCGCTTCGTCCTGGAACCAGAGTTCGACGGTGCGATCTGGATGGGCAAGCTTCAACCCGTCGACGAGCGCCTGGATTTTTTTTTGTACGCCTGCTGTTGCTCTGCCGTGGCTGCCTGTGGATGACGGGGACGTGGCTGCTGAACGGTGTACCTCAGATGCCGCACATCATTCCAGCCGGTGGTGACATGGACCGGCTGGCCGAGGGTCGCCTCGATCCAATCCGCAACCTTCCGGCTTGTCCATTTCCCCTGGTCGTCGGGCGGTGACTGGAGGCGCAGATCCAGCGCTTCACGCTGGATCTCGTTGAGCAGAAAGGGCCGGTGGAAGCGACCTGGACGACGGTCTGTCAGTCCATTTGGCCCTTGGGTGGTGTACAGCGTGATGGTGTTGGTCAGCCAGCTCAGACTTCGTTGCACGATGCGAGCGACCTCACCGCGGCTCCGAGGTTCAGGCTCGCTGAGGAGAAGCAAGGTGTGCCAGCGAGTGCGTTCGTGATTGTCCGGTGCCGTGTTGTACCGACGCTGAAGCTCCTCAACGCTCAGATGGGGGGGTGATCTCGATCGGTTTAATTCTGATCCTTTAACTCAGTTTCGTATAACGGGTGTTGCGCGTCTCGGCCTGAGCCAGCGTCACCCCGTTGCCGGGACTGGTGCACAGCCCGCTCTGAATGATCGCGCCCCGGAACAGTCCGGCCGACTGCGGCGAGGCGAGGTGGGCGCAGACGCTCATCCCACCCGCCGATTCGCCCACCACGGTGACTTTGGCCGGGTCGCCCCCGAAAGCGGCGATGTTGCTCTGCACCCAGCTCAGCGCGGCCTGCTGGTCCTGCAGGCCGCAGTTGCCCGATTGCCCTGCGGCCTCGGCACGCAGTGCCGGAAGCGTCAGCCAGCCCAGTGCCCGCAGACGGTAATTCAGGGTGACCACGATGACGCCATACTTCCGGGCCAGTTCCGCGCCGCTGTACGCCGCACTCGACCCGGTGATGAACGACCCGCCGTGAATCCAGGCCATGACCGGCAGTTTGCTCTGTGGCGTGGCACCCAATAGGGTATAGACGTTCAGCGTCAGACAGTCTTCGTTGCCCTTGACAGAGCCGGGCGTTTCGCCGGGCTGGGCGAACAGCGCGACCACTGCCTGCGGACACAGGTTGCCGAATGCCGTGGCGTCACGGGGGTCGTCCAGGACGCGGGAGGCTGAGGGGCTTTCCAACGCAGGTTCCCGACCGACGGGGCCGCGTAGAAAATCCCCAGGAAACTGCGGGTGTCCGTCTGCTGGCCCACCACGGGACCGTGGCCGGTCTGAATGGTGACAGGGGTTTGCGCGGACGCCAGCGTGGTGAACAGCGTGGCCAGGAGAGCGGCATGGACGACCGGGACTCGGCGCATAGGAAGACCCTCCGACTCACCAGTTTGTCCTCGATCACCGGAATGGACTGCAGGAATCGCCTCGGTCTCCGGCGTCTTGCAGCCTGCTGAGGCGAAGACGCTACAGACTGCAGTGGTGTCATCGGCCACCACCCCCTGCGCGATAAGGCTCCAGTTGATTGAGAACCCTGGTGGCCAGTTCAAGGATGGCCCACCCAAAAGGTGAAGAGACACTGCCCGGCGTTGAAGACAGGGTGCAGAGCCTTCGTAGTGAATAGGCGTGCACCGCCGATGAGGGGATGACGTACAGCCTGAAGCGGGCAATGTCGGCTGTGGCCCGGACCTCGGGAAAAGGCCTCGCCGGATTTCCGTCCTCGGGGCGGCGTCGGTCGCGAGTCGTGTGTTTACTTCACCCGTTCGGCGTCGGTGTGGAGATCTCCAGAACTGAAGTGCGGCCGCGTCGCTGCGTGCTGCCGATGTCCGCATGGCGCCAGGAGGACGAGAGAGAACCGCCGAAGGGTTCAGCCCATCAATCCGCTCCGGCCGCCTGGACACCGAACAGGAGCTGCCGGACCATTTCCCGGACCTCGTCACGCACGCCCAGGAAGTCGGCCTCGATCCCGTACCGGCGACAGAACGCTCTCCATTTCCGGCCGTTCGAGACGGAACAGCCCCACAGCTCCCGGGTACAGAGGTCATCCAACGTTCCCAGCGCCGTGTCACGGCTGGAAAAGGCCAGCTGGACCGCCTGGATCATGACACCGAGATCCAGCTTCAGGCAGGTCTGCAGCAGCCACAGGTCGTAGAGGTCCTTGGCGCGCCAGCGTCCCGGCCCGAACTCCACGAGGCCGTGCAGCTTCCAGGCCCACAGCGTTTCCGGCGCGCAGGTGCGGACCACACCGACGCCTTCGATGTCCAGGTCGACGGGCGGCTGAACCACCGGGTCACCGAACGCGAAATCGACCTGAAACGCCTGCACGTCGCCGCCCGTCTCCGCACCTTCCAGGTGGGCCCGGACGCCTGGAAAGGCCGTCTCGGCCCAGATCACCTCGGTCCGGAGCACCTTCATCCGCGTCCCGACATCCGGCCGACCGACCACCTCCGACGCCAGTCGGGCCAGTGCGTCCGCGTCGAAGCCGCCCTGAACGAGGTAGTCGACGTCCGCCGCCGGACGACCGACCCCGCACAGGGCGCGGGTGACCAGACTGCCACGCAGCATCAGGGCAGCGGTACCGGGATGCCTGTGGGCCCGGCGCAGCCAGCCGAGGAGAAGCGGCAGCGTCGCTTCGGAGGGCCGGGGGCTCAACGCACTTCCAGGGTGGGAGTTCCCCAGCCGGCGTCGAGTTCCAGGTGGTCGTCGTAGACGCAGTATTCCAGCACGCTGGAAGCGACCGTCCAGCCCGAAGCGGCGAGGTCGTGCAGAAGGGCCGCCGCACGTGACTCGGTGGTGGCGAGCCCGACGCCCGGACAGCGCAGCGTGACGAAGCGTTCCTGCCGACCGTCGTCCCGGACCTTGAGTGGATTGCGCGAGAGGTGGGCGCCATGGTCCGCGCACCGTCCGGCCAGAACGGCCAGGTCCGTACCTTCTTCCAGCAGCACCCGGGCATGAAATTCGAAGTAGCGGCCGGTGGGTTCCGCGCTGGCGTCGTCGTCGGTCCGCGGGACGCCGGGATTCCACGGGGCCGCCTCGATCTTGAGCCGGCGGGTGGGGAACCCCCGGGCCGACAGCTGATCGCCCACCCGCCGGGCCGCGTCGTGGGCGTCCTGAACGGTGCCCGTCACCCGCATGCAGGTCATCGGCTGAACCGGCACCCCGGGGGCCAGCTCGATCACGATGGCCTTGACCTTCAGCTCCAGGCAGGCCCGGCGATAGGCCAGGACGCCTTCGGCCCCGAGTGGTACGGTGGTCAGATGAACTTCGAAGGTCTCCGGTCCGGTCAGGGCCGACAGGGCACACGGTTGACCGGTCAGGACGAGGCAGCGCACAGACATCCTGACAGGATACGGGATCGGGGCGACCGCGCCAGACGCAGATGGCGCAGGCCATCGTGAGGACGCCGACGGACCCGCGCAGGCCGCTCGGCACCAGAGCGTACGGGCGGATGTCCCACCTGCCGGGCAGCCGGCTGGGTCCGGCCGAACGGCACCTCCCGGCCGTGCAGGCGGGCCGGCTGACCCGCTCACCGCTTGCCGGAGACCAGGTGTGGGTGCAGGAGAAGCTGGACGGCACCAACGTGGCGGTGGCCCGCGTCGGCGATGAAGTCGTCGCCCTGACCCGGGCAGGGTACCGGGCGGCCGACAGCCGCCGCCTTCGGGGGCGCCTTTTCGACGCCTGGGTGAACGGGCAGCGCGAGCGCTTCCTCGACGTCCTCAGGCCGGGTGAGCGGGTCGTCGGGGAGTGGTTGTACCATGCGCACGGCACGCGCTACGTGCTGCCCCACGAACCGTTCGTGGTGTTCGACCTGATGCGTGGCACGGACCGCAGCACGCTGGCAGCGCTGCAGGACCGCCTCGGCGGTGTGCTGGTCCTTCCCGGCCTCCATGCCCGTGAGGCGCACGATCCGGCGTCACTCTTCAGGGTTTTGGACGGTCGCAGCCTGCATGGGGCGGTGACCGGGCCGGAAGGCCTGATCTACCGCCTGGAACGCCGGGACGAGGTGGAACTGGTGGCGAAATGGGTGCGGCCGGATTATGTGGAGGGCGCCTACTTCGAAGACGACGAGGCGGTGCTGCCGAACACCTTCCGCGCGGAAGATGAGGTGCTGTTGGCTCGGCTGTGCCGCCAGCTGGGGCCGTGATTGTTGACCTGATCATCTGTAGGAGGCGGAGACCGGAGACGCGCCGGCTTGCGGGTGCAATTCCTGCACCTCGCTCGACGTGCGGGGCAACAGATGGCGAACCGTCTCACCTGAACGGCACCGGAAGGCGTCGTTCAGTGTTGTGACGGCTTTGGATGGGTGGAGTGTTTTCACTCGCGCCCCGATAGGTTGGGGCAGCGCTGGATGGAGGTGCAGGCCGCTCTTGGTACAACCGCCGCCTTCGTCTGAGACTGCTTTGTCTGGTCGTCGCAGAGCTGCTGGTGCGGGCCCGACCGTGGATGTGACAGCGCCGTTGATGACGCTCGCGCTGGTCGAGGCGGCCTCGCCTGTGCGGCGGGAATGCCGACCTGTAAGGCGAGTTGTACCTGCTGACGGGAATCACGGGAATCGTGCTAGAGAGTTTGAAACGGTAGAGGCTTGGGGCCGTGCAGAGGGTGACGTCGTTTGACCTCAGCCGTTCCTTTGATGTGTCCCCTCCACTCGGCGCTGCAGGGAACCGGCCAACCACACGAAGCCCAGGGCGCCGAGCAGTCCGGCACCCAGACAGCCCCACCACAATCCGTCGCCGTATCGCTGCAGTGCCCAGCTGCCCAGGAGAGAGGCGATCAGCACACTCAACCCCCAGGTCGCGCCCAGCACGCCCGCGTACGTTCCGCGCGGGTACTCCGGGGCCACCGCCGCCTGCGCGACCTCGCCAAGCGTCCACACCAGCACGGCCAGCGCGTATCCGGCTCCCGTGTCTGCCGGCGCGTTGAGCCTGAACCCCACACTGCGAGTCCCGAAGCGGCACCCAGCATCACCGGAGCTGGAAACCGGCCCAGGAACCGGGCCGAGAACAGGCCGACCGTCACGCTCCGGAGGCCGTTCAGGGAAGTGACCCACCCGTATGTTCCCTCGCGCAGTCCATCTGCCCGCATGGCGAGCGGCAAGGTCACGAATCCCTGGTTCATCACCACCCCGAACAGCAACGTCAGTGCCGAGAACGCAAACAGCAGCGGCTTGTGTCGCAGGACCTGCAGTGCCCCCGGGCGCCTCGCGCCTTCCTGCGCCCTCACCCGGGTTTCCGGCACGCCGACGCCGATGAACACGGCGTAGAGCAACAGGGTGGCGGCGTCTGCCACGAAGAGCAGCGTGGAGGAGCGCGCCGCGGTCGGGCCGGCCAGGACCGGCGCGAAGGCGAACCCCAGGTTGATCGCCCCGTACATCAGGCCGTACGCCTGGGCGCGACGCTCGGGAGGCACGATGTCTGCAATCGCGGCGTTCGCGGCGGGGCGGTACATGTCCCCGAGGAGCGCGAACAGGAACGCGGAGCCGAGGATCAACGGATAGCTCCTCACCAGGCCCAGCGCCAGCAGGAAGGGAGGGCCGAGCGTCAGTGCGAGCAACATCATCCGCCGCCCCAGCCGGTCTGCACACACCCCGCCCACAAGCTGCGAGAGAAAGCCGCCCAACCCCAGGGCGCTGATCACCACGGCCGTCTGAACCGGGGGCAGGGCGCGCTGCACGGTCAGGAACAGCGTCAGAAACGGCACCACGAAGCCGCACAGCCGGTTTAGGAACGTGCCCCACCACATCACCCAGAATGGACGTGGCAGTTCGGCCGCGAATGAAGAAACTCACCGGAAGGCCATGCGGGCACCCTAAAGCTCCCGTATCTCGTCCGGATGGCAGACTCCCACGCTTCAGGAACGGGCAGTCGCACCTCCATTTGTCCCTCTATCTTGCCCGTCAGTCCTGTCTGAGCTGTGCAGGCGATTATGCCAATCACGGACTCAAGGTTTTCTGCGACCAACGCTGTGACTTTCGCGGTGCGTCGTGATCATTGCGCGGGTGAAGATCAAGCCGCTTCAGCTGGGCTTCCGAAGTTGATCGGTATGAATGACCTTCGGAACATCGTCTTCATCCGGCCATCTGCTCAGCACGGTCTTCGTGGAGCGCGAACCCATGCTCGTCAGCCATTCTCCAGACGTGGCCGACCACATTCGGACTTCCGAGGACGCCAGGTTTACTGCTTGAACTGTTCGGGCAGGCGCGCGAGCGCTTCGTCGAAGGCGTCGGACAACGCCTCGTGCGCCTCCGACGCCGCCACCTCTTCACCGTCCTTTGTCCAGGTAAACACCGATCCCGACCACCGACCGGTCAGGCCTGCCATTTGAATGCTGCGAGAGATCGCCAGCTGGCCAGCGTTGAGCTGGTCCGCCCAGGAGCTGCCGGAAGTAGAGTCGGTCATCCCCGCACCCTACGCCTCTCGTTCCACAGCATTGTCAGCCGCCCACGGTTCAGCCGGCGGTCTGGGTGGTCAGGGGCGCACACTTCAGCTTCCGACGTTCGAGAGGCATACCACCAGTGGCACCCACCGCTGAACCTCACTGGATTATCCTCCACGGCCAGTTCCTCCGCAGGTGCTTGCCAGTTTTCAACCCTGGTTCAGCCCATCACTGCATCGCCTGACCCGGCGTAAACGTGAAGAACGTGACGGACGAGCCTTCCGCCCCGAGCGCCCGGTAGAATTCCAGCGCTTCCAGGTCTTCGTTGTCTGCCGGAACGAACAGCACCTCGGTGCCCGCCGCGGCCGCCTGCTCCCGCAGCGCCGAGATCAGGCGCCGACCGATGCCTTGCCGCTGAACCCCAGGGTGCACGGCCAGGTCATAGATGAAGAGTTCGGTGGTCTCGTTCCGGGTCATCGGCAGCACGTGGCCGGTGACTCCGCCCAGCACCCGTTCACCCTCGAACGCCCCGATGGCCCAGAACTCCTCCCGACCCAGGAGCCGCTCCAGGTAGGCCACACTCAGGAGTTCGGCGTCTTCGCCAAAAACTTCGGCCATGAGGCGGAAGAGGGCGGCCGCCTGTTCGTGGTCGCCAGCCTGCAGTCGCTTGAACAGCATCGTGAACCTCGAACGAGAGGGGCGGTGGCTTGGGTCCAGGCTACGCTGCTGGACCGGGCAAATTGTTGAGAGGCGCGGCCGGAATCCCGATGAATGCTGGGCGACAGGGGAGGGCATCACTCGACGGACGGCAACTTCAGCCCCTGCCTGACCACCACTTCCCCTGTGGAAGTGCCACGGCGCGGGGAAACGGGAAAGCCTCTGCCGGCTGGCCGGTGCGGAGGCCGAACCGGCCCCACACAGGTTACAGCGTTCCGCTCCCGAACAGCGAAGGTGCCTCTGGATGCCCGGCCGTCACGAGGTTCTGGATGCTGAGGCCGAGCAGCCGTACGCCCCGCCCGCCCAACAGGTCGTCCGTCAGCAGCCCCTCGGCCAGCCCGGCCAATACGGACGCCGCCCACACCGCATTCGTCAGGGTCGTTCTGCGGGTGGCCAGCGACCAGTCGGGAAACCGCACCTTCAGCACCACCGTCCGCCCCGTCAGTCCCCGCACGCTGAGCCGCCCCTCCAGTTCGGCGGCGAGCGTTGCCAGCGCCGCGCGCATCTCGTCGCGCGTCACGAGGTTGCGGTCGAAGGTGCGTTCCACCCCGACACTTTTGCTCTCGCGGTCCGCCTCCACTGGCCGCTCGTCCACCCCGCGCGCCACCTCGAAGAAGTGCTCGCCGTGCCTGCCGAACTGCGCCACGAGGTCCGCGCGGGTCAGCGAACGCAGCGTCGCTCCATCTGTGACGCCACGTTCACGCAGGCGGGCGGCAGTGACCGGCCCGACACCGTGAAAGGCCTCCACTGGGAGACTGGCCAGCAGGGCGTCCACGTCCCCGGGGCAAATGACCGTGAGGCCGTCCGGTTTGTTCAGGCCGCTCGCCAGCTTGGCCAGGAACTTGTTGTGTGCGGCGCCCGCCGAGGCCGTGAGCTGCGTGTCTTCCAGGATGTCCGCCTTGATCTGGCGCGCGAGGATCGCTGCTTCGCCGAGGTCAGCCGCGGCGGCACTCAGGTCGAGGTACGCCTCATCCAGAGCGAGTGGTTCGATGAACCGGGTGAAGCGCGCGAAGACCGCGTGGAGAGTGGCGGACACCTCGCGGTAGAGGTCCAGGCGTGCCGGGATCAAAACGAGGTCCGGACAGCGCTGCACGGCGAAGTGTACGGGCAGGGCGCTCGTGACGCCGAATGCGCGGGCGGCGTAATTGGCCGTCATGACCGCGCCTTTCCGTGCGGTGGCGATGACGGCGACGGGTCGCCCGGCGAGGTCGGGGCGTTCGCGCTCCTCGACGCTGGCGTAAAAGGCGTCCATGTCCACGTGCACGATCCGGCGCGTCACCCTGCCATTGTGGCGCCTGAACTCAGGGACCGTGAGCAAGTGGCACAGTCCAGGTTGATCGGCGCGGCGGGTGCTGGCAGATCAGCGCAGGCCGGACGTTCCTGCTCCTGAATCCCTGCCGCCGGGTACCGGTGACCTGATGAACGTGTAGAGAGTGGAGGTGCACGGCCGTGGCCGGTACGGCGTTGGTTTCGAACCCTGACTCTGTCCCCGGTCGTGCGTCCTGACGACCACGGGTCGGCCGTGCAGACAGGGCCGCCGCGCGAATCACCGTCTCCGCACCGACTTCATGTCTTTGCAACGGCATCTTCAGGGCAAAGCCGGTATGTTGAGGCATGACTTTACCGACCGGCTCCGATCTGGGGCCTTTCGCTTCCCTGGCCGAGGACCTTCAGGCGATCACCGTGGCCCTCGCCGCGACCACCACCGAACGCGAGGTGATCGAGATCGTGCTGGCGCCCGCGGTCGAGGCGCTCGGGGCCGTCGCTGGAATCGTGCTGCTCGTCGACCACACCGACCAGCAGCTGAAGATCGCCGGCAGCCAGGGCTACGAGGACATCACGCTCACCGTCTGGCAGGAAGGCCCGATCGAGAATCACCTGCTGATCGCCGACATTCTGCGCATGGGAGAGGGGCGGTACTTCGAGTACGCCGGCGCGCTGAAAGAGGCCTACCCGGACCTCGAGAGCCGTACCGGGGGACTCGTGGCGGTGGCGAACGCGACCCTGCCGATGTTCCTGGACAACGAGCCGCTCGGCGTCGTCGTGCTGGACTTCAAGGAGCCGCACCACTTCACACCCGCCGAGCGGCGCTTCCTGACGATCCTGTCGGCGCAGTGCGCCGTGGCGCTCGGCCGCGCGGCGGCGACCCGGACGCTGGAGGCGAAGGTCGAGGAGCGGACCCGGCAACTGGAGGAGGAACGGGCGGCGCAGACGGTGTTCGTGGCCTTCACCGAAGCGGTCGGCAGTGAGACGGACCTGCTCCGGCTGGCCCAGGAGGCGATCGCTGTTCTTCAGCGGCGCTTCCCGGGGGCGAGCGCCGTCTATTACGAGGAAGAGCGCACGCTCTGGAAAGGGCGCGTCTGGTCTGACAACCTGCGTCCTGAGCTGATCCAAGTGATCACGGCCGGCATCCCGAGCGAAACGCCGATCTTCGCCCAGGTGATCCAGACCAGGCAGGCGGTGTTCACCGACGGCTGGGACCCCCAGCGGGAGCGCGTGGCCTCGAGCGAGGACTACAGTGCCGCGGGCAACTATCCGCTCGTGATCGGTGACGAACTGCATTCGCTGCTGTCCATCGGACTTCGGGAGACGCACGCCTGGAGCGAGGCGGACCGGGCGTTGTTCCGGGCCGTCGGACGTGGCCTGAACCTGGCGCTGGAACGCACGGAGACCGCCCGCCAGGTGGCCCGCCAGAACGCCGAGCTGCAGGCGCGCACCCGGGCGCTCGAAGCTTTTGCCGAGCTGACCCGGGACCTGGCGCTGACCACCGATCCGCTGCTGCTGATCCGGCGCGCGCTGGAGGTGATGATGTCTCTGCTCGTGGACGCGGCGGTGTCGTTCTACGTGCTCGAGGATGGCCAGTGGCACAGCCGGGTGCAGCACGGCACGCTCCGCTCGCCGGAACTGCAGGCCGCGGTCGACGCCGGCCTGCCGTACGCCGAGACCGGTAACCTGGTGATTCCCTGGACCACCGGACAGCCGTACTATCAGGACGTTTACGACCACACCACCGACAACCTGCCTTCCCTCGCCGGGCACTTCAGTGCGACGGCCACGCTGCCGCTGCGGATGGAGGGAAAACTGATCGGGATACTGGCCTTCGTGCTGTTCGACCAGCGCCACTGGTCGAGCGTGGACCGGGTGGTGCTGGAAACGACCGTGCAGAGCCTGGAGCTGGCGCTCGACCGGGCCGCGGCGGCTCAGCTGCTGCACCTTCAGAAGGAGGAGGCCGAGCGGCGCAGTCAGGCGCTGGAGGCCTTCGCCGAACTGTCGCGCGACTTCGCCGGAGAAACCGGCCGCTACGCGCTGGTCCGCCGCGCGCAGGACATCGTCCTGTCGCTGCTGCCCCCGGGATACGCGCTGTACTGGGAGGAGGCGCACGACCACTGGGCGCTGAAGTCGCAGGCGGGCGACATCGGCAACCCGGAGCTGCAGCGGCTGGTCGACGAGCAGGGCCTGCCGCTGGAGGCGCCGACCCTGCGGCACACCTGGCTCACCGGGGAGGCGACCTACCAGGACCACTACGATCAGGGAGCCGATACTCCGGTTGAGCTGGTCCGGCACGTGCAGGCCGCCGCCGTGTTCCAGGTGAAGATGTACGGGCAGGCCATCGGGCTGCTGGCCATCGGGCTGTTCGACCAGCGCACGTGGACGCCGATGGACCGGGCCGTGCTGGAAACGGCGGTGTACAGCCTGGGCCTGGTGCTGGAACGCGCGCAGAGCCTGGGTGCCCTGGCCGAACGTACCGTGCAGCTGGAAGAGGCCAACCACGAGCTGCAGGCCTCGAACGATGAGCTCGAAGCGTTCACCTACTCGGCCTCCCACGACCTGCGCACGCCGGTGCGGCATGTGATGGGTTTTGCCGAGCTGGCCCAGAGAGCGTTGGCGAAGACACCCAACGAGAACGCGCAGCGCTATCTGGAGGTCGTCAAACAGGGAGCGCAGCGGATGAACGCCCTGATCGACGGGATGCTGGTGCTCTCCAGGTCCGGTCGTCAGGAACTGAGAGTGCAGCCGGTCGATCTGAATCTGCTGGTCCTGCAGGCCCAGCGGGACGTTGGCGAGGAGTTCGACGGGCATCCGGTGCGCTGGCGGGTGGCCGAGCTGCCGGAAGTTCAGGGGGACCGCGAGATGCTGCAGCAGGTGATGACCAACCTGCTGAGCAACGCCGTGAAGTACTCGGCCAAGCATGAGCTCTCGGAAGTCCAGATCTGGTGCGAGGAGAACGCCGCCGAGTGGAAGATCTCCGTGCAGGACAATGGGGTGGGCTTCGACCCCGCCTACGCGCAGAAGCTGTTCGGGATCTTCCAGCGGCTGCACACGGAACGCGAGTTCAAGGGCACCGGGATCGGTCTGGCCACCGTGCGGCGCATCGTGCTGAAACACGGCGGCCAGGTCTTCGCCGAGAGCCCCGATGACTCCGGAGCGACCTTCAGTTTCACCCTGCCGAAAATGCCTTGAATCTGCACGGCTGCGCCGCACGAACCGGGCCGGTGTGCCCGTCGGCCGTCTGCGAGACGCTCAGCGGTGCAGGTCTTTCAGGCGTCTGCGGTCGTCGACTTCACCAATGGGCGGGAGGTGTCGCACATGGCTGTAGTTGGCGGCCTCGCTGAGCGCGGCAGCGGTCCGTACGTTCCCTGGTGATGCAGCGCCAGTCAGAGCTTCAGGGGATTGTCGCTCTGGTCGCCGCGGGTTTCGTCGGCCCGGGAGCGCAGGAAACGCTGGTGGATCTCCCAGGCCTCATCCCCCTGCGGCTGCCGGGCGGTGGCGATCCGCAGGATGTCAGCGAGGGCCGTTTCCAGCGATGGGGTCATGCTCAGGCCGTGGGTGCGGGTGTACAGCGCCAGGGTGGTCGGGAGGTAATCGTCCAGCGCCGCAGAGGCGTCGTACAGCCACAGCGGATCTCCACCGGCCTGCGCGCGTTCGAGATTCTCCTGGAGTGCTCGTCTCAGCGCGGTCACCTGCGGCAGTTCAGGCGGAGCAGCGGGGGGCTGCACCGGCCTGGGGATTTCGGGCGTGTGGATCAGCTCACGCATCTGCCGGACGGCCTGAAGAATGATCGACGCGGCCCGCTGCGGCGCCGCCTGCGAGGCAGGGGGTCCGGAAGCCGGGACCTGGAGCGCCTGCGCGCGGGTGCTGGCCTGCTCGATCAGCGCTGGAAGTGCAGGGTGCAGTTGCGCGAAGCTCCCGATGTGCTCGCCCACGGCCCGCACGCGCCACGCGCCGTTCCGGCGGTACAGCTCGAGCAGCCACACCGGCTGCGTACCGACCGGGCCGAGATAGCCGTAGTGTTCGCCGCCGCTCAGGACCTGCGCCGCGCCGCGGTCGCTGCCGCCGGAATGTAGGACGGCGAGGGTGTGAATGTCCTCGGGAAGGCGGCCGAGTTCCAGCGTGAGCCCGCCCGGTGCGGGGCTCAGCAGGTCGCCGAGGGGATGATCGGCCAGATCGAGGCGCAACGGCCGCCCTTCGGTGAACGCCACAATGATGCCGTGCGCCGCCGCGCCGCTGAGGTGCAGTTCGACGTGCTCATCAGGGAGCGTCACGCGCTGGCCGGTCTGGAGAATCTGCATCTGTACTTTCCTCGAGGGCGAACCACGCGGAGACACGCCGATTTCCCGCCGGTCATTTTAGGACCATTGCGGCTGGACCGGGATGATAACTGCGTATACCCGGCCGACAAGGAGCAGACTAGCCTTTCACTGCCCCTACTGTGGAGATCGACGATCGGTTGCAGCGGAACATCCGTGTGCCCGACCGCCTACGCACAACGTGTCCCACCGCACGAGAGAAGGAGGCCTGTGGAGGCGAGACCCCAGGTCCGAGAAGTCAACAGGCGCTGGCAGAACGGGCAGGAGGCGGCCGAGCAAGCTGCGTCGTGACCCTGGATGGTGTTGAGCATGTCGCCGGGCCAGGTGATCTCGTACCAGATCAAAAGCTGTCCGGCGACCCATTTCTGGTGTCAGCCATTGGACAGGCGGTCTGCCTCTCCCCTAGGTTCGCACCGAGTGACCACGGTGTCGAAGAACTTCTCTTCGAGCGTTCCTCCGAATTTCTATAGCGTGCGCGGGCGGTGTCACCCACTGCCTGTGATGAGCGGTTGCCGAGCAGGGGACCGTGCTTGATGTGCTCCACGGACGCCGCTGAGTTTCTCCAACTGCCTACAACGAGGAGATGACGTTCCAGACGCGGTCATGCCGGAAAGCTGAGCAGGTGTGGTCGTCGATCCAGGTGGGCGCTGCCTTGTTCCGGAGAGCAACTTGGATTCGAGCAGAGGAAATGGAAGCAGGCCCCTCTCAGCCTGCGTGACCGAATCGACCATCTTCATTCTCCGCTCCGCTGGTGCGGCCTCTGCTGGCTTAGGAGCAACCATCAGGAGTCCCGCTTTCTTATTGACACTATTTATATTCTCTAGTAGCGTAATCACGACACTATATTTCGTCCACAAGAGAGGAGACCGAGATGCAGACCGTGATTTCCAGGGACGGCACCCCTATCGCTTATGATCGGACTGGACAGGGTCCGGTGGTCATCCTGGTGGTCGGCGCCCTCTGCTCGCGCGCCACCCCGGGCGCCGCCGAACTCGCCCAGCAGCTCTCAGCACACTTCACGGTGATCAACTACGACCGGCGAGGTCGGGGCGACAGCGGCGACACCGCGCCCTACAGCATCGGCCGTGAAGTGGAGGATCTCGCCGCGCTGATCGGGGTCGCCGGCGGTCACGCCCACCTGTATGGCCATTCTTCCGGTGGTGCCCTGGCGCTCGAGGCCGCCCTGGGCCTGGGTGAGCGGATCGGCCGTCTGGCGCTGTACGAGGTTCCCTACAACGACGACCCTTCGTTTCGCCCCGGCTGGCAGGCCTACCTGGCCGACCTGATGCCTCTGCTGGCCGAGGACCGCCGGGGCGACGCGGTGGCCCGCTTCATGCTTCAGGTGGGCACTCCGGCCGCGCAGATCGACGGCATGCGGCACGCCCCATTCTGGCCGAGCCTGGAGGCACTCGGTCCCACCCTCGCCTACGACCATGCTTTCCTGATGGGTCCGGAGGGTTCGGTACCGGCCGACCGGGTGGCCGGCCTGGAGCAGCCGACCCTGTTGATCTCCGGTGGCGCGAGCTTTCCGTTCATGCGTGAAACAGCCGTCACCCTGGAAGCGGCGATGCCCCATGCCTCGGCGGTGGTGCTCGAAGGCCAGACGCATCAGGTCGACGCTGCGGTGCTGGCCCCGGTCCTGACCCGCTTCTTCGCCCAGGCCTGATCAGGAAGAGCGCAGCCCGGTCCGGAGACGAGTATTCATCCTGGCGCTGCTGAAAGTCCATCAGGCCCTGCATGATCGGTCAGGCCATCACGGCCACCATGCGCAGGCCGTCACCCGAACATCTCACCTCTGCCGACATCATTCTCGTTCCACGAGGCTGACACGACTTACATGATCAAGGGCCCGAGTCGGGGTGAAGGCCCCAGGAGCAGGTTGGTGGACCTGACGGTCGGCCGCCCCGGACTCTCTTCTCCAGCCACGAGTACCAGACCGCAGATGAGCAGCAACAGGAGAAACCATGCGCAGAGTCATCGTGACCGAGTTCCTGACCCTCGACGGCGTGTACGAAGAGGCGAAGCACTGGCGGGGCGACTACACCCCGGACGACGGCACCTTCAAACGTGACGAGCTGTTCAGCAGCGGGGCCCTGTTGCTGGGCCGGGTGACCTACGAGGGCTTCGTCCGGTACTGGCCCCATGCGGGTGTCGCCGGGGCGTTCGGCGAGCGGATGAACAGCCTGCCGAAATACGTCGCCACCACCACCCTGAAGTCTCTGGAGTGGAACGCCAGCCCGCTGGAAGGGGATGTGGCCTCGGCGGTGGAGGCCCTGAAGCGGGAGAACGGCGGGGATCTGCTGGTGTACGGCAGCGGCACCCTGGTGCAGACACTGCTGCGGCACGGCCTGGTGGACGAACTTCGCCTGATGGTCTACCCGCTGGTGCTCGGCAGCGGCAAGCGTCTGTTCTCAGGCGGC
>Ga0160427_10001299_pt1 | contig 15403 bp, 10 predicted proteins | sample SolpanmetagenomL_FD_108194 | JGI IMG/M metagenome (GOLD analysis project Ga0160427, IMG submission 108194) | Solar panel surface microbial communities from Lawrence Berkeley National Laboratory, California, USA - L | ecosystem: Engineered > Built environment > Solar panel > Unclassified ...
AGGAGCCGCGCAAGGGTGGGCGAGGGCGTAGGCATAGCTGGGCAGGATAAGAACCGGGCGGCGAAGCTAAGCCCCAGCGAGCCAGCTCCGCCGCCCGGCGTGCAAAAAGGCTAAAAGCGCGGCGGTGCTAGCCTACTACGCTGGCCGCCAGCGCCGTGAGGTCGAGCCCGTCAAACGTGCCCGAGGTCATGAGCAGCAGGTTGGTATCGGCCCAGGCCTGGGCGTGCAGGAAGTCGGCCAGCGCCCGGCTGTCGGTGAATACGCGCAGGTCGGGCCGCTGAAAGGCCGCTGCCACGGCCTCGGGGGCCAGCGCCGGCAGGCGCTTGTGCGCCAGCACCTGCGGGTTGAAATACACCACCGCCACGTCGGGCGCATCGAAGCAGTGCGCGTACTGCGGCAAAAAGTCGGGGTTGAGCGAGCTAAAGGTGTGCAGCTCCAGGCAGGCCACCAGCCGGCGCTGCGGAAACTGCTTTTTGAGGGCCGCCGCCGTGGCGCGCAGCTTGCTGGGGGCGTGGGCAAAATCCTTGTACACCACCGAGGTAGCGCCGGCCTGCACCAGCTCCAGGCGCCGCGCCGCGCCTTTGAAGGTCGCCACCGCCTTATAAAAATCCTTGCCCTTGATGCCCAGCTGCTTGCACACCTCCTTGGCCGCCGAGATGTTGCGCAGGTTGTGCTCGCCAAACACCTGGATGGGCACTTCCTCGTCCTTTTTGGTAATCAAAAACGTCTGGCCATCGCGAATCACGTTGTCGTGCGGGCCATAGCCCACGTAGGTCACATCGGGGCTGGTGGGCACGGCCACGAGTTGGGTCTGCTCGTCGTCGCGGTCGTAGATGAGCACACCGGCCTTAGGCGTTTGGCGGGCAAAAATCTCGAACTGCTCGCGGTAGATTTCCTCAGTCGGAAACACGTTGATGTGGTCCCAGCTGATGCCCGAAATCACGCCGATGTGGTGCTGGTAGAGGTGAAACTTGGGCCGCCGGTCGATGGGCGACGACAAGTACTCATCGCCCTCGATGATGATGACCGGCGCCTCGTCCGTCAATTGCACCATCAGGTCGAAGCCCGCCAGCTGCGCGCCCACCGCGTAGTCAAACTGCCGGCCGTGAAACCGCAGCACGTGTAAGATGAGCGCCGTGATGCTCGTCTTGCCGTGCGAGCCGCCAATCACCACCCGTTGCTTGTCCTTGCTGGCCTCGTAAATGTATTCGGGAAAAGAATATACCTTCAGGCCCAGCGCCTGGGCGCGGGCCAGCTCGGGGTTGTCGGGGCGGGCGTGCATGCCCACAATCACGGCCGAGAGGCCAGCGTGAATCTTTTCCGGAAACCAGCCCTCGGCTGCGGGCAAGATGCCGGCGGCGGCCAGTCGGGTGCGCGCCGGCTCAAAAATCTCGTCGTCTGAGCCCGTTACGTGGGCGCCGCGCCGGTGCAGGGCCAGCGCCAGGTTGTGCATGATGCTGCCGCCCACGGCAATCAGGTGAATATTTTCCAAGTTACTCGTTATTAATTACTTGCTGCGATTTTGGGTCCGCCGACGCCGGCCCAGATAAGGGGTGGCGCGGGCGATAGCTCCCGGCTAAGCTCCCCGGGGTCAGCCCTTTGGCGGGGGCGAAAGTACGGCCGGGCACCCGGTCAGGCCGGGCCACCTGCCCAAAACAATTGGGTGTCGTTTGCTCACCTTTTAGGCACTTTTAAGTTAGCTTTGTTAGTTCAGGCCCACCCGGCCAGGCCACTTTTGCAAAAGCTGGCCGTCGTGCTGTTTCTGTCCTTTGCCCCTTCCTACCCCCTTACATGAACGACCGTATGGACGACCGCCTCAAGCAATCTGCGGCCCGCGCCGCTGCTTCCTTTCAAGGTACGCGCGTCGCACGGCTGCCCGTGCCCTCGTCGCCCACCGGCAAGCTGCCGCCCCAGCGCCTCGAAATGGAAGCCGCCGTGCTCGGGGCCCTCATGCTGGAGAAAGACGCCCTCACGACGGTAGTCGATATCCTGAAGGCCCACAGCTTTTATAAGGATGGCCACCAGCGCATCTACAAGGCCATCAGTAACTTGTTTGACAAGTCGGAGCCTATCGACCAGCTCACCGTGGTGCAGGAGTTGCGCGAGATGGGCGAGCTGGAAGCGGCCGGCGGCGTGGGCTACGTAGCGGGCCTCACCATGCACATCAACTCGGCGGCCAACATCGAGGCCCACGCCCGGGTCATCCTGGAGGCGGCCATCAAGCGCGAGCTCATTCGCACCGCCACCGACATCCTGCGCGACGCCTACGAGGAAACCACCGACGTATTCGAGCTGCTCGACGCCACCGAGAAGAATATCTTCCAGGTATCGGAAGACAACATGCGCAAGGGCGTCGATTCGATGCAGGATTTGATGGTAAAAGCCATCAAGGAGCTCGAAGAAAAGAAGCACCAGAAAGACGGCCTCACCGGCGTGCCCACCGGCTTCTCGGCCCTCGACCGCGTTACGAGCGGCTGGCAACCCTCTGACTTGGTGATTATTGCGGCCCGGCCGGGCATGGGAAAAACCGCTTTTGTGGTGTCGGCCATGCGTAATGCAGCGGTTGATTTCAAAAAGCCGGTCGCCATTTTCTCGCTCGAAATGTCGTCGTTGCAGCTCGTCAATCGTCTGATTTCGGCCGAGGCTGAGCTGGACTCCGAGAAAATCAAGAAGGGTAACCTCGCCGACTACGAGTGGGCGCAGCTCAACCACAAGATTTCGGCGCTGTCGTCGGCCCCGATTTTTATCGATGACACGCCCGCGCTCAGCATTCGGGAGCTGCGGGCCAAGTGCCGGCGCCTCAAGTCGCAGCACGACATTCAGCTCATCATCATCGACTACTTGCAGCTGATGAGCGGCGGCGAGGCCGGGCGGCCCGGTGGCAACCGCGAGCAGGAAATTGCCAGCATCTCGCGGGCGCTCAAGGGCATAGCCAAGGAGCTGAACATCCCGGTGATTGCGCTCTCGCAGCTCTCGCGCTCGGTCGAAACGCGCGGCGGCGACAAGAAGCCCCAACTCAGTGACCTGCGTGAATCGGGCTCCATCGAGCAGGACGCCGACATGGTTATCTTCCTGTACCGGCCTGAGTACTACAAGATTACCGAGGACGAAATGGGTAACCCGACCCAGGGCATGGGCGAGGTTATCATCGCCAAGCACCGCAACGGCTCGCTCGAAACGGTGCAGCTCAAGTTCATCGGCCGCTTCACCAAGTTTGCCGACCTCGACGGCTTCGATGGGGGTGGCGATGCGGGCGGTTTCGGCGGTGCGCCGGCCTTCGCGGCCAACTCGTTTCCGACCAGCAGCTTCGACTCGGAGCCGGCCGGCGGGCCCGCGCCGGGCGCCGGCTTTGGCGCGCCCAATACCATCCGCCTGGGCTCGCGCATGAACGACGCGTCGCCCTCGCCGGTGCCCTTCCCCAAGAGTAACAGCTTTGGCGAGGAGCCACCGTTTTAATTGAAGTTGGTCAAAAAAGAGGCTGGCCGCGCTTTTCCTACCTGAAAAGTGTGGCCGGCCTCTTTGCGTAGGCTAGCTTTGCCGCATCTATTCTAACCAGAATAATTTGGAGCAGCCTTACACTTTTGAGCCTAATGGCCTAAAGCCGGCCATCTACTCGCCACGGGTGGTATCGGTATTTTCCATGCTGTTTAGCGGGCTAGCCGGGGGCGTCCTGACCTACTATTCGCTGCAAGCAGTGGGGCAGCCGCAGGGCGCGCAGCGGGCGTTGCGGCTGTCTATCATGTTCGTAGTGTTGCTGATAGGTCTGAGCTTGGTGCTGCCGCTCCGCAGCGCGGGTACCGGCTTTTCGATAGGCTTGGGCTACGCTTGGGGCTATTTTCTGAATGAGTCTTTCCTCAAGAAATACCTGCCCGATGAGGCCAGCTATCCCCGCAAGGGCTGGGTGAAGCCACTGCTCATCTGGCTGGCGGTGATAGTTGGCCTGTTCGGCTTTGTGGGGGCTATGTCGGTTATTTAACAGTGGCAGCCGACTACACACTCCCGCTGCTCTGCGTAGCCTCGCTGCTGGCGGGCCTCATTGATGGTATGGTAGGCGGCGGCGGCCTCATTCAGCTGCCGGCGCTGCTGCTGTTGCTGCCCAAAGTGCCAGTGCCTACGGTGCTGGGCACCGGCAAAGTGGCCAGCCTGGCAGGCACGTCGGCCTCGGCTTGGCGGTACTTACGGGGGCTGAATGGGGTGCCCATTCGCTGGCGCACGGTGGCAGTAGCGGCGGTGGTGGCGGGCTGCTTCGCGCTGCTGGGCGCCCGCGCCGTGAGTGGCCTCAACAAGGAGCTGGTGAAGCCGCTGGTGCTGGCCCTGCTGGTGCTGATGGCCGCCTACACCTTCTGGCGCAAGGACTTTGGCAGCCTGCACGCGCCGCGCCTGCACGGCAGCCGTGAGCTGTGGACGGGCGTGGCGCTGGGGGCCAGCATCGGGTTTTACGACGGGTTTTTTGGGCCGGGTACAGGCAGCCTGCTGCTGTTTGCGTTCGTGGGGCTGTTTGGCTATGACTTCCTGGCGGCTTCGGCCTCGGCCAAGGTGGTGAACATTGCCACCAATATTGCCGGGCTGGCCTACTTCGTTTCGACCGGGCAGGTGCTCTATTACTATGCCCTGCCGATGGCCGCCTGCAATGTGCTGGGTTCCACGCTGGGCGCGCGGCTGGCGTTGCGGCGCGGCACGGGCTTCGTACGGGTGCTGTTTTTGGGGGTCGTGAGCGCCTTTATTCTCAAGCTGGGCTGGGAGGTGTGGCAGGCGCGGGGCTAGCGGGCCCGAACATCTAGCCAAACGTAGGGGTTATGGAAGCTTACTAGCAGTTCTTCCATGTCTATTACTAAACCAACCGTCCTGATTACCGGCGCTACCGGCCAGATTGGCGGCGACGTGCTGCGCCGCCTCCAGGCCGACGACTCCATCACGCTGGTGGCCGCCGTGCGCTCGGCCGACAAGGGCGCGCCGCTCGAAGCGCAGGGCATCCGCACCGTCATTCTCGATTTTGATAAGGAAGAAACCCTGGGCCCGGCGCTGGCCGGCATCGACCGGGCGCTGCTCGTGACGGGCTATACCGTGGACATGCTGCGCCAGAGCAAGGCATTTCTGGACAAGGCCAAGCAGGCGGGTGTGCAGCACATTGTGCACCTCGGGGCCTGCGGGCGCGACGATACCACGGTGGCCCACTGGGCCTGGCATCAACTGGTGGAGCGTTACATCGAGTGGTCGGGCTTCTCCTTCACGCACCTGCGCCCCGAAACCTTCATGCAAAACCTGCTCAGCTATGGCGGCACGCAGGTGGTAAACCAAGGGGTTATCAAGCAATTTACCGGTGAGGCGCGCCTAAGCTGGGTCGATGCCGAAGACGTGGCCCTGGTGGCCGTGCAGGCGCTGCTACACCCCGAAAAGCACGCCGGCCAAACTTACCGCCTCGGCTACGATGCCAAGTCGTACGGCGAAATCGCGGCTATTATGCAGGACACGCTGGGCGAGCCCTTCCGCTACGAGGCGCTGCCACCCGAGATTTTTCTGGAAAACATGCGCGCCGCCGGGGCCGAAATGGCCTACATGGGCTGCGTGTACGACCACTACAAGCGCTACGCCGCCCACACCATTCCGGGCGCCGACGACACGTTTGACAACTTCCCCGCCATCACCGGGCAAGCCCCGGTGCGCTGGGCCGACTTTGTGCAGAAGCACCGGGCAGCGTTTGCGTATTAAGTTGTCTGTAAACGGGATAAATAAACGAAAGGTCCTGCTGCGCCAAGCGCAGCAGGACCTTTCGTTTAACCTGGAAGCTTACAGCCGGAAGCTCAGCGAGGCCGAATAGGTACGCGGGGCAATGGGGTTGATGCTGTTGTCGTCGTGCACGTTGTAGCTCAGCTCGTTGAGGATGTTGGCCAGCTTGGCGCGCAGCGTAAAGCGCTGGTAGCTGTAGGCCACGTTTGCGTCGAAGAGCAGGTAGTTGGGCAGGGCGATGAGTTGGAAGGGCTCGGGGCTGGCGGCCGTCCAGGGCAGGCCGGTAGCTGGGTTCAGGAGGCGGTTGTTGCGGCCCGCCAGGCGGTCGCCCACGTAGTAGCCGGTGGCGCCCACCGAAAGGCCTTTGAACACGCCCAGGCTGCTGACGTTGCCAAAGCTGTAGTACACGCTCAGGTTGGCGGTGTGGGCGGGGTTGTAGCGCTGGCGGCTGCCGCTGGCGTAGAGGTTGCTGTTGGTGTAGGCTGTCTGGTTGTAGCTGTAGCCGGCCAGCACCGACCAGCCCAGGTAGGGCTTGCTTTGCACATCTACTTCGAGGCCCTTGCTCGTGACCTCGCCGGCCAGCTCCTGGGCGGTGGGCACGTTGCGGTTGTAGTTGGGCGCGGTGGGCAGGATGGTCTGGGTCTGGTTGCTGTTGACGATGCGGTAGAGCGTGACGTTGGCCGCCAGCGCGCCGCCAAACAGGTCGTTCTTCACGCCCACCTCGTACTGGTCAATCAACGACGGCGGTAGGTTGGCGTTGTTGGCATCGACGCCCGTGTTGGGGCTGAACGAATTGGAGTACGACCCAAATACGGCCGTGCTTTTAAACGGCTGATATACGAGGCCCACCCGCGGCGAAAAGGCCTGGTCGTAGCGGCGGTTTTCCTTCACGGTGGCCGTTACGGCGCCTTTGGCGTCGGGCGCGGCGTAGGTATACACGTCGCTGGGCGTTTCCTGGTAGCTCCAGCGCAGGCCGGCCAGCAGCTTGAGGCCGGGTAGCAGGCTCACCAAATCCTGGGCGTAGAAGCCGGCGCGGCGGGTGTTGCCCAGCGTGCGGGTGGCCAGGCCGAGGGCGTCGTAGCCGGTGGCGGCTCCCTTGGGCGTGCCCAACTGGCGGCTGGGGTTCAGGATGTTGAGCGAGTCGTAGGCCTGGCTGGTATAGGCCAGCGTGTTGGTGTTGTATTGGTCGGCATCGGCCCCCACGAGCAGCACGTGGCCCAGGCGGCCGGTCCGAAACTGGCCGGTGAGGTCCAGCTCGGCCAGGTAGTAATTCTCAGCCGTGGCGGTGCGCTGGAGGCTGCGGCCCCAGTTGCCGCGCAGGCTGGCCTTGGTGGCGCCGTTGAGAATGCCGATGGGCCGGGCGGCGCTTTTCAGTTCATTGTCATAGCGCTGAAAGCCGCCGATGGCCCGCACCGACCACGTATCGCTGAGGCGGCTGTTAAGCGTGGCGGTGGCACTGGTTTGCTGGGTAGCGTTGAGCGCATCCGACGTGTTCAGGAAGCGCGAGCGTGACTCTTGAATCTGGTAGTCGATGGCGCCGATGCCGAAGTCGGGCGTGCGGCGGTCGCGCAGGTAGTCGCCTTCCAGCAGCAGTGTCGTCTTGGGGCTCAACTCAAAAAACACCGACGGGTTGACGTAGAAGCGGTTATAGCTCACCCCATCGCGGTAGCTGTCGGCCCGCTCATACGAGCCATTGAGCCGGAAAGCTGCCTTGTTGCTAGCGCCCAGCGCCCCGTACACGTCCACCGTCGGCTTTACCAGCCCGAAGCTGCCCACTCGCAGCCCCACCGAGCCGCCGCGCTCAAATTGTGGCTTCTTGGTCACCAGGTTGAGCACGCCGCCCGCTGCCACGTTGCCGTAGAGGATGGCCGCGCTGCCCTTGAGCACTTCCAGGCGCTCCAGCGAGCTGGCCTCGGGCAGGATGGCGTTGTTGTAGCGCACCCCATTTTTAAACGTGTTGTTGCTCGTATAGGCAAAGCCCCGGCTGGCAATTTCCTCCTGCGTGCCGCCCGTGGTGCCCATTACGTACACGCCCGGCGTGTTTACCAGCGCGTCGCTCAGGTGCAGCACCTGCTGCTGCTCCAGCACCTCGCGCTCTACCGTGAGGCTGGCCTGCGGCACATCGAGCGGGGCCACCGGCAGCTTGCCCACCGTGGTAGCCCGCTGATTGAGGTTTTTGGAGCCCGTTACGGTCACCTCGTCGAGCTGGCGGTTGCCGGGCGTCAGAGTTTGCGCGGGAGTTGTAATCGACTGGCCCGCCACCACTTCCACCGTTAGCTCCTGCGCCGAGTAGCCCAGGCCCGTAAAGGTGAGCACCTGCCAGCCGGCCGGCGCTTCCAGCCGAAAGTTGCCGGCCGCATCGGGCGTGGTGCCGTGCGTGGTACCGCGCACCAGCACCGCCACGTGGTCGGCGGGCTGGCCGTCGGCCAGCGCCACCCGGCCCACTATGGTGCCCAGCCGGTGGTGCGGGGCGTGGGCACCCCGGCGGGTTTCCTGAGGAGCCGGGGCCTGGGCCTGGCCCAGCAGCGGCAGGGCAACACTCGTGAGCAGAAGAGCAGCGGAAAGGTGGCTCATGGGCTTATTTAGAATCGTTCAACGCACTGCAAAGGTGCGAACGAGCTTAGAACGGTTCCAAATAGTGGGTGAAGATATTCTGAGCAAATTCCGGTTTTACGTTTCTTTTTGCAGGCACAAATAGCTGTTGGTGAAGCTATTAAAAAATAAAAAAGACCCCTGAGCAGGAGTCTTTTTTATTTAGAATGAAAGTAAATAGCCAGGCAGCCCAACTAATCCATCATCACTTCCTCGGCTACTACGGAAGCAGCCGGCGCCAGCGCAAAAGCGTTGGCCAGCAGCTCATACGAGCGCAGGCGGTCGGCAAAATCGGCGGTGATAGTTACGATACTTAGCTCGTCTACCTCGTAGGCGGCCGCGATGCGCAGCAAGTGCGGGTGCAGCTGCGCGGGCGTGCCGCTCACCACGCGGCCCTTGTGGTAGGCCAGCCGGGCCAGCTCCTCGGGGCTGAAGACGTAGGCTTCGGTTTCGGCGGCGCTGGGGTAGGGGCCGCGCACGCCCTGCTCGAAGCGCAGCAGCTGCATGTACATGGCCTTGGCCAGGGCGCTGGCTTTCTCCTCAGTATCGGCGCAGAGCACGAACAGCGCCACGTTGGCCACGGGCGCGGGCAGCTCGGGCGAGGGCCGGAACTGCTGCCGGTAGGCGCGCACCGCCGCCGGCCCGCCGCTGGGGTTGATGAACTGCGCAAACGAAAACGCCAGGCCCAGCTGCGCCGCAAACTGCCCGCTCTGCCCGCTACTGCTGAGCAGCCACAGCGCCGGCTGGGTGTCAATCTGCGGAATGGCCTGCACCCGCTCATGGATGGTTTCGGGCGTGCGCTCGTCGCGCAGGTAGGCTTGCAGGTCCAGTAATTGCTCCAAAAAAGCCTCTTCCGCAAACTTGTTGGCGGGGTTGAGGGCATACGCGGTGAGGCGGTCGGCGCCCGGCGCGCGGCCCATGCCCAGGTCGATGCGGCCGGGGTGCAGGGCTTCGAGCAGCTTGAAGTTTTCGGCCACTTTCAGGGCCGAGTAGTGCGGCAGCATCACGCCGCCCGAGCCCAGCCGGATGCGCTGGGTGTGCGCCCCGAGGTGGGCCAGCAGCACCTCGGGCGACGAGCCGGCCAGGGTGGTTGTGTTGTGGTGCTCGCTCACCCAAAAGCGGGTGTAGCCGAGGCGGTCGGCCAGCTGGGCTAGCTGCGTGGTTTCTTGCAGGGCCTGGCGGGCGGTGGCGCCGGGCCGCACCGGCGACTGGTCGAGCACGCTCAGGCGCAGGGCGGGGGAGGAGGTAGACATAAGCTGGCGGAGAAAGGAGAAAAGGAAAGGCGCCGGTTGTGGGGCCGGGCCGCATCGGCAAAAGCCTGCTGGGGCGCGGTGGGCGGCGCGGCGCAACGCACGGTAGGTGCTGAGCCATAGCTCCGGCGCCCGGCCCTAAAAACATCGACCTCCGCCGCCTTGTTCCTGGCTGCAAATCCCCCTTTCCTCTTCTCAGCCTTATGAGTACCCCTAACGCGCTCGTGCTGCCCGTGGCCGACGGCACCGACATGCACGCCTACACTGCCCAGCCCCAGGGTGGGGCCAGCGCCCCCGGCATCATCCTATTTCAGGAAGCCTTTGGCGTGAACCACCACATCCGTAGTGTGGCCGACCGCCTGGCCGCCGCCGGCTACGTGGTGGTGGCCCCCGAGCTGTTTCACCGCACCGCCGCGACTGGCCTCGAAATCCCGTACGCTGAGTTTGCCACGCAGGCCATGCCGCACTACGGCGCCATCACCACCGAGGGCCTGACCCAGGATGCGCAGGCTGCCTACGACTGGCTGCAAGCCCAGCCCAACGTGCAGAAAGATAAAATCGCCTCCATCGGCTTTTGCCTGGGTGGCCAGGTGGCCTTCGTGGCCAATGCCGCGCTGCCGCTGGCAGCCGGGGTGTCGTACTACGGCGGGGGCCTGCACACCCGCACCGACATGGCCAAGGACCTGCACGGCCCGCACCTTTTCTTCTGGGGCGGCCTCGACGCGCACATCTCGAAGGAGAATATCACGACGATAATTGACGCTGTGGACGCCGCCGGGAAGCCCTACATCAACACCGTCATCTCCTACGCCGACCACGGCTTCCACTGCGACGAGCGCCCCAGCTATAACAAGGACGCCGCCGCCGAGGCCTGGGCGCTCACGCTGGCTTTCTTTAAGGAAAAGCTCGGCGCGTAGCCTGGTACTACGTCAGTAGCCGCCGGCCGCCGGGCAGCGCATCAGGCGCCGCCCGGCGGCCGGTTTTTTGGGTCCGGGCGCCAACGCAACCTTTCGGCCCCAAATCCATACAGCAGGGTATGAAATCAACTTCCCGCACTACTTCCTGGCTCTGGGCCGCCGGCTTCGGCGTGGCCGCCCTGGCTACTACCGTTTGGCGCAACCGGCGCGGCTCATATGAGTTGACGGGGCGCACCGTGCTCATCACTGGCGGCTCGCGGGGGCTGGGCCTGGTGCTAGCCCGCCGTGCCGTGCTCGAAGGCGCACGCGTGGCCATCTGCGCCCGCGACGAGCAGGAACTGGCTCGCGCCCGCCAGGACCTGCTCACCTACGGCGGCCCCGAGAATAGCATTTTGGCGCTAGCCCGCGACCTTACCGACGCGGCCGAGGTGCGCAGCCTGGTGGCCGAGGTAGAAAGCAAGCTGGGCGGCATCGATGTGCTCATCAACAACGCCGGCATTATTATCGGCGGGCCGTTGGAAAACATGGACACCCGCGACTTTGAGGATGCCTTGAACACGCACTTCTGGGCGCCGTTTCACGCCATGCAGGCCGTGCTGCCGGGCATGCGGCTGCGGGGCGAAGGCCGCATTATCAATATCTCGTCGCTGGGTGGCAAAGTGGCTATTCCGCACCTCACGGCCTACAGCGCCAGCAAGTTTGCGCTGGTGGGCTTGTCGGAGGGCTTTCGCACCGAGCTGAATCAGCACGGTATTTACGTGACCACCGTGTGCCCCGGCTTGCTGCGCACCGGCAGCGCCCAGAATGCCGACGTGAAGGGCAACCACGAAAAAGAGTACGCCTGGTTTAGCGTAGCCGACGCGCTGCCCGGCTTTACGATGAGCGCCGAAGATGCGGCCCGCCGCATCTGGAACGCCGCCCGGCGCGGCGACGGCGAGCTGATTCTCTCGCTGCCGGCCAAGGTGCTGGCTGCTTTCCACGGCCTGCTGCCCGGCACCACTACCGACGTGCTGGCCTGGGTTAATCGTGCCTTGCCTGCCACCGGCGAAAGCGCCGCTGCCAACGAGCGCCGCAAAGGCTACGAAAGCGAAACGCCCATCACGCGCTCGTTTCTCACTAAGCTCAACCGCGACGAGGCGGCGCGCAACAACGAGAATTAACGTTGAAGTAGCGCGAAGCTTCCGCTTTCGCGTGTGAGCGTAGCGAGCATGCGGCACCGGACGACCCTGCTCGCTACGCTCGCGCGCGAAGCGGAAGATTCGCGCTACGTACTTACGGCGTGAGCAGCGCGGCCAGTTGCCGGAGCGTGATTTCGGCTGATTTGGCGGCGTAGCGGTAGTTGACGAGCCGGTAGCCGGCATCTTCGAAGCTCTGCTGCGCGATGCGCACATCGACCAGGGTCGAGAGGCCGGCGTCGAGGCGCAGCTGCACCAGCTTGAGAAGCTGGCGGGCGGTGGTATAGCTCTGCTCGGCGGTGGTCACGAGGCTCAGCTGCTTTTCGTACGACTCCCAGGCTTTGAGGGCATTGAGGCGGTAGTTGCGTTGCAAGGCCGTGCGTTGCAGCTCGGTGGTACGGGTGTTGAGGCGGGCAATATCGACGAGTTTTCTATTGACCCCGCCCGAGTAGATGGGCAGCGATACGCCCAGCCCGGCATATGGCCCGTAGCTCTGGTTGAAGAGCGTGTTGCCCACCGCGTTCTGGCTACGCGCAAAGTTGGTACCCGCGTTTACGCCCAGCGAGGGATAGCGGTTGGCGCGGGTTTCGCGCTCTACCAGCTCATTCACCCGCACCTGGCGGTCGGCGGCCAGCAGGTCGGGGTTTTTGTCGAGCGCCCCTTGCAGCTGGGCCCAGCTCAGCGAGCGGTCCACCGGGATGGTATCTTCCACGGCCACGGCTTGGTCGAGGTCTAGGGTGAGGGCGCGCAGTAGGTCGGCAGTGGCTTGCTGGGCGGCCAGCACCTGCTGCTGCTGGGTCAGCAGCTGGGCGTTCAGGTCGAGCTGCGCCTGAAACTTGTCGGCGTTGTTGGCGAGGCCCACTGCCTGGCGCGCCTCGATGAGGCGCAGCTTCTGGCGCGACACCTCCACCGAGGCTTGCAGGGTGCGGATGTAGCGCTGCTGCTGCACCACGGCGTAGTATTTCAGGCTCACGTCGGCCAGCACGTTTTGCACCGTCGAGTTGAGCTGAAGCTGGCTGATTTGGGCCAGCTCATCGAGGCGCTTGCGGGTAGCTACCACCCGGCCGCCGTTGTAGAGCAGGTAGCTGCCGGCCAGCCCCACGTTGTATTGGCTCGACCGGGCGCCGGTAGCCGAGCGCGGGTCGCCGGTGTTAAACTGCTGCTGGGTGTTGTTAATCACCGCGTTGTTGCTGGCATTGAGGCCCACCGTGGGCAGCGCGCCCGCAAAGCCCGCGTTGTTGCGCAGCCCCTGCACCTCCACATTGGTTTGGCTGATTTGAATGTCGAGGCTGTTTTTGAGGGCCGTCGTCAGGGCATCGTGCAGCGTGAGCACCGGGCCGGGCGCCGGGCCCTCGGGGGCACGCGGCGTGGTGGCCGGGGCCGTCTGGGCCAGGGAGGTAAAGGCTAGCGTGGACAGCAGCAGGCTGCTAAACAATGACTTCATAGTAAGCAAAACAATCGGTATTACGCTGGCTGCTGGGAAGCCTCTCTGCTGCGGTGGGCGCACTCGCTCGATGGAGCGGTAGAGAGGCTTCCTAGCGGCCAGCGTAACGTTCTTTCAAAATAGGGTAAGCTACGCGGCTACCTCGGCCGGCTCATGCGCCGCCACGGCTTCGCCACCTTCCGCCACCGGCTTGCGCTCTTGGGCCACAAACGTATAGATGGCCGGAATCACCAACAGCGTGAGAATGAGCGAGAACAAGATACCGCCCACGATAACCGTGCCCAGCGGCTTGCGGCTGGTGCTGGCCGCGCCCAGGCTGAGCGCAATGGGCAGCGCGCCCAACGCCGTAGCCAGCGAGGTCATCAAAATCGGGCGCAGGCGCTGCTGCGCAGCCAGGCGCACGGCCTCACGCAGGGGCAGGCCGGCGTCGCGCTGGTGGTTGGCAAACTCCACGATGAGGATACCGTTTTTGGTCACGAGGCCGATGAGCATAATCATCCCGATTTGCGAGAAGATATTAATTGTCTGGCCACACAGCCACAGGCTGAGCATGGCGCCGGCCAGCGCCAGCGGCACCGTGAGCAGGATGGTGAGCGGGTCGCGGAAGCTCTCAAACTGCGCGGCCAGCAGCAGGTAAATCAGCACCAGCGCCAGCATGAAGGCGAAGGCCGTGTTGCCCGAGCTTTCGGCAAAGTCGCGCGACGAGCCGGTCAGCGCCGTGGAGAAGCTGGCGTCCAGGGTTTTGTCGGCGATGGCGCGCATGGCATTCACGCCGTCGCCTACCGTCTTGCCCTCGGCCAGCTGCGCCGAGAGGGTAGCGGCCTTCAGGCGGTTGAAGTGGAAGAGCGTGCTAGGGTTAGAATTTTCAACCTGGTGCACCACGGCCGTGAGCGGGATGCTCTCGCCCCGGCTGTTGGTGACGTAGAGGCGGCTGATGTCGGTGGGGGCGCTGCGCGCGTTGCGGTCCACCTGGCCGATAACCTGGTACTGGCGGCCATTGAGCAGGAAATACGCCATGCGCCGGCCGCCAAAGGCGCCCTGCACGGCCGCCACCACGTCTTGCGTGGTGAGGCCCAGGTCGCGGATTTTCAGGCGGTCAAACGTGAGCTGCACCTCGGGCTTGTTGAATTTGAGGTTGGCATCGACGTTCTGGAACGTCGGGTCCTGGCGGGCGGCGGCCAGGAATTTGGGCAGCGCCTCCTTTATCTTTTCGAGGTCGGTATTTTGGAGCACAAACTGCACCGGCACACTGCTTTTGGCGCCCGAGCCCACGGCAATGGTTTGCTCCTGCACTACGAAGATGCGGGCATCGTTGAAGCGCTTGGTGTTCTTAGTCAAGTACTTGGCAATGGCATCCTGCGAGCGCTTGCGCTGGTCGGGCGGCACGAGGCCGGCGCGCACCTGCGCCGTATTGGCGCTGCCGCCGGCCGGTGTGCGGGCAAAAACGAAGTCATTCTCGGGCACCGAGTCGCGCACGAAATCGGCCACCTGGGCGCTGATTTTCTCCATCGCGTCGAAGCTCGTGCCCTCCGGCCCGGTCAGCACCAGGCGCACGCTGCTGCGGTCTTCCACCGGCGCCAGCTCGGTGGGCAGGCTCTTGCCCACAAAAAAGATGATAACCGCGCAGGCCGCTACCACGGCCCAGGCCAGCCCGCGTACCCGCAAAAAGCCACCCACGATGCGCCCGTAGCCGCTTTCCATGCTTTGGAAAAACGGCTCCGTTTTATCGTATAGTTTGCCGTGGCCGCTGCCTTCCTTATTCTTGTTTTCGCGGTGCAGCACCACGTTGAGCACCGGCGTGATAGTGAGCGACACCAGGGCCGAAATCAGCACGGCGCCCGCTACCACTACCCCAAACTCGCGGAACAAGCGCCCGGTGAAGCCCTCCAGAAAAATCACCGGCAGGAACACCACCGCCAGCGTCAACGAGGTTGAGATAACGGCGAAGAAGATTTCCTTACTGCCTTCGAGCGCCGCCTTTTTGATGTCCATGCCCTCTTCGAGCTTGCGAAAGATGTTCTCCGTCACCACAATACCGTCGTCCACCACCAGGCCGGTGGCCAGCACGATGCCCAGCAGCGTGAGGATGTTGATGGTGAAGCCCGCCAGGTACATCACGAAAAACGTGGCGATGAGCGAAATCGGAATGTCGATGAGCGGGCGCAGGGCCGTGAGACAGTTGCGAAAAAAGAAGAAGATAACCAGCACCACCAGCCCGAAGGAAATGGCCAGCGTTTCGAGCACTTCATCAATCGAGTTGCGCACAATCTTGGTATTGTCCACGATGACGCGCATCTC
>Ga0160427_10001300_pt1 | contig 15393 bp, 16 predicted proteins | sample SolpanmetagenomL_FD_108194 | JGI IMG/M metagenome (GOLD analysis project Ga0160427, IMG submission 108194) | Solar panel surface microbial communities from Lawrence Berkeley National Laboratory, California, USA - L | ecosystem: Engineered > Built environment > Solar panel > Unclassified ...
CACCAGCTCCGGTCCCACAGCCTCCAACAACCTCGCAGAAGGCGGGCTCGTGCTGCATCAGCTACGCCGCGTAGAAGCCGGTCTGCGCGGCGAACACATGGAAGTCGAGCTTGCCGAACTCGAACGCATGCGAAGCCGTAGTGCAACACCTGCATTCGACACAGAAGGCGCACGAATAAGTAACGACAAGAGGCTGGATTCGATGATCGTGGGAGAGGGTGTGGGACGGAATGTGGAAGCGGAGATGGGAGAGGAGGAGGTGGAAGGAGATTACAGAAGGCAGCTAGGGCGGGGTGGGGAGGGTGTTGTGGAGGGCGAGGTCGGCGCGAGGAGTAATGTCGTAGGAAACGTCGATCACATCCCAGACGTCCAAAGCACACAACCGAGCAAGAAAAGACCATACGAAGAAGATGGAAGTAGTTCGATGGACAAGGACGCCAAGAGACGAGCGAAGAAGGCACGATTACAGGAAGAAAAAGCTAGGCGAAAGTCAGAGCGAATGGCTGGCAAGGAATTGGAGGAGGACAATGCACAAAGAACGAGCAGGGTTAATGATGGCGATGTCGATATGATGAACGTTGTTGACAACGAGGATGATCTGGATCAAAGCACATATCAGGGCGATGAAATCAACATTTCACAACCAGACAAAACTATGCCAAATATACCAGACGTCTTGCGCCAGAACGTAATAAATGACGCAGGTGATGCACAGAATGGCGATGTTCAGCGATCTGGCATCGACGGCAGTGTGCAGAAGAAGAAAAAGAAGAGTCGCAAAAGCGATATGAACGGTTCTCTGCCTCCAACCGAGGACGCCATAGTCACCAACGGACAAAAGAAAGACCTTGACACAGAGCTGAACCAAGATAGTGCACAGAAAGTTAGCAGTTTGGAGAAGATGGAAGGCAGAACGCCAGTGAAAGGAGAGGGCGCGATCGCTGGCGATGTCCAACCACCAACAAGCCCAGTGCCAGGGACGAAAGAAGACGAAGCCAAGGCGAAAGCAGCCAGAAAAGAGAGGAAGGCGTAGCAGAAGCAGAAGAGGAAGAGTGGGATTGTTGACGTATAGAGTGTGGTATATATTTTCTACTATGCAAGATTTTTGTATATATCATGATGTACTTACATCCTATAATCAAAGTGTGTACATATGTTTCCTAAAATGGTCATGTATCTTACCATATCGCATTTTATAGCTCATCCCTGCCTGACGCTTTTACGACGCCATCATCCTTGCCCGCGACATCAACGTCTCCCTTTGAGACTTTGATGCTACTGTCCCAACCTAATGCTGCTAACCTCTCTGTCAAAATGGGATGTGAGTAGTGATAGGCAGAGTACATCCAGTCTGCGTCCATGGCGCTGAGGTTCTGAATCTGCAGCTTGATAAGTGATGCAGCGAGCTCTTTTGAGTATCCAAGACGTGCACCGAAAGCATCTGAGGACAGAGATGTTAGCAATTTTTCACTCACGTCTTAAAAGCAGCACATCAAGCCAAACTTACCCGCCTCAAACTCGAACCTCCTGCTCATCACATTCATCAAGAGCCCGATAACACTCTCAGTTGGACTCAGTACTTCACTAAACAGCATAAATCCAATGATGACTGGTCTTTCCGTCACGAATCCGAAATCCGCGTACAAACTCCTATTCTCAATGAATGCCGAAAAAAGCGAGAACAAAAAGAACAGATGCGCTTGTGCAATGACCAGCTGTTTGGTGGTGTGGCCCATCTTCCAATGACCAAGCTCGTGCGCCAGTACAGCGACAACCTCTTGCTCTTCTGATTTTTCAATCAAGGTGTCGAACAGGACGATCTTCTTCTTCCACGGCAGACCGGTGAAGTATGCATTACTGTGTGCGCTCCGCTTGCTGCCATCAATCACTTGTAGCTCGGTAAGGGGGAATTTGAGACGATCTGCCAGACCTTCAACGGCATTCTTGAGTGGTCCAGCAGGTAATGGAGTAAGCTTGTTGAAGATTGGTACAATCAGGATAGGGTACAACGTGATAAGTGCCGCTTGCATAACTAGCGCAAAAGCCCAGAGGTAGAAAAAGAAGTTCTGTCCAGTCTTCTTAATAATAGCAAGGAAAGCTGCTCCTAATGGGACGCCCAGAGCAATGCTCAAAGCCTGGCCTTTGAAGAAATCGGTAACCCATAACTTGATGGTCTGCTTGTTAAAACCAAAGTTTTCTTCCAGCACGAAATGATGATAGTAGCTGAATGGTAGACTAATAAGAGCTTGCACAAAGGAGTACGTGAATACAAAGATCAGAGAATGTGTGATCTCGCCGGAGAATCTGGGCGGCGCATATGCAGCAAGCCAGCCACCAGTTATAGCCCAGATTTTCGGGTAGACATTGAAATAGAGTTCAGCAATGTTGAGAATTTGGCTGAAAAGACCAGATATGAAACCGAATTGAGCTTTGGCGCGGCCATATGCTTGGGACTTGTCGAATGTTTTTTGATCGATTTCGGCGCGCAAGGAATTGGGGATGGTAGTGCGTTTGAGGACTTGATATTGGCGGTAAGAGAGATAGCTGGTGAGGGCGAACTGGCCGAGGGAGAAGCTGGCTATGAGTTTCTTCCAGGGGAATAATGGCCGGTCTAGCCAGGTTGCTAGGCGCCGCAGCGTGGACTGGGTGTGTCAGAGAGGCGACGATAGAGAGGAAGACGGAAAAGTGTTACCTGGAGATAGTCCATGTTGCTATAAAACTAGGTACGCGACCTGAAGACGGGAGTGCACCTGGAATGTTTCAGCTCGCACGGCGTCAACTTTCTCCATATAGCCGTTAACAAGCCGCTGCACAGAGCCGAATTATAGCCGGCATCTCTCCTATAATTCGTTTTGCAAGGTCGTTCTTGGTGCCGCCATTGGCATTGGCATCACGAAAAGTCGCGTCCAAGTAACAATACCTGGCTGTTACTTTTCAGTCTCTGCAATAAGGCTTTGTGTCTCGTGCACAACCGTCGCTGATACCCTTTGAGTGTCATTCTTGGTAGGAAACCTGCCCTAAGGGATTTCGGTGTTGATTGTGTATTGCAGTCTTTTGTGTGTTCATCGTTCAGCACAATCCTTTGCTTCCTCGTCCAGCGACGAAAAACCGACGATGAAGCGGCCGAGCTCACAACATGGTCCTGCGAACGGCAATGGAACTGCTCGGAACGGACATGCTCCTGAGCAGGTCGGGCAGGGATCAGACGAATCTCTCATGATATCAGCACCCGGCAAAGTTATTGTATTCGGCGAGCATGCTGTTGTCTATGGAAAGGTAACATGTTATTATATGCCATATTTCCAGCTAAGCTGACCACTATACAGGCTGCCATGGCCGCATCCATCTCACTACGGTCTTATCTCCTTGTCACCCCATCCTCGTCCTCACGAGCTAGCGTGACATTGACTTTCCCTGATATTTCACTACAACACACCTGGTATCTGGACGATCTACCGTTCGCTGATTTCAAGCATCCGTCGAAGGCAAAGCGGTTTGATGAGCAGGTGACCGTGCTTGATACGGATTTGGTAGCAGCCATCAAGCCACATGTTGCTAATGTTTCTACACATCTACCTGAGAAAGCACGGCATCAACATCATGCCGCGGCATCTTGTTTTCTCTATATCTTGCTATCCCTTGCCGCACCAGCTATGTCAAGTTACGTCTACTCCCTGCGCTCGACCATTCCTATAGGAGCTGGTCTAGGTAGCAGTGCTTCTATTAGTGTCTGTATAGCAGCTGCGCTGCTAATCCAAGGCAATCACATTACTGGAACATCGACATCCAATTCTGCATCACAAGCAGAAAACACATTGGATATAATAAATTACTGGGCATTCGTTGGCGAGCTCTGCATACATGGCAACCCAAGCGGAGTCGACAATACTGTAGCAACAAAAGGAAAAGCTGTGCTGTTCAGGCGTACAAAACCGGGCCAATCACCACAGGTTACACCTCTACACGACTTTCCTATCCTTCCTCTTCTACTTGTAGACACCAAGCAGTCACGATCTACCGCTGCAGAAGTTGCGAAAGTTGGTGCCCTCAACACAGCACACCCAGAAGTGGTAACGCTCATACTAAACGGCATCGACAAAATCACTGAGGAAGCTCATGCTCTGATATCGAGACCTGACTACAAGGCAGATAATCCAGAATCGTTGCAACGTCTGGGTGAGTTGATTCGTATGAACCACGGGCTGTTAGTAGCACTATCAGTGTCACACCCAAAGCTCGAACGCGTGCGTGAATTGATCGACCAAGCGGATATTGGATATACAAAGTTGACTGGAGCTGGTGGAGGCGGCTGCGCAATTACCCTACTACAACCAGATGCTACAAAAGATATGCTGCAAAATCTAGAGCGCCGACTCGAGCAAGAAGGTTTCGCCAAGTACGAGACAACACTGGGTGGACAAGGCGTAGGAGTACTGAGTCCGCCGATCACAGGCACTGCAATAACACAAGAAGATTTTCTTCAAGTCACAGGTTCGCAAGGCATTGAAGGCCTCATGCAGGCAGAGAAGGCAGGAATTTGGAAGTACTGGTCTGGAGGAGCTGCTTGAGCTGTGCTATCATGTGAGGAACATGAATAGATGTGTGAAGAGACGTAGATAATTTTCGTCCCATCACGAAAAGACATCTCGACCACTCCCAAAGTGCTGAAGCATTTCAGAGAAGACTCATGTAGGTGTATGTCCTTCACCATCTTTATGGCGATGTGTTCGAGTTCAGTATGGAAAGCGGTACGACAGTGAGACGTGGTCGCCATCATGAGCCTATGCTGAGACGTTCAGGATCACGACCGAAGTGAAAAGTGGCAGTGTATCCACGTGGGATTCAGGTAGACGGAAGATCCAAAGAGCAGCAAGACTGGTTGGTCGGTCTTCCATGAAGGAGGTTCGAGTGGTAGCATCGAATGCTGAATAAGATTGTCTATATCAAGAAAGCTCGTGTCCTGCGGGAGAGTATTATTCTCCAAGTATTGGCACTACTGATGCAGGCGAGCGAAGTAGTAAGCACTGTGGGCCATACGGTCATGACTTTGCAATCTTAACATCAGGAAGCGAACTCTGCCTGCAGTCATTATCTGACAATCTCATCATCATGAAGCAGACTTTGCCAACATATTCGCATAGGCATAATCACGGAAAAAGACACCTAAAACCTGGCCCTATTGCTGTGAGCAATTGCCGCTCGATTTTCACAGTTCTCCATCATTGTCACACTTGGCGTTTAACATCGCTACCTTGAGTCCGGCTTCATTGTGAAGCACCACTTGTAACGCTCCGCGGTCAACATCTGAGCCATGTCAGGTCATGGAAGTTGTACGACAGACGTAGGCAGAGCCAAATGCGTGCTTGCTCATGCTAACTTGTGAAATTTCGCTCGTACAGTAAGTGACGTAGCCTGATGCTTCCTTCTTAGATATTCTAAAATCATCACATTTCGCCTCTACATCCTTGTGGTGTAGCGGTTGATATACCTTCGGGTTTTTCTTAGGTCACTTTGATAGCCAGCTTTCAGCTTTGTCTAGTGAAGCGACCCCCTTGTGCCTTACTTCTAGTGTTTCGATGCTAGTGAAGCATTGCGCGTGCTTCTCTATATTATAGTTAAGTATCGAGACTGTAATCTTATATGTTACAGTCTCATTCGTGATCGCCATCCTTAGGGAGGTGGTTTGCAGCTTGAGAAGTGACCTGAGTTTGTGCACTATTTTTCTCCTGGTGAAGAAGCAGCTTCGTCGCGCGCTCGTCCGCGACTACTAACTATTAATGATGGATGTTGCGGTCCCGCTTGAAAAATAACCTGAGTTTCTACTCTATTTGTCTCTTTTTTTGTGATCGTGTCGCGTTCAGATGTGACTGTCATCAATGCTCAATGCTTAACCTTTCCGCCAATATTTTTAATCATAACAACAAGACATGGCGGTCATGAGTAATCTACCTCACACATTGTTTCTTTCAGTCTTCTCTGATAGCAGAGACGAAAGGTTGTGCCAGTTATGTGATTCTTGTAACTTCGTTACTTTTCATGTTTCACCTCTTGTTTCAGAAAGCTCCTTCCTAATTCAGCTCGTACCTGCGTCATGTCCAATGGACACCCCCACCGTGCCTCCACCAGCTTATCATGCCAATGCCAATGGACAACTTCTCAGCAAGGTGATCTAACCACTTACCCACGCCAGGTCTCCTCCAACAATCGTACCTTTGACCATTAAGACAAGATGAAGACGTCCATCTCCATCGTCGGCTTGTGCATGAGCATCCTCGCCTCCGCGATCCCTCAACAGCACGACTCCCAGACTCCCCTTGTACCATCCACTTCCAAGCAGCCTCCAAGCTTCAACAGCGAAGCTATTAGGCCATTGCTTCGCCTGCACCAACAGCTCATCTCCATAGAGTCTATCAGCAATGATGAACGCGCCGTCGGTACCTTCATCGTACGCTACCTTCAAGAACTAGGCTTGACCGTAGAAGTCCAACCCGTAGCATCAGAAAATGCTGGCAAGAAGTCCTTGGAGGAGGAGGAGGAATACGCGCCTTTCTCCCTTCTTACTGCGCTGGTGCACGAGGAAGAGTACAACCTAGCAGCTGCAGGCGAGGTGGATGCGTCAAAGAAGAATCATAAACTACCAGACCGATTCAACATCTTCGCCTACGCGAACGCAACAAAAGGAAGACATTACCACACCCTCCTAACCACCCACATCGACACAGTGCCACCCTTCATCCCCTACAGCAACAACGCCACCAAATCAACGCACCCATCCACACTCATCTCCGGCCGCGGCTCCGTCGACGCAAAAGGCTCTCTCGCCGCCATGCTCACATCCTGGACATCCCTCCTCTCCGCACCATCACCCACAATACGCTCAGACCTAGTCGCTGTCCTTTTCGTCGTCGGCGAAGAAGTAGGCGGCAGCGGCATGCGCGCCGCCAGCCACGCCTTCGCACACACAACACCACCAACCACATTCTCCGTGGGCATCTTCGGTGAGCCGACCGAATCCAAGCTCGCCTGCGGCCACAAGGGGAATCTACGCTTCACACTGAACGTCCACGGCAAAAACGCACATTCAGGCTATCCATGGCTCGGCGTCAGCGCAAACGAGGTGTTAGTCGAAGCATTGCACGCGTTGAAGACGAAAGCAAGACTGCCTAGTAGTGAGAAATACGGCAATACCACTGTCAATATCGGCAGGATGGAAGGCGGCGTGGCAGGCAACGTCGTCCCTGAAAAGGCAAGCGCGGACATAACGATGAGATTAGCTGGTGGAGAGCCAGAAGAGGTGAAGGAACATGTTAGAAGTGTGATTGAGGAGGCTACAAAGGACCTGCTTAAGGATGGCGAAGGTAAGACGGCGGGAGAAGTTCAGGTCATCTTCCCGGAGAGAGGATATGGTCCCGTTGATTGTGATTGCGACGTCGATGGCTTCGAGACGTTCACTGTTAACTATGGGACGGATGTGCCTTGGTTGGATGGCGAACACAAGAGGTATTTGTATGGACCTGGATCGATTTTGGTTGCGCATTCGGATCATGAAGCTATTCTGAGGTCGGATTTGGATCGCGGTGTAGAAGGTTACAAGACGCTGATTGAGAAGACGAAGAAGATGTAGAGTGCGTGTAGTGTAGTGTAGTGTTATTTTCTAGGATATCTATTTACTATATACATCCGTAGACTCGTGAAGCAGTTAGATGTGAAGAAGAACGCGAGAAGAGGTAAGTTATACATGTCGACATGCTGTCGTCGCCTATGTATAGTCAAAGTAAGTAACCTCTGGGATTCAGAAAACGTACAAGAAGTGTAGATTGTGTAAGCGTGATGTTGTTTTCTAGGACATCTAATCTCTATATAGGTCTGTAGACTCATGCAGTAGGTAAGCTCAAATGATTTATAGTATCCTCCAAGAGCTATGGTATGGTAGCAACAAGTCCTATAACTCCTTTTCTTGTGCAACTGCATCCCTGAAAACACCAAACCTCCATCATAAAATCATTCAAATCATAAAACCCATCAAATTGCTCAAGCCGTCTCCTTGGTCTTTTCGTTTGAAGACACAAAAGACAATTCCGACATCTCCTCCTCATGATCCTCTCTGTACCTCAGCTCATCAGCAGACTCACTAGGACTGGCGACCACCACTGACGGTACAGCCTTGGCATCTGGATACTGTCCATACAGCCACGTTCCAGACAAAGCCAGCAAGATACCACCGACCTCGATAAGTGAGAACGAAGCATCCTCGAAAAAGTATGACAGAACAAGGACAAAGGTGATTTTAGCCATGCCGACGATGTTGAATGTGAGTGGACTTGTGCGGCCGATAATCATGAACTGAGAGTAGTTGATCATTGCTGCAACCAGTCCGGAGACGAGGAAGGCCATGATGGAGCTTGAGGGAATTGTGGCTAGAGTGCTTGTTAGTGTCGAGCTCAGACCTGTGCAAGTGGTGAGCGAGCTTACCGAAATCAGGCATCCTGTCCATCCACGGCATCACGAATGCCAAAACGACCACGCTGACCGGCGCCTGGTTGAGCAAGAGAACAGGCGCACTCGCACCCAAGACCTTCATCTGTCTGCCAATGTACAATTGATACAAAGCCGTAATGCTGAAAGCTGCTGTTGCGATGATTGCTCCGATAGGGTTTGTAATGGCTTGTTTCGTATTCGTCATCGCAACACCAAAACAGCATGCGCCTACAGCAATCAGACGCATTCGGTTGGTGGTGATGCGGAACATGAGGTATTGGAGAAGGACGACGCAGGGAGTTGTGAGGATCTTGGTCAGTTGGAAGAAACCGACAGAGTTGAAAGTAAGAGAGAGGTTGGAGAGGACGATGCTGGAGGCGAAGAAGAGGGAGATTGGGAGTAGAGGGGTTAGCGGCAGGCGCGTCGCATTGAACAGGCGGTATGTAGGGTGTGAGGAGCAGGCGAGCAGGACCAAGAAGGTCATGGTGAAGTGGTACATTGCGGTCGAAACTTGGCAATGTTTGAGTTGAGGGTCCTTGAAGATGCTGGTATGGATATCAGTATGCTGCCAGCGAATGTGTATAGTTGCGAATGAACGCACATCTTGTTCAGGAAGACTATCGCTACAGTAGAGAGTGTGTTGAGTCCGATGTAAGCGGCATTGATGAGACGAGTCACTAGCTGTGATTCTTGAGGACCATCTTGCGACGATTGTGCAGACATCATAGAGTCTTGAGAGCTTGAACGTTCTCTCGCAAATGGTGTCTTTTCTTCTGAAATGTAGTCCAGGGAGTCCTTTCTTGATAGTGTAGGCGCCATTGTTAGAGTGTGGTCTAGATGCAACGAATGTGGTGATCTGGTCTGATATAAAGGTGTGAGAGAGCCAAGGAATGAAGGCCAGATATTATAGGAATCAAGTGATGAGATTGTCAACAAGGCGGTACTGTTGTAGTTCAATGAGTAGTCGCGATGTTTATGATAGGCAAGAGCTCAATTAGAGTAAACAAACACCCGGTATAGCTTCGAACAAATGTGAAAATGAGCGTAAAGACAGCTTGGTGTCGAGAATGACGGGAGAAGATAGTCTTTAGAGGGCAAAGAGGCAAAGCTGAGCAGAGGAAGAAGGGATCCAGGCGAAGATATTAGATCAACACGAGGAATGGATGTTTCAGCTTCCAGCTTTCAGCTCAGCCTTGGCGCTAATGTCTCCGCTACCGTGATTAGATTGGAGTTTAATTTAAGAAGGTTCGGACCCTCTTTCCCCTTACAGACGCCGCCAACGACTAGCGTGGCAGCTATGGATAGGCGGCATCGTATTTAGACCATGTACATCTTCGTGATCCTGTCGGGATGCGCATCAGCGTAGTCTCTGACAGGCGGCCTTTGTTGTTGCGCCGGGCTGATAATACTATATGCACAGTTTAGCAGCTGAAAGGGAGAGATATAAAAGACATCAGATAATCGCACTAAACATAGACACGTTGGCGCCTAGTTTTTAGCGTAACATAGACACGTTGGCGCCTAGTTTATAGCGTATTCTTGTCATAAAACGTGCTATGAACTTGAGCATGGATTCAATGCCACGGCATTAGTCCACACTCCCTCACAGATTTCCTTCACCACCATCCTCAACCTGAACAGCTCCAACAAATGCCATGTGCCCCATTAAGATGATTCATGCCCTAGCAATCAGTAGCTCCTTCTAACACTTCTCGAGTTTTCGAGCTCGATTTGCCTGTACTAGGTTCCCGTAGCGCCATGTATCAAATGATCTGTTTAAACTTGCATGGATTGCGCCTGTGTGAACCTAAACTAATTTCCATCTTGAAACGACAGTACTCCAATTGTTCTATGCCAGCTCCAACTCCAGTATGCTCTGAGGCGTTGTAGGCGATCTAAACACTTGGGCAATCTTTAGTCCTACACGCTCAGCCAAGTCGCGAAATTGACTAATGCTTCGCTCGGTACCATTAAACATAGCCATCATGAGAATATCTGAAGACGTTGCTGAGCTGCTATTGCCTTGTGGCCACATTACCATCTCGTGGACCAGTATCTTGCTTTTACCTCGTTGCATCGCCGGAACCAGATTCGCCAGAATTTGACATGCAGCAGAGTCCGGAAAGTCGTGGAGCACAATGTGCAAATAATAGATCCGAGCATTCTTGATAGGCTGAGGAGTCATGATATCGTGCGCCATAGCTTTGATACTGCTGTCGACAATTGTGTTTGCAATGACTTCCGGTCTGTCTTGTAGTACTAATCTGCCTGGAGCAAGATTGTGTTTCTTCTGGAAAGCAAGGATGTCGTGGCCAACGTTACCGCCAACATCAACTACGACGACGTCTTCACCCTCGTCTAATAGGCCTTCCACTGGATAGGTCTCGAACCAAGGGTCGTTGGTGCTAGAATAGCCCTGCATCGTAAAAGTCAGCAAAGCCACATCAGTGTCTTCGATATTTATAGAATGATTACCCTCATGCATGCACTGAAGTCCTTTTCTGCGGCTGGATTGCGTTGCAGCCAGTCGAAGAAAGTATGATCGAGCCCTTTGCCCTTGTTCCAGGCGGACTGAGTCAATGGCTTTCCTATAGGATTTTTATATCCTTCTTCGGCGATATAGGCTGGCAGAGCTTCGAAGACCGGGAGATTCACGTCGTAGAGGTACCGGATTGCTGAGTGCTGAAGCGGATCGGCAAGAGATCTGGTGAACTCAGTGAGACCATACTGATGTGCCGAAGTGTTGGTAACCAGTGAGTTGCTGGCAAGGTTACGGATCAAGCGTCCTTAGCTAGTAATTAGCAGTCTTTCAGAGTCACGCGTTGGAATGACTTCAATTACCCAACAGGTCAGGATCGCACCCAACCAAGTCACCAAGTTGTTGCGGTGTTTTTGGTCCACCACCGGCATGAACCCACCTCTCGAAGAGTCGCAAGTCAATCAGAATGCGGAGACATGGCTGTACAGACGGCTGAAAGAGCGTCAGATCCCCGATGTGCTCAGATACTGCAACATAACTTTACCTGTCGCCAGACTATTCTTAACAGACTGTCCCAAGGTCTCTCAACCTCAAGTTGTAGATCGCGGCAAGCATCAGCGATCTCAAGTCGTTCAGCCAATGTCAACTGATTCTTGTTTACGCTACGCATAGCCTCGAGTAGCTGAGGGACACTGAGACTTTCCATTTTGCTAAACTGCGCCTAGATAGGTTGCAAGCAGTATCTGGTATGTTGCGTTACGTGCAGAGAACGTCACAGGTAGCGTGTTCCCACAAGAGAGGGATCGCGAAAAGATAGATACTGATGCTCATGCACTTGCTGTTCTTGAGTACGGAACGAATGGAGGAGGTTTGACGAATGGAAATAAACAGAAACAGGGCTTCTGATAATACTTTATTGAAGAGGTAGTAGGTAGCGGGAGGAGTAATGAGGGGTTGGAAGAAGGAGGGGCTGTTGTGCTGGGATTGTAAGCTGACTGTAAGCTGACATGAAAGGCATGTGCCAGGCCTCAAAGCCTAGACCAAGTACTTAGGTAAGATAATTATAGCCATAAGCTCAAAACACTGGAATGATAGCAATATGGAAAGGAGACGCCAACAATGTATGTGCAAGAAGCATATATCGACAACAATGTATGAAATGTGCAGATAGAAAAGCCCAGGGATATCACAAATTCGAGTAACTCCAAACCAGTCACGAACCCTGCTATACCTACAACTCATCAACCTCTACAAAGGTCACCCCTGCATCCCGGCTGTCCCACCCTTTCCACTCCCATTCCCTCATACATATACCCAGTCTCCAGAAATAATCCCGATGCGCGAAGAACAACTGCCAGATCTTATACCTCGCAGGGATCAATCCACTCGCGCTCATTTCCTGCTCCGCCTCCACCATGTCTTTCGTCATCAATGACCTGTCTGATCCAGCGGAGCACCTCACATCATCATCACCATCACACCATCGAACATCCTCAATCTCTGGCGGCAGCCCTGATTTCGTGATGTATACTTCGCCTGCATGTGGTCGGTAGCCCCATTCTGTAGGAGGTAGAAGTGGTACTGGATCATCTACATGTGTCACTCTCCTATAATCGCTGTTTTCTCTTACTGCGCCCGAGGAGGAGAAGATGTCGTCGATGTGTTGTGTAAATGCTAGGTTTCCTACTTTAGGCTCGCCAAATGTGGTGATTCGGGGTGACCAGCCACGGGCATGGAACTCAAGACCTGCTAGTAAAGCAACCGCGCCACCAAGGCTGTGGCCAACGAGTTCGAGTCGGTACTCGGGGTGCATCTTTAACGCTATGTCAATTTGTGGCGTAACTGTGCTTCGAGTATTCCGCCAGGATTTGAGGAATCCAGAATGCACAGTACAGTTTGTGCAAGCCTGCGGTGTGGTCGGTGATGGGTCTGTTACATTCTCGCCGATATATGGGACGTATTCCTGAGGTATAGTGCTTAGATCGACAATAGTATTAGCGATACTATAGGTGCCACGGAAGGCGATGATGATGCGAGGGTCGGAAGGAGAATGGTCATAAGCAATGTAGCCGCAGCTATCGGAGAGGAGTGGCCCTGTATTGAAAGTGGTAATAAGAGCAAAGGTTGGGAACGAAGAGCAGTGTGAGAGGCAGGAGAAGGGAGCGGTGATGCCAGTTAGGCCGACGCAGTAGGAGATATCGACGATGCGTGCAAGGGTAGAGAGTGAAGCGAATATATCAGCAGTGATTGTGTAGTTGGTTGGTGCAGGAGAGTCGTTGCTGATAAGTGGATGCTGCTGGTTGGTTGTGGGGAAGGCGGTTGTCGTGAGTGGATGAGGGAGGATGGAGAAAAGAGATGGTAACAACGCAGCCCGGCCGAAGCGCATGGTGTTGATCTAAGAAGGTGCTAGGACATGGGCGTAGACTTGAAACAAGATGAAGCTGAGATGAAACATAGCGAGCATGACATGCCGGAGGCCGATCGTCGCGCTCCCCAACTCTAAAACGAGGCTGAGGCAGCCACCGATGTCAGAGCTTGGCTATTTTGCCATTCAACAATAACAAAGAAGCTGATGCAAAGTCACACTCGTCACACAATTGCACACCACCTCTCTCGCTGTGAAATATCTGACCATTGCAGCTGCTATCTTTCTCAAAGCTACACTGCATGCAGATGACACCCTTTGTTAATTGAACGACTCCACTTATACGATCCATCGACAATGCTTGATCACACAGAAACGTCAATGACTGGTCTACGACCAACGACGCCTGTGGCGACATCATCCTCGAGCACAACAGCAAGAAACAGTATGACCGCGTCGACCATTGAACAGCCACATACAGCACACTCGACACCCTTGTCAAGTAAAACATCAGGCGATAAAGATTATGAGAATGCTCCTGCACCACTAGCAGCAACAGCTGCATCAAGACCATCAATGAACATTGATCCTCTCGACACAACGCGACCAAGCCGACCATCCGTTGTACATATTCAAGAGCCTATCTCACCATCTCGTGGTGTTGGCCGCACCTTTTCACCCATTCGCAATAACTCGGATTCTGCTTTCCATCTGGGACCTGGACTACTCCCTACTCTATCCAACGAGGCAATTCTCATGGCCGGGCCGCCTCCTCTCAATTACACTCTGAGGACTCGTAAATTATGGATCGCGGCTTTCTGGTCTCTCATTGTGATCGACTGCATTGGTGTACCAATCGCCCTTTACTTTGGTCTTTGGTATGGCACTACTCTTTCTCCGAACGCAGTCTTTTCTATCTCTACTGCATGCCTTGGTGGAGTCTCCATCGTCGAATACGTCCTGAGGTTCTGGCGTTTGTTCAAGAAGGGCAGCACTTGTCGAGTTCTCGGAGCACGAAGATCATATCTGGATTGGTTTCATTGGAACTTCAGCGCCGGCTGGTTCTTCGTCATGGCCGAACTGATTGTTGGTACTGTATTCACAAACCCACCAATTCGACTTCTGGCCATGCCAGTGGTTAGTATGCTGTGGTGGTTCGCGTTGCAAACTCTCTTGGAAGATCTTTTACGTTACATGGGCAAAACAAGTCCTGTACGCATCTCTTCCATGCCCAAAGGCTCACGCTTCCGTCCTGGTATTTACAGTATCATCGAAGACGTTGTTGCTGTAGACGGATCTGGTGGAACACGCTTCCGCAAGCGTCTCAATGACAGATATGAAGCCAGCCACTACTTCCGCCAGATGCTACATCGCCTGACACTATTTTGGTCATTTGGAGCATTAGCTACTGCGATACTCACCACTATCCTTATCTTTACCATACAGCGAGAGGCAGGTTATGTACTTGGCTGGGTTTTGCCATTCTTCTGGGCAGGACTTTGGACACCCCCAACTTTCTGGTATGTTGGGAAATGCTTGAAGCAGGAGAAGGAGGAGTGGCTGAAGGTGGTGCAAGCCGAGGGTCTCCATGGCCTTGCCAAATGGCAGACCCAAGAGCCGAGAGTCAGATTATTGAGTGTAGCCGCTGCGGCAGGTGAAACTCGGGCTATCAGAAGAGAAAGGATGAGTGTAGACCTACAGAGGAGAAATTCTGCCATCTTGAGAGGAGTCGGCCACGAACAGGATAACCCCAAAGCAGAGAGACCTTGAAGTCGAAGTCGAGAGGTGTATGTATACATTGTAAGCATAGGCAGTCATGGCGTGCTTGGAATGAGGCATTAAGCCCTGCTTGGTAGTAATGACTTAATGAACCTTTGATTTTTGGCTTACACATCCTGATCTACTTCGTACTACACCTTCATCATGCTGCCATTGCGCTTTATCTCAAGCGATGTTCCCTGTAGTATGCCCGTATGTTTCACTTTGGATTCAGGACCAAGCATCCTGGACCCTTGGAATTGCAAGCTGACTTCTGTCCTCGCCAATTCTCTTGATCATTGTCATCATCGTC
>Ga0160427_10001302_pt1 | contig 15385 bp, 12 predicted proteins | sample SolpanmetagenomL_FD_108194 | JGI IMG/M metagenome (GOLD analysis project Ga0160427, IMG submission 108194) | Solar panel surface microbial communities from Lawrence Berkeley National Laboratory, California, USA - L | ecosystem: Engineered > Built environment > Solar panel > Unclassified ...
CGGCGCAGGGTGGCGAGGCGGGTATCGGCGAAGCGCGCGTCGTCGACGAGGCCGGCCGACACCGCGCGCGCCACGGTCGCGGTGACGAGATCCGCGAACGCTTCGGGCTCCTCCCCCCGCGCGCGGGCCCGCTTCTGCACGCGCCGCGCGAGGGTCCGGCGCAGCATCTCCGTGGAGGCGCTGTACCGCTCCAGATAGTGAAGCGCGGCCCGTTCGAGCCAAGCCGGGCTCACCGGGCCGGATGGTTTGACCTCCCGGTCGCGGCGCTCTGGCGCAGATCCTGCAACGTTTGGAGGTTTCACCGGTTCTTCACGATCTCGACAGGTTTGCGTTTCATGACTTGGGTATGGAACGCGCGCAACGCGACAGGCTCGGCCATGGCCCGAACCACCGTTCTTCGTCCGATCGCCCGCAGGACCGGGGGCGGAGGCGCCTGCATGCCGCGGCGGCATCCCTGATGCGCCGCGAGTGGCTCCTGGTCCTGGTGGCCCTGGGGCTGGCCGCCGCCGCGGCCGGGATCGTCTACCTGTCGCGTCCGAACACCCTCACGGTGGCGGTGGGTCCCCAGGACGGGCCCGAGGCCGCGCTGATCGAAGCCTACGCCAACGCCCTGGACCGGGCACGGGAGGACGTGCGCCTCAAGGTCGTCCGCTACGGCGACGTGCGCGACAGCGCCCTGGCGCTGCAGCGGAACAAAGCCGACCTCGCCGTCGTCCGGCCGGACGTGCTCCTGCCCGAGAACGGCCTGACCCTGGCGATCCTCCACGACGAGGCCCTGATCATCGCGGCGCCCGAAGCGGCCGATATCGACGACATCCCCGCGCTGGCGCGCAAGCGCCTCGGCATCGTCGTACGCCACGGCGCCGACCTGCCGTTCCTCACGAACCTGCTGTCCTTCTACGACCTCGTGCCGGACCATTCGGATGCGGAGGCACCGGGAGACCGTCAAAACGCCGAAGGCGAGGCCGCGGCCGGCCATGTCGCCGTGGTGCCTCTGAAGATCGGCGACGTGACGGCGGCGCTCACCGAGAAGCGCGTCGACGCGGTCGCGGTGATCGGCAGCCCCGCCTCGAAGACCGCGGCCGCGATGGTGCATGCCGTCGAACTGGGTTCTCCGGAGCGGAAGATCGGCTTCGTGTCGGTTCCGGACGGCGACGCGATCCTGCAGCGCTTCCCCGAACTGCAGGCGGTGACCATCCCGGCCGGCACCTTCGGCGGGCGCCCGAAGCGCCCCGACGAGGAGGTCAAGACGGTGGGAGCGTCCTACCGCCTGATGGCGCGGGGCACGGTGAGCCGGGTCGCGGTGGCCTCGGCGACGCAGCACCTGTTCGAGTGGCGCTCGCGGCTCGCCTCGGCGGCACCGGTCGCGAAGCTGATGAAGGCCCCCGATTTCGACACGACGGTAGCGGCGACCTCCGCGCGCCTGCCGAACCACCCCGGAGCGGTGGACTACTTCGAGCGCGAGCAGCAGACCTTCCTCGATCGCTACGAGGATTACATTTACCTGTTCGCCTTCTTCGGCGGCACGATCGGCTCCGGCTTCGCCTGGATCGGGCAGAGGCTCGCCCGCAAGCGGCGGGAGCGCGTCGACTTCGTCCTCGACCGCCTGCTCGACATCCTGCGCGAGGTGCGCACCGCGACGAGCAGCGCCGAGCTCGATGCCCTCGCGCTCGAGACGGATGGGCTCGTGGCCGACGTGGTCTGCTACGCCCGCGAGCGCAGCATCGACGCCCGCACGGTGAGCGCCCTGATCCTGGCGGTGGACGGGGTCCACGCGGCGATCGCCGATGCGCGGCGGCAGACCAGCGAGGCCGAGCCCCGGTCCGCCAAGCGCAACCGGACGGCGCGGTTACTGGCCCTCGACCTACCGGCAGCGGAATAGTGATCGGTTCCGACGCCCGCGACTCGGAGCGGGGGACCGCATGGCTGGCGGCGTAGGCATATCATGCTAACGGGAGCCATGTTCGATCCCGTCGCCGCCCTCGCCACGGTCCTGGAGAATCTCGACCGCGAGGCCCGCGAGCCCACCAAGCTCCGGGCCGCGCTGGTGCCGCAGCTGCGCCGGGTCATCGAGGAGGGCCACCGCGCCGCCGAGGCCCAGCTCCTGGAGGACCGCAACGGTCTGCGCTGCGCCCAGGCTCTCTCGGCCCTTACGGATGCCGTCGTGCGGGCCATCCACGACGCCGTGGTCTGGCGGCTCTATCCCAACGACAACCCCACCACCGGCGAGCAGCTCGCCGTGGTCGCCACCGGCGGCTACGGCCGGGGCACCATGGCGCCGGGCTCGGACATCGATCTGCTGTTCCTGCTCCCCTACAAGCAGACCGCGTGGTCGGAGAGCGTCGTGGAGGGCATGCTCTACGTCCTCTGGGACCTCAAGCTGAAGGTCGGCCATGCCACGCGCTCCGTCGAGGAGTGCATGCGCGAGGCGCGCGCCGACATGACGATCCGCACGTCCCTGCTGGAGGCGCGGTACCTGTTCGGCACGCGGGTCCTCTACGAGGAACTGGTGACGCGCTTCGACGCCGAACTGGTGGTCGGTTCGGCCTCCGAGTTCGTGGACGCGAAGCTGCGCGAGCGCGACCTGCGCGTCTCCAAGGCCGGAACCTCGCGCTACCTCGTCGAGCCCAACGTCAAGGACGGCAAGGGCGGCCTGCGGGATCTGAACACGCTGTTCTGGATCGCCAAGTACACCTATCGGGTGCGCGACCAGATCGAACTCGTCAGCGCCGGGCTGTTCACGCCGGAGGAGTACGCGCTGTTCGAGCGCTGCGAGGAATTCCTGTGGCGGGTCCGCTGCCACATGCACTTCGCGACGAAGCGCGCGGAGGAACGCCTGTCCTTCGGCCTGCAGCCGCGGATCGCCGAGCGCTTCGGCTACGAATCCCGGGGCGGGCTCTCGGGCGTCGAGCGGTTCATGAAGGCTTATTTCCGCATCGCCAAGGATGTCGGCGACCTGACCGCCATCGTGTGCGCGGAGCTGGAGGCGCGGCACGCCAAACGCACCCCGGTGCTCGATCGCTGGATCGGGCGGTTCCGCGACCGCTTCCGCGCCACCGCCATGGAGGCGGAGGATTTCTGGATCGATCACGGCCGGGTAAACCTGCGGGCGGAGGACGCCTTCGAGCGCGATCCGGTCAACCTGATCCGCCTGTTCTGGCTCGCGGACCGGCACAACCTCGCGATCCATCCCGACGCCAAGCGGCTGGCGAGCCGGTCCCTGCGCCTCGTCAACCCGTCGCTGCGCGGGGATTCGGAGGCCAACCGCCTGTTCCTCGACATCCTCACCTCCCGGAACGCCCCCGAGGAGGCGTTGCGCGAGATGAACGAGGCGGGGGTGCTCGGCCGCTTTATTCCGGATTTCGGCCGCATCGTCGCGATGATGCAGTTCAACATGTACCACCACTTCACGGTGGACGAGCACCTGCTGCGCACGATCGGCGTCCTGGCCGACATCGAATCCGGCCGCAGCCAGGAGACTTATCCGCTGGTCTCGCGCCTCGTGCACACGATCCACAACCGCACGGCGCTCTACGTCGCGATCCTCCTGCACGACATCGCCAAGGGCCGGCCGGAAGACCACTCGATCGCCGGCGCCGCCATCGCCGAGAAGCTGTGCCCTCGCTTCGGCCTGAACCAGGCCGAGACCGAGACCGTGTGCTGGCTCGTCGAGCATCACCTGCTGATGTCGATGACCGCGCAGAGCCGCGATCTCTCCGACGCGAAGACGATCGAGCGCTTCGCCGCGAGCGTGCAGAGCCTGGAACGGTTGAAGCTCCTGACCATCCTCACGGTCGCCGACATCACGGCGGTGGGTCCCGGGGTCTGGACGGCCTGGAAGGGCACTCTGGTCCGCACCCTCTACGACGAGACCGAGGTCTATCTGTCCGGCGGTCATTCCGAGATCGCCCGCACCGACCGGGTTCGCCTCGTCCAGATGAGCCTGCGCGAGCAGCTGCCCGGCTGGGCGTCGGAGGAGTTCGACGCCTACGCGGCGCGCCATGGCCAGGCCTACTGGCTGAAGGTCGACACGACGCGGCAGCTCAAGAACGCGCAGTTCCTGCGCAATGCGGTCCGCGACGGCCGCACCAGCGCCACCGACGTGGCGCTGGACCCGGTGCGCGGCGTCACCGAGATCACGATCTACTCGCCGGACCACCCGCGCCTGCTCGCCATCATCACCGGAGCCTGCGCGGCGGCGGGCAGCAACATCGTCGACGCGCAGATCTTCACGACCACGGACGGGTTTGCCCTCGACACGATCTTCATCTCCCGCGCCTTCGAGCGCGACGAGGACGAGCAGCGCCGGACCAAGCGCGTGACGGCGGCGATCGAGCGCGCCCTGAAGGGCGAGATCCGCATCGCCGATCTCGTCGCCGACAAGCACCCTTCCACCAGCGCGCGGGCGAAGACCTTCCCGGTGCCCCCGGACGTGATCATCGACAACGCCCTGTCGAGCCGGGAAACCGTCGTGGAGGTCACGGGCCTCGACCGGCCCGGCCTGCTCTACGAGCTGACCTCCGCCTTCGGCCGGCTGTCGCTGAACATCACCTCGGCGCATGTGGCGACCTTCGGCGAGCGGGCGGTCGACGTCTTCTACGTCACCGACCTCACCGGCACGCGGGTGACGCAGCCCGACCGGCAGGCGGCGATCCGCGGGGCCGTGATGGAGGTCTTCGCCGGTGACGTCGCCGCCCTCAAGGCCGAAGGGCTCGAAGCCCTCGTCGCGGCGCCGCCGCCGCGCGAAGCGTGACGGGCGGGTTGATTTCGCAAGCCCGGGGCCAGATATCAGCGCCGGTCCCGAAGGCCCCCGAACCACCCCGTTCCGACGACTGAATCGCGATGACGAGCAACGACATGCCCCAGGATGACCAGCGCCAGACGACGGTCGAAGCCGGCGCCGGCGCTTCGCAGGACACGGCGCCGAACGGCCAGGGCGCTGAAGCGTCTTCCGTCGATCCGATCGCCGAGACCCTCGCCCTGCTCACCGCCGAGCGCGACGAGTTGAAGGACCGCACGCTGCGCACGCTCGCCGAGATGGAGAACCTGCGCCGCCGAACGGAGCGCGAGGTGGCGGATGCCCGCGCCTACGCGGTGACGAACTTCGCCCGCGACGTCCTCAACGTCGCCGACAACATCCGCCGCGCCCTCGACAGCGTTCCGGCCGACGCGAAGGCGACGGCCGACGGTGCGCTGAAGGGCCTGATCGACGGGATCGAACTCACCGAGCGCGACCTCGGCAAGACCCTCGAGCGCCACGGCGTGAAGATCGTCGAGCCGGAAGGTCAGAAGTTCGATCCGAACCGCCATCAGGCGATGTTCGAGGTCCCGAACCCGGAAGTGCCGGCCGGCACCGTCGTGCAGGTCGTGCAGGCGGGCTACGTCATCGGCGAGCGTGTCCTGCGCCCGGCCCTGGTCGGCGTGGCCAAGGGTGGCCCGAAGGCCGCTGCCAACCCGGCCGACGCCGCCTGACGACCGCGTCGGCGCGCCCTACTGGCAGGGCATCGTCGAGGCGAAGTCGGAGATGAACTGCGCCGTCTGCCGCGTTCGGGCAGGCGTGCGCGGGTCGCGCGCCACGATCCCCGCCTCGACCTGAAGACGCCGGTGGCAGGCGCAGGCGGTCAGGATCCCCGAATTCGGATCGGTCGAGCAGGCGTCATGGTGCGCGCAGGCCAAATCCAGCGCGTCGATCGGTCCGTAGTCGGGACCCCGGTTTCCCGGCCCGCAGAAGTTTCCGTGGATCAGGAAGGCGCCCCGGCCGGACGGCCCGGGCGGGACGATCTCCTGTGCCCGTGCGGGTGCGTGGCACGCCAGGAACGCGAGGACGAGAATCGCCGTCGTGGCGCGGGTCGGTCTGGGAGCGTTCACGACCGGTCCTGTCGGAGAGACCTCCTGAGCCGCACGGGCGAACCCCCGCGGCATCCGGAACCGGCGATCCCCCCGCCGGTCGCGGAGGGGCGCGAGCGGTCGGTCGAATCTGGGTGCCGAACACCCGGGATAGCAACGCAGCCTGATTGAGCCGTCAAGCTCCGACACACCCGATAGTGTCTAAAATCGGTAATCCGCACCGGAGCGCACCACAGCGAAACGCAAATTCTGTTTGCCGGCACTGCAATACAGCGGTGCGGCGGCGTTGTAGTATATCGTTCCTGTGAAGCCGCGGCCGGGGTGGACATACAACGCTTGGACTTTGCCGAAGAGCCTTCCGGCGGCGGCGCACTCGACGCCGCCGCCCGGCGCGTGACTGGTCCCGTCCGTTCCGGGCAGAGCGAAGGGGGAGGCCGGTGCGCGGGACCCGTGGGAGCCGCCATGGACGACGCCGCCGGACCGGCCGGCCCCGTCACGGCGCCGTCGGTCGGGTCCCTGTAGCCCTGGTCCAGGCCGGCCTTGGGCCCGTCCGGCCGAGGACCGGCGGCGAAGGCCGGCGCGGCGCCATCACCTTCGTTGCCGCGAGGCGCACGAAACCATCCCGCCGGACGAGCCCAGCGATGACGCGCTGCCGGGCCACCCCCGCCGCGCGCCGGGACGCCCTATCTGCGGCCTCGGGGAGCCGCTCTCGGGCACATGTCAGGACGCGTTCCTGAACGGTGTCGGGAAGAAGCGGGCTGGGTGCGAGGCGTCAACGCTCCGCTTCCCGGGCCAGCAGGTCACGCTTGCGGGCGACGCCCCAGCGGTAGCCCGACAGGGCGCCATCCGAGCGCACCACCCGGTGGCAGGGGATCGCGACCGCGATCGGGTTGGCCCCGCAGGCCTGGGCGACGGCCCGCGTCGCGGCGGGCAGGCCGATGGCGCGCGCGATCTCCGCGTAACTCGCCGTCGACCCGACCGGGATCCTGCGCAGCGCCTCCCAGACCCGCTGCTGGAAAGCGGTTCCGCGGATGTCGAGAGGCAGGTCGAGCCCGCCGCCGGGGGCCTCCACGAGGCCGATGACCTGGGCCATCCAGGTCTCGAAGGTCGGGTCGCCGCCCTCGATCGCCGCGGCGGGGAACCGATCCTGCATGTCGCGCACCAGCGCATCTGGAGTGTCGCCGAGCAGGATCGCGCAGACACCCTGATCGGTCGCCGCCACCAGGATCGCACCCAGGGAGCAGTCGCCGATTCCGAAGCGGATGCGCAGACCGGCTCCCCCCGTCCGGTAGGCGGCGGGTGCCATCCCGAGGCGCGGGGCGCCCTCTTCGTAGAAACGGCTCGCCGCGCCGTAGCCGACCTCGTACAGCGCCTCCGTCACCGAGGCGGCGCCCGGCAGCCGCGCGGCCAGAACGGCGGCGCGGTGGGCGGCGGCGTAGGCCTTCGGCGTGACGCCGGTGGCGGCCTTGAACACCCGGTGGAAATGGTAGGCGCTCAGGCCGGCGGCGCGGGCCAGTTCCGCGAGCGACGGCATGGTCTCGGCCGCCTCGATCAGGCGGCAGGCGCGGGCGACCGAATCAGCCCGTCGTCCGGCCAGGCCCGGCTCGTCCGGACGGCATCGGCGGCACGGCCGGAAACCGGCCGCCTCGGCCTCGGCGCAGGTGCCGTGGAAGGTGACGTTCTCCGGCCGCGCCGCCCGCGACGCGCAGCTCGGGCGGCAATACACCCCGGTGGTGCGCACCGCGTACACGAAGCGGCCGTCCGCCCGCGCGTCCCGGGCGGCGAGGGCCGCCCAGCGCTCAACGTCTTCGGGGTCGGGCCCGGGAACCTGGCTCATGGCGTCGGCACTATGCGGCTTGGCGCGGGCGATGGGGAGGGGCATGACGAGGCTCGACGAAGGGTGCTGTTCGTCCCTCACCCTGCCGCCCCGCCGGATGCCCCGCATCCCGCTCCTTGCTGCCGAATCCGGCGGCCGGCCTCCGGGCGGGCCGTCGATCTCGCGAGTGCGCCATGGCTTCGAGCATCCCCGACCACATCCATGTCGGACAGGACGGCTGGCTGTTCCTCAAGACCGGGACCAACGACGTGCTCGGCCAATACGAGCGGCCGGAGGCGACGACGGAGTTGATCTGGCAGTGGCGGAGCCTGATCGCCACCCGCGAACGGCGCCTGCGCGCCCTGGGCATCCTGTACCGGCACGTGGTCGCCCCCGAGAAGCTGATGATCTACGACCATCGACTCGACGGGATCGCGATCCGGCCGGCCGCGTCGCCGGCCTATCGGCTGCTCCACAGCGAGCCGCCGCTGGGCCGCAGCCCATTTGCCCTCTACGCCGCCTGGCGTCGCCGGAAGCGCTGGCGGGAGACCTGCATCGACCTCGTGACGCCGATGCGTGCCCAGCGCGATGCGGCCGACCTGTACTGCCGGACCGACACGCACTGGTCCTTCGAGGGCTGCTATCTCGCCTACGCGGAAATCTGCCGGGCGCTGGGGACCGAGCCCCGGGCCGATCTCCGGGACCGCCCGTCCTACGAGGCCGACCATGACGGCGACCTGGGCAGCGCCTTCGATCCGCCCCGCCGGGCCCGGTCCCGCACCGTGCTGATGCAGCAGGACGCGGTTCGGACCTACGGCAGCCCGATCGTCGAGGCGCGGGAGCGGGCCGGATTGCTGCACACGCTGCATGTCGGCGCCCATGTCGTCTACGGCAACGCCAAAGCCACCGATCCGCGCCGATTGGCACTGTTCGGTGACTCGTTCTCGCACGTCATGCCGTACATGCTGACGATCATGCTGGCGGAGACGTTCCGCGAGGTGCACTTCGTCTGGAGCACCGCGCTCGACTGGTCGTATGTCGAGCGCGTTCGGCCCGATATCGTGCTGACCGAGGTGGCCGAGCGCTTCATGGTCCAGCTGCCCGACGACACCTTCTCGGTGGAGGGCTACGCGCAGGAGCGCTTCGGCGCCGAACTCGCGGCCGCAGGCGCGTGAGCGCCCGGTCCTCCGGGTCCACCGGAACGGGCGACGCCCCGGTCTGCTGCCCGTCAGTCCGGGTTTGCGCGGCAGGACCCGGGAACCAGAGCCTCGAAGCCTGCTCGGCGGCGCTCCGTCGGCGCTTCCCGGCCCCCTGCGCTGCCCCGCGATCATGATGGGATGTGGCCAACACATTCCGGAACCGCGGCGGCCCCGGAATCCGAGCGCTTGGCCCGAGCGGCGGCCTGTCAGGCCTGCAGCTTGGCCATCAGCGCGTCCGACAGCGCGAAGTTCACGTAGACGTTCTGGACGTCGTCCTGATCCTCGATGACCTCCACGAGGCGGATCAGCTTCTCACCGGTCTCGTCGTCCACGTCGATCGTGTTCTGCGCCTTCCAGAGCAGGCCGGTGCGGGTCGGCTCGCCGAACCGAGTCTCCAGCGCCTTGGCGACCTCGCCGTAGGAATCCTGGGCGCAGATGACCTCGTGGCCGTCCTCGCTGGAACTCACATCGTCGGCGCCCGCCTCGATCGCCGCCTCCAACATCGTGTCGGCATCCGCGACCTTGGCCGGGAAGGCGATCACCCCCACGCGGTCGAACATGAACGCCACGGCCCCGGTCTCGGCGAGGCTGCCGCCGGATTTGGTGAAGGCCGAGCGCACGTCCGAGGCCGTGCGGTTGCGGTTGTCGGTCTGCGCCTCGACGATCAGCGCGGCGCCGCCGGGGCCGTAGCCCTCGTAGCGGATGTCCTCGTAGTTCTCGCCGTCGGCCCCAGCGGCCTTCTTGATGGCGCGCTCGATGTTGTCCTTGGGCATGTTCTCGGCCCGGGCCGCGATGATCGCCGCGCGCAGGCGCGGGTTCATCGCCGGATCGGGCGTGCCGAGCTTGGCCGCCACGGTGATCTCGCGGGCGAGCTTTCCGAACACCTTCGAGCGGACTGCGTCCACCCGGCCCTTCCGGTGCATGATGTTCTTGAACTGCGAATGGCCTGCCATGGCGGGGAGACTTTTGTTCGTTGGCGCGGGCGGGCGTCCGAGACCCCGTCCGCGCGGCTGCGAGGTCGAGGCGTTATAGGACGCCCCCTTCCGGCGAGGCAACGCGGCCCACGGAGCGGCGGATCGGACCGCGCGGGAAAGATCGCACCGCCCGGGCGTTCCCGATCGAACCGTTGGTATCCGACCGGGAGCGAGGGATGACGCGCGTGAAGACCTGGACGGCCAGCCGCGGCGATATCCGCGATCCGTCCGCCGCCGATCCCGGCGCGCCCGCGGGCGCGGCCGGCCCGCGCTGGCTGAGGCTCGGGCTCGCGGCGGCCCTGGGGCTCGTCGCCGGATCGATGCTGTTCGCCACCGAGGCCCAGGGGTGCGGCGGCAAGCGGGGACAGGTTCCCCGCCGATAGGCGCCCCATTGCGTCAGGCGGCCCGGACGGTCGCCAGGAAGCGTTCCACCTCGTCCGTGAGGTGCTCGGACTGGAGCGACAGTTGGGTCGCCGAGGTCAACACCGCTCCGGCCGCCGCCCCGGTGTTCTCCGCCGCCCCGGCCACCCCCGCGATCGTGCCCGTGACCGCGCTCGTGCCGATCGACGCCTGCTCGACGTTGCGGACGATCTCCTGCGTGGCCGCATCCTGCTCCTCGACGGCGGCCGCGATCATGGCCGCCACGGTGCTGATCTCTCGGATGCGGGCGGCGATCACCCCGATCGCCGAGACCGCCTCGCCGGTCGCGCCCTGCACCTGACCGATCTGCCGGCCGATGTCGTTGGTGGCCTTCGCGGTCTGGTCGGCCAGCGCCTTGACCTCGGCGGCCACCACCGCGAAGCCGCGACCGGCCTCGCCGGCGCGGGCCGCCTCGATGGTGGCGTTGAGCGCCAGCAGGTTGGTCTGCGCCGCGATGCCGGAGATCAGCCCCACGACGTCGCTGATCCTGGTGACGCTCCCGCTGAGAGCCTGCACGAGGGCAGCCGTCTGATCCGCCTCGCCCACCGCGGCGCGGGCCAGGTCGGCCGACCCGGAGACCTGCCGGCCGATCTCCTTCACGGAGGCACCGAGTTCCTCGGCGGCGGCCGCAACGGTTCCGACGTTGGAAGCGGCCTCGGCGGCGGCGGCCGCGACCTGGGTCGACCGGTCCGCGGTATCGGCCGCCGTGGTGGCCAGGTTTTGCGCCGTGGATTGCAAGGCGCCCGCCGAGGACGAGACCATCCCGACGATCTCGCCCGCCGCCCGCTCGAACGTATCGGCCATCCGGTGCATGGCCGCCCGGCGCTGCGCCTCGGCGCGACCTCGGTCCTCGACCGCATCCCGTTCAAGGTCTCGGGTCCGGAGCAGATTGTCCTTGAACACCTGCACGGCGACCGCCATGTCGCCGATCTCGTCGTTCCGCCGCGTGCCGGGCACGGGCGTGTCGAGGTGCCCCGCGGTGAGCCGGCGCATCGTGTCGGCTAAGCCGAAGAGCCGCCGCACCACATGGAACTGCACGATCAGGATGGCCGCCACCACCAGGCCCGCCGCGATCAGGATGGCCGCGACGGCGAGCTGCAAGCCCCAGCGGGCCCGGGCCGCAACCGCCCGCGCCCGGCCCAGGGCCGAATCGATGACCGCGAGCGCCGCGTCGGCGATCGTCTGCTGGGCGAGGATCGTCTCGTCCCACTCCGCGCTCGCGATCGAGATCTCACGCCCGGCGGCGACGTCGGCGAGGGCGACCCGCCGGATCTCTGCCAGCCTCCCGGTGAAGTTGACGGCGTCCGCCCGGTCGTAAGCCGCCTTCACGGCGGGATCGAAGTCCGCGGTCGCGACGACGCGGCGGGCGAGCGTCCAGGCCGACCGAGCTTCGGAAGCGGCCGCATTCAGCTGCGTCCAGTCGGCCGGCGTGGCGGGCCGGCCGATGGTCAGCAGTTCGCTCACCTGGGACGCGACGCGGCTGCTGGTCGTCCGGGTGAGCCAGGTCGCGGCCCGCGCATCCAGGAAACTGCCGAAATCGGATTCCGTCGCCTGGATCTCGGCTTCCGCCGCATCGGACGCCGCCTCGAACGCGACCAGCGCGCTGAGTCCGGCGTCGCTCAGCGTCTGCCGCAATACCGGATCGCGTGCCGCCGCGGGCTGGTCGAACGCTGCGTCGAGGGCTGGGCGGAGGCGCCGCAAGTCGTCCACGTGGATCCGGAGTTCGGCGCTCTTCGCCGCCAGGGGGGCATCGCCCAGGCGGTCCAATTCAGCCAGCGCATCGTCGACGGCGGCATCGAAGATATCGCGGGCTTCGAGCGCGATCTGGCGCTGGACACGGCCGGCATCGGGTTCGAGCAGGAGCGCGTTCAGGGACCAGCCCCGCTCGGCGCGGAGCTGATTCAAACTGGCGAACAGGTTGCGATCGATTTCCACGTATTCGGCCGCCCGGACCGCAGTATCGAGCCGTGTCTTGCTGCGCGCGACGTCCAAGGCAGCGATCGCGATGGCCATGACGCTCGCGAGCATCAGAATAGACATCAGGACGAACCGAATCGAGAGGCGCATCGCGATCATCCGACCAACTTAGGATCAACACCGATCCCATGTTTTTAACTTGAATTATCTTTATCATCAAGCGAAAATTCATGATATCTAATAAGATATCGCGGATCTAAATTATTCTGATGCTATAAGTCACCATACTCAATCTATGAATGTTCAGAAGTTTTCGGTCCATTCGAGCAATATTTGATCGCCGTCTGCACGTCGATGATCGGCACAGCTGCGGCGTCGGAACGATCGTCGGGCTTCCCGGGAGGATCGGTCGGGACCGCGCCGGCCGCGTTTACCGACGGCCCGCGTGCCAGTCCTGCAGGGCCGCCAGCGTCACCACATGACCCGGCCATGCCAGCCCGGCGAGATGCCGATGAGGGCGACCCGGCTCGCCGAGATCGGACACCGCCGAGAAGGCACCGTCGAGCCGGTGGCTCTCGGTGTAGCGGCTGCGGGTCGCGAGGACCGGCAGGCCGGCGCCGCGGGCCGAGGCGATGCCGGCAGTCGAATCCTCGAACGCCACCGCCTCCGTGGCGGCGACATCCAGGCCGGCGAGCGCCAGCAGAAAGATATCGGGGGCCGGCTTCTTGCGCTTCGCCTCGTCGCCGGACGCGATCACGTCGAAGGGTTGGGCACCCGGCGGGAAGTTGACGGCCAGGAGTTGGTCGACGTTCGGCCGACTGGTGGTGGTGGCGATCGCGAGCCGGATCCCGGCCCCCCGGGCCTCGGCGACGAGTCGGGCAATCCCGGGGCGCAGGGGCAACCGGCATTCCGACAGGAGTTCGCCATACCCGGCGGTCTTGCGGGCGTGAATCTCGGGAGCCAGCGCGTGGAGCGCGCCCGCCTCGGCCGCGTGCTGCGTGTCGATGTAGTGGGCAAGGCGCTCCTTGCCGCCCATCACGGTGAGCAGGTCGGCGTAGAGCGCCGCATCCCAGTGCCAGGGCAGGCCGACGGCCGCGAAGGCGCGGTTGAAGGCCTGCCGGTGCAGGTCCTCGGTCTCGGCGAGGGTCCCATCGACGTCGAAGATCAGCGCCCTCAGCACGTGAGGTCGCGACCGGAGGCGCCCTCCGCGCTCTCACGGATCGCCGCGATGCGCTCCGCGTAGGCCTGCGGGCCGCCGCTGAAGACCGCGTTGCCGGCCACGAAGGTGTCGGCGCCGGCACGGCTTGCCGCCTTCACGGTCTCGGCATCAATGCCGCCGTCGACCTGGATGCGGATGTCCCGACCGGCCACCATGGCCCGTACCCGGGCCACAGCCTCCATGCTGCTCTTCAGGAACTTCTGGCCGCCGAAGCCGGGATTGACGGTCATCACCAGCACCAGATCCACGAGGTCGAGCACTGGCTCGACCATCGTCGCGGGGGTACCGGGATTGATCGCCACGCCCGCGCGCTTGCCGAGGTCGCGGATGGTCTGGAGCGAGCGATGGATGTGCGGCCCGGCCTCGGCGTGGACCGTGATCCCGTCGGCGCCGGCCTCCGCGAAAGCGGCGAGGTAAGGATCGGCCGGGGCGATCATCAGGTGAACGTCGAAGAACTTGTCGCTGTGCGGCCGGAGCGCCTTCACCACCGGTGGCCCGAAGGTGATGTTGGGCACGAAGTGGCCGTCCATCACGTCGAGGTGGATCCAGTCGGCCCCGGCCGCGTCGACGGCGCGGGTTTCTTCCGCCAAGCGCGCGAAATCGGCCGAGAGGATCGATGGGGCGATAACGGGAGGCAGCATCACGGATCTTCCAACAACAATCGGGCTGAGATGGCGTTCGGCGCACGGGCCGGCCCCACCTGGTCCCTCATCCTGAGGTGCCGGGTGGGAGCGACGTTTCAGGTGGTTCCACGGTGCGCCTCCCCGGTCAGGCCAGCCGGCGCCGCCGCTCGACGAGCTGCATGATCATCGGCGTCAGGATCAGCTGCATGGCGAGATCCAGCTTTCCACCCGGGATCACGATGGAATTGGCCCGGCTCATGAAGCTGTCGTGGATCATGGAGACGAGGTAGGAAAAATCGATCCCCTTCGGATCCTTGAAGCGGATCACGACCAGCGACTCGTCGGCGGTGGGGATCCAGCGGGCGATGAACGGGTTCGAGGTATCGACCGTCGGCACTCGCTGGAAGTTGATGTCGGTGAAGGAGAATTGCGGACAGATGGTCTGCACGTAGTCGGGCATGCGCCGCAGGATCACGTCCGTGACGGCGTCGGTGGAGTAACCACGGAACGAGCGGTCCCGGTGCAGCTTCTGGATCCATTCGAGGTTGATCACCGGCACGACGCCGATCTTCAGGTCGGCGTAACGGGCGATGTCGACGTCCGGGTCGGCCACGCAGCCGTGCAGCCCCTCGTAGAACAGAAGATCGGAATCCGGCGGGAAGGACTCCCACGCGGAGAAGCTGCCCTCCGGGATGCCGTAGGCTTGCGCGTCGTGGGCGTCGTGGGCGTAATGGCGGGTCCGGCCAGTCCCGGCCTCGGCGTAGCTGCGGAACACAGCCTCCAGTTCCGGCAGCAGGTTCGCCCGCGGCGCGAAATGGGACAGGGTCGGCTCGCGCGCCATCATGGCCCGCATCGTATCCCGGTCGAAGGCGTGGAAGCCGTCGCCCTCGATGAACACCGCCCGCACATCCTCCCGGCGGAAGATCTGCTCGAAGGTGTTGCGCACCGAGGTGGTGCCGGCCCCGGAGGATCCGGTCACCGAGATGATGGGGTGCCGCGCGGACATGTCCCTGGACTTCTCCCTGGACTTCGCGTTGCGCCTAAGACCGTATCAGGCCGCGCTGGCCGAAGAGCGGCGAGCGGCCGGCATCGGGCTTGCCGCCGCCGTAGTAGGTCGCGACGCAGTCCACCTCCTCGGTGGAGCCGCAGACCAGCGGCGCCCGCTCGTGGATGCCGGTGGCCACGAGATCGAGGATCCGCGTCTGTCCATCGGTGGCGGCGCCGCCGGCCTGCTCGATCAACATCGCCACGGGGGCGACCTCGTAGAGCAGCCGGAGGCGGCCGCGAGCGTAGTTCTTCCGCGCGTCCCCCGGGTAGAGAAACACGCCGCCGCGGGTCAGGACGCGCTGGATGTCGGCCACCAGGGAGGC
>Ga0160427_10001303_pt1 | contig 15379 bp, 9 predicted proteins | sample SolpanmetagenomL_FD_108194 | JGI IMG/M metagenome (GOLD analysis project Ga0160427, IMG submission 108194) | Solar panel surface microbial communities from Lawrence Berkeley National Laboratory, California, USA - L | ecosystem: Engineered > Built environment > Solar panel > Unclassified ...
ATTTTAATGACAGTGCCTTTGGGATGTACTTGAGATATGGCCCCTCGATGTTCATCAATATCCTGGAGCTCCCACCCTCAATTGTCATCTCCTTGTCCTCCTTCCATCATTCTACTTCCTCATCTACCGTCACCTCACCTCAACGCATCGACTGCACGTCTCACTTCTTTTCCTATTTCGAAATCGTTGACATCTCCTGCCGTATCCAGTCTTTGGATTGATGCTGTGCTAAGCTCGTCACCTTGTTGAGCACATTCAGAATTACGAATTGGAAATCGTGCAATCCTTACGACGCCGTTGCTCACTGACTAGAGTACAATCAACCGAATATAAGATCTTTTACTAACGACATTGATTTACAGCAACGACAAGAAAGCGGAAGTCAGGTGTATTGAGTGACGACGAGGAAGAGGAGTAGCATGAGAAAGAGGACAATATTAGCAACAGCTTCGAAGATGACGAGCAAGAAGATACAGAGGGAGATAAAAGTAGTAAGGAAGAGTCATCAGGTGAAAGTAATGAGGAGGAGTGAGTCATCAGGTGAAACCTCATCGCGTGACGCCTACGATGTAAGTGCGACAGCAGTCTACGAAGAGTGTGATTAGTTCTGACACAACGTGTTCTTATGCACCTTTGCAGCAACCTCCACACCACTCGCACTACCTGCAAACAGTCCATCCCAGACCATGCCATGGTAGGAAGCCGTTCGAGTAAGCGCAAGAGCTTGGTCGACAAAGCCAACCAGCACCTCCCATACCTGGGTCGTTCAATTCTATTTCTGAAGGCGGTCAAGCGAGATCACGCATGCTAAAGTCGGAGAGGACAACGTGGAGGTCGTGGTTGACAGTGCTACTGGATAACCACCGGCAATCCCTCACGAAGCTTCCTGCCCTGCCGAGTTGTGGTATGGAATATGGCTGTTTTATCTTGACTTTGAACTTCGCTTGGGCAGCCTTCTGTACAGCTTTGCCTTTCTCCGAACTGCGGTACTTTTCGTCGTGATCTTGTTGCTGCACTCATGTGCTTGCAAGGAGCTCATTTCTTTGTAACTTGTCTTCTCCTACGTAGCTGTCTTGCTCAACACCAGCACGTCGTGCAACGCCAGTCTTAGTCTTTCTTGTGGACATATTGCTGTCTAGCTTAGCACAGGCGATTCTTGGTCACCTCCATGCAATGTTTCAGTTGCGTATTTCTGGCATTCTCTTCCAATCAGGAACGCCCAAGATACCACCATCAGACGCAGAAGGATCAAGGCTCCATTTGCGGAGAGCTTGACAACCAAGACCGCTTACGTACCCAGCTTCATACATCTCCATACCTGCCCAAGCAATCATCGCAGCGTTGTCGGTGCAAAGCTCAAGAGGAGGAAAAACGAGTTGAATATGCTTGTGTTTGCGCGCATCAAGATATGCACGAAGTACGTGGCGGAGATATTGATTTGCAGCCACACCGCCGCTAACCACGAGTGCTCGAATTATCAATGCATTTTTACTATCAGTCTCATGCATCTGAGCGAGAGCCAGAATAACGCGGGATGCAAGATGCTCGAAGGCAACGCGCATTGCCGATCGAGCCAGATCCCGCCGTTCGTCCATTGATATTGGCTCATTTCTTGTTTCAACTATTCGCCTCACTGTGCTGTCCAAACCAACAAAGCTATATCTGAGCGCCTTGGTCTCCACAAAAGGCGGCGTGATGCTCCATCCCCAGGAGCTCTTCTTCGAAGAGATCTCTTGTGCTCGTGAGGTAGGAGCTGAATACTCGTAGTCGGACGCACCCTTAGGGAACGCAAATGATTCGAGAACTGGTCCGTACATGGCGCTTTTTGCACTGTTGAGTACTTCTTGTGGTAGTACATGTCTAGCAATCTTGTCAATGCAGTCACCAATCGCGATATCAACTGTGCTCGCAAGTGTTGGATGTGAGATCAACGATTGTGAGTGAATTAACATCGTATGCCCACCTGAGACAAGTAGTGATAGAAACGGAAAGTTCGGCTTCAATGGAGATGGGTTTGCATTGTCTAGCGCAGAGACCAGTCTCGGAGTCAATGCGTGAGCTTGCATATGGTTGACAGCTACTAAAGGAACCTGCCATGCAATAGCTAGACCTTTCGCAGTATTTAGACCTGTGGATAGGTTGCTACGCATGCCTGGCCCTCGCGTGACCGTAACAAAATCAGGCTTGTAGACAAGATCAGAACTCGAGTCCTTGTTTTCCATCACTTTCGGCATGCTCTTCATTGCATCCTGCACAAGGATGGCAAGGTTTTGCTCATGGGACTCGAGTGCAACAATCGGATGTACACCCTTGTAAGCTAAGTTATTGGAGGTAATTTTCTTGTGAAAATGTAGTTGTGCTTTAGCGATCCCATTTTTGATATTTTTCTCAAGTATTGCCACTGAAGTATCGTCGCAAGAGCTCTCGATCGCTAGAGTTGTGAGACGCCGCACAGCAACGCTGTTGCGTAACCGCCAGCGTACATATCGTAGGGTTCTCAATGGTCTCGATGTTTTCAGCATCAGACAGGTTAATACCTACTGCTTTCATTGTCGAGAGTCAAAAGTCAATTTGGACGCAAACGGAAAGAACTCCCCGCACGCGCTGAGACGCGTCTGAAACGTGACATGTGACAGGGTATCCCTTCGGGGTTTCAAATAGGGAGTTTGTACAGTGGACGTCTTCTTTAGTGTTTGCTGTTAAGCTTGTGATGTTCGACAACCCCCGAGCGAGTAAGCGGAGGAAGACGATACATGAGGTGTCTGTCGAAGATGTTGATATCGATGTTCCACGAAAGACTCGAAACAATGGGACAACACCAAGGTCCACAAGGAAGAATGGTGAAACAGCGAACAGTGTTGCTACTACGAAGCACGACGAAGACGAGCTAGGCGATCAAGTACCTCCCTATGGTAATAACACTACCACTGTGATTACACCGGCCTCAAAGGCGCCAAGAAGAAGAAAGCAAGATGCACCACTTAAGAGCGAAGAGGAAGAGGATGTAGTGGTGAAAGACGTGCATAAATCCGTTGAGAGGCCGGGCTTAAGGTCAAGTGGACGACAAAGGAGGCCACCACGTAGGTTCTCTCCAGAACCCCGCATAAGCACACCTAGAGCCTCGACGGCCAGAAGAACAGCGACAGTAGAGCCGGAAGACAAGGTTCAGACACCATTGTCAACAACGAGACGGAGGCTACGGTATGACCTATCGAATCGAGATGGAAGGGTGGCATCGCAGTCGCCCTCAAGGAGCACAAGAAGACACAATAATGTGGTTGAGGAGACTCCTGAGGCTGAGGTAGAGAAAGAGATAGCGACTGAGATCGTCGAGGAAGATACGCTGGCTTTGCCAGATGAGATGGATATTGATGAGATTGACGAAGCACCATTGATGGAGGATGTTATGCATGAAACTTTATTCGAAGATGCGTTATCTACACAGTTCGTCGAGGCTCCAATCCCAACACCGAAAATGCAATCAGATGATGCGAACCACATTGCTTCTGTCGAAGATACTCCCGACATATCGTTCCTGAAGAGCGTAGTACTGGGTAGACTCACAGGTCGCCGTCCTATGCGTCTCATAGATCTGGAGGATGAGCACAAGAAAGTGCACCACCTACTCGAGCAGACAGTGGTAGCTGGAGAAGGCAATTCTATGCTTGTAATCGGTGCTCGCGGTACAGGCAAGACAGCTCTTGTTAATACAATCATTCGAGACCTTGCTCGAGAACATCAGGACACATTCCACGTCATCAGATTGAACGGCTTCATCCACACTGACGACAAGCTCGCTCTCAGAGAGATCTGGCGCCAGCTTGGTCGTGAGATGGACATTGAGGAGGAAGAGACAGGCCAGATCAAGAACTATGCTGATACATTGGCGACACTACTTGCGCTTCTCTCGCATCCAGCAGAACAAGGTCCTGCAATCGAGGGTAACGCACAGACAACATCGGAAATTGCCAAATCTGTCATCTTTGTTATGGACGAATTCGATCTTTTTGCAACACACGCACGGCAGACCCTGCTCTACAATCTCTTCGATATAGCTCAAGCACGCAAAGCACCAATAGCAGTCCTCGGTCTGACTACTCGAGTAGATGCCGCAGAAAGTCTAGAGAAGCGTGTGAAGAGTCGCTTTAGTCATCGTTACGTTCATCTGAGCCTACCGAAAAATATGCCTGCCCTCACCAGTATATGTAAAGCAGCTCTTCATGTCGAGTACGAAGGACTCGACTTCGACGAGCGCACTCGTCTGGCAAAGTTGAGTACTCGGACTGTCTCGACACCAGCTAAACGAGGCACACCTGCCAGTAACAAAAAGAGCAATTACATGGACACTCTCGCAGCTTGGAATGCAACCATCGGCAACCTCTTCACTTCTCCAACTACAATCGCAATGCTCACAGACCTCTATCGCACATCGAAGTCAGCATCTTCAGCGCTCACCTCATTTCTGCTACCAATCACTCTGCTACAAGTTTCTACGACACCAACAACTACCACACCACGAAAGACTACGCAACAACCTCAGCCACTTGCACCTATTACGCTTCTCCCTCCGGACTCCAAGCTTATTCACCTACCGACACTACCAACTCTCCCTCTCACATTACTGATAGCTGCGGCACGCCTCTCCATCATCCTCGATACACCCCTGACCAACTTCAATATGACCTATGCGGAATATCTAGCAATTGCTCAACGTGCACGTATCGCAGGACTCAACACTGCAGCCACTGGACGTGTTTGGGGCAGGGAGGTAGCAAGAGAAGGCTGGGAGGTCCTCATAGAGCGGAGACTACTGGTGCCAGCTATTGGAAACGCAGGCGCAGAGGGAGGACAGGCAGCAAGGGGCAACGAGATGTGGAGGGTTGATGTTGCACTGGAAGAGATTGAGGGAGCCGTGCTTGGTGGTGGTGGTGCGGGTGGACTAGGCAGAGTGGTTGTCGAGGAGGGTTTGCTCAGATGGTGCAGGGAGATCTGAGTCTACTATTGCCTACAATAATAAATAATACTTCAAACTTACGAGTTGCTGGACATCTGTGAAGCGCTTGACGCGGCTGCACAATCACCTGTATGAATTTCAATGTACTGGCGCATGTAATCACCACTAGCTAGCAGCAGCAGCATCACGTGATCTATCATCGCAGCCAACTCCGCCTGGACCCTTGCTCCAGCAAAAAATGCTGGACTCACTGACGCCGCTAAGGTGATTGAACATTATTTTGCGCAAAGGTGGTTTGTGATCTGACAGTTGCTGGCAATTGTCTCGAATAGAACAGACATCCCTCATACATATCGCCAACATGAAGACCACCTGGAAAGACATCGCTCCAGTGCCCACCCACACCGAGTTTCTCGACATTGTCCTCAGTCGCACGCAGCGAAGACTTCCTACTCAGATTCGTGCCGGATTTCAAATCACCAGAATCAGAGCTTTCTACATCCGTAAAGTCAAGTTCACCGCAGAGCAGTTCGCAGAAAAGTTCCAGGCTATTCTCGATGGCTTCCCACGACTACAGGACATCCATCCATTCCACAAAGATCTGATGAACACCTTGTACGATGCAGACCACTTCAGAATTGCTCTCGGACAAATAGCGACGGCGAAGCACTTGATGGAGTCTATTGCAAAAGATTATGTTCGTCTACTCAAATATGGTCAGAGTTTGTTTCAGTGCAAGCAGCTCAAGCGAGCAGCTCTTGGACGAATGGCGACGATCTGTAGGAGGCTGAAAGATCCACTTGTATACCTCGACCAAGTCAGACAGCATCTTGGTCGTCTTCCCTCAATCGACCCCAATACTCGCACGCTTCTCATCTGCGGTTACCCGAATGTTGGAAAGTCCAGTTTCATTCGCAGCATTTCCAGAGCAGACCCGGACGTTCAGCCGTATGCATTTACGACGAAGAGTTTGTTCGTTGGTCACTTTGATTACAAGATGCTCCGATTCCAAGCAATTGACACTCCTGGTATTCTGGACCATCCTTTAGAAGAGATGAACACGATTGAAATGCAGTCCATTACAGCTATTGCTCATCTTCGCTCAGCGATTATGTACTTCATGGATCTCTCGGAACAATGCGGTTACCCAGTCGCTGCACAAGTCGCACTCTTCAACAGCATCAGGCCGCTATTCTCTGACAAGCTGGTTTTCATCGTCTGCAACAAAATCGACCTTGTCCGTCCAGAAGATCTCGACCCAGAAACTGCTGCAACTCTCCAATCAATCCTCAAGCCTGGCGAGATTGAGCTGCTACAACTATCTTGCACAACCGAAGAAGGTATCATGGCAGTGCGAAACGCTGTGTGTGATCGCTTGTTGGCTATTCGCAACGCTGAAAAGCTTGCTGCTGGAACCAACGCTTCTGGAGAAGTCACCGGTCGTCTTGGTGACCTCCTCCGCCGTATCCACGTTGCTCAGCCCATGGGCGGTGTTACTCGTGAAGCCTTCATACCAGAGACAGTCGCAAACCGTCAAAAGTACGATCGCAATGACCCTAACCGTCGCAGACTTGAGCGAGATCTTGAAGAGGAGAATGGCGGTGCAGGTGTTTACAGCATTGACATGAAGAAGAATTACATCGATATTCCTGAGGACCAAAAGCACGATATCCAGCCCGAAGTGCTCAATGGTCGCAACGTTGCTGATTTCATCGACCCAGACATTGCCAAGAAGTTGGTAGAACTTGAAGCAGAAGAGGAGAGACTCGAGGCGTCCGGCTTTTATGACGACCAAGAGGATGATGAGGGCTCAGACGAGGATGAGATTCACCGCAAGGCCGAGCTCATTCGTGAAAAGAGGCAGTTGATTCGAAATGAGGCCAAGATGAGGAAGAGTCTCAAGAACCGTGCTATTATACCTCGTGGCGCGAGACCGACCAATCTTAACACTTTGACAGAGGGTCTTGCAGCTGCTGGCTATGATCCGTCATCTATTGTCAATCGTGCTCGCTCGCAATCGCGTGGCAGGAGTGTGGTGTCGAGAGGCAGATCTGTTGGTGGTGATGCAGATATGATGGATGTGGATGATGGGAAGAATGGTGGCAAGGTGCCGCCACGTGATGCCAGCGCTGCGAGAAAGGCAATGGTTGAGCGTAGCATGAGCAGGGCAAGAAGTCAGAGCACGAATAGGAGGATGGATGGTGTTAAGAATGAGATGGCAGCGACCAAGGCTGAGAAACTGCAGAAGTTGAGTACGAGACACAGGAACAGGATGGCTAGGGCTGGTGAGGGTGATGTAAGTGCTTACTTGATGGAGATATTGCTGTTGGTTATCTCCTTCTTACTAACATGGCTTCCCTTAGCGTCACGACACTCCTTCTTTGATCAAGCATCTTGTTTCCGGCAAGCGCGGAATGGGCAAGACTCAGAGGAGATAGAACAGGAACGAAGTAGCAATCTGGGCGTTGTTGGTTTGTCAGAGGGTTTCGAGATGGGTTGGTGTTTGTTTGAGCACAAAAAGGGCGTTTTCCCCTTTTCGGACGAACCCCTGAAGTGGCTTGGCGGCGCATGTCGGGATCACCGGAATACCAGAACACACACCTTAGTTTGAGGACGAAATGTAATGATTTGCTGGAATCTCCATCATGGCAGCATGAAATGGTGAACAGAAGCTGTAATTCCAGCCGGGATTCATGGTGTGAAGTGTGCCCCCGTCTAGAAAGACCTTGAAAATGTCCTTTTTCATCTTGTGACACTTCCCGTAAGGTATCAGAAGACGTCCAAATACCTCGCCAAATCCTCCAAGTTCCAGCTACTTTGTAGCACGCTGTACACTGGAGTTGCACACATGTGCAATTGCTGAGCTGTAGACACAGCTGGCGTTGTAACATTCCACGCACATATCGTCTTGTGGTTCATGGCAGCTCCCATGGTCTACTTCGAGGTTCTCCAAGGTTTGGTCGACCTAGTCGTCTTCAATGAGCACTTGCATTCTCGCGAACCGACAAGAACTCTCTCCTTGCTTTATCATGTTATGGTTAACTGCGTATGATTGGTGGAGCTGCCCTAGTGGCAAAAAGACAATATCATCACTTTAAAGCTGGTAAGGACGCTGCAAATTGTGATAGGTATGCTGTGTACAATGATTGCAGACAATTCCTCTGACCAGCTTTGGCGATTACATGTTCCAGATGGGTTGTTATGCGAAGCGAGCTGAGGTACTTTGGTACAAGATAAGCAGTAAGCAGCATATATTTAATGGTGCGTTTCCCATTGTCTATTAGTATCCAATTGTGAGATCGAAACGTCGCGCACCGCAGAAACAAAATATCAACAGGTTGAACATGACGACTTCAATCCTGCCTCTGAGCATACAGTATCAACACATCCAGCCGCAATTGCATCCCAGCGAACACATATTATCAACACAACTCTTACCATGCTGTAAGCCCCGGTTGTGGGTCTCGCCATCGTCCACGTAGGCTATTCACTTTCTAATCTGTCTATGTACACAAACGCGGAATCTCATACCAGATCTTCAGAAATTGAACTAACAGGAGACACCTCCTATCTCTCGACCAATCAGTTACTGTCCAACTCCCACCTCCAAGCCCTTCCAACAGAGCTCACTCAATTAATCCTCACTTACCTCCCTCTTACCGATGTTCTTGCTGTTTCACTAACCTCCCTCTTACCGATGTTCTTGCTGTCTCACTAACCTCCCACCACTTCCTTCCCATAACAAAATGATCCAACGGCACCTACATACACTGTGGATATAGGTGCATTTGGCACAACAATGCCACCTCAATCAAATACAATTACAACCTCGCCATCGCCGAGCTCGAAAGTCGCCACCTCCCTTACTCAACCTCCACCCTTCTCACCTGCACATCCTGTGGCAAGCTCAAGTCAAACTCACTCACCGGCTTCAGCAACACTCACTTCGTCGCGAATCACCTCCATCGCAAATGTATCGAGTGTCTCGCTGCTGAAGCTATCAGCGCTTTCGGCTCGTACGAGATTGGTACTGATCGTGCGTTCTGGTGCCACTTTTGCGACAGCGCCAAGTTGGTCGAAGGGGCCGTCAACGAGGCGAACGTGGAGAAGTATATGTCGAGGACTAGATTTCATATTCTTTTGACAAAGTATGGCACTACTCCGTTAAGGTGGGCGTTTGGGCGGAGGATGTGTAAGGGTTGTCTGGAGGAACTGAATGGAGGGCCTTTAACAGCAGGTTGAGGTCAGAGCAATCAGGAAGGACGACAGAACGGCTTATGCTCGTTGTGATCTTTATGCGAGTGGCTTGTAGTGCTGTGTAGACCGACGCGTTCACCACAAGGGGCGAATGTTAATGCAGAATGCTTCCCCAAAGCGACATGATTATCAATGTTGTCATCCTTCTGTAAATGACCTGCATTCTCCTCCTTCGAATATGGATTGAGGTTTGTGCTCTGATCTTCTCCTAGAACTGTTGAGTGGGTGCTGTTTGGCTCTCAGGCAGGACTAGGTTGGGAGACACACCATGTTATTCCCGAATAGAGGAGGGGAGAGGAGGTCGTCGATAGCCTAATGGTGGCCCTGGCTCAGAGTTCAAGCGCCGTGCTACACCCCTACATCTCGCTATATGTTATCACAACATTCAGATTGTGACCTGTCTGATCGATCATGGTTCGTACGTGTTTGCTGGATATGACAAAGCTTTCAATATTTGATGTGACCACACAGAGCCGACCTGTGTCAAGGCGTACCTCTAGCTTGCCGAGTTTGCCAGGATCAATCAAGGACTCGATGTTGGAACGTGCTTGCTACCTGTCTCGCCCGGATTGACAGAGGTCAAAGTGAAGCTGAGCCCATCTTCTGTTTGTTTCGAGTGGTAGTCAACGAGTCCCAATAACTCGTGCAGTATCTAAACCGCTGACTGTCTAGTTTCGCCATTTCACTTGACACTCGGATCTTTTGTACCACCTTGATTGCTGATTGACGCTTTGGCCTAGGTGTTCCCTCAGTGGCAGGCGTTTTACGCTTGATACTTCGATGGACAGTTCATTTTCTCCAGATGTTGCTAGTACATCTTGCATATATGAGTCTCAACCTTCCTCAGATGTTTGCTGTTATCTTCCATATTCATCTTCTTGAGATGTTTGCTGCTCATCTTCTATGTTTGAGTCTTTCTTATCGACACCGCTACCACCATCATTACGTAGGTGTTGTGTTAGTGCTTCTGCTGCTTCTGCCTCCATGGCGGCAACTTTCTCTTCAAGTCATGTTAGATACTACTATATATGATAGACGGACTCGTACAATCACTTGCGTCGAGGTCTGTTGCAATTATCAATACTGTAGAGCATTTATGACAGCAGTTGAGGTCCGGCACTCGAGCAAGGTCGTATGAGGGTACATCTTCGTCCTTACGACGACCCTAAGACGTATCTAGGCTTCCAAAGTCTCATCGAACAAGAAGAGTAAGCTTGTGAATGCTTAATATGCTCGACAAGACTAACGCGCTCATAGGACTCCTCTCGAAGATGCGATAGTCGCCTACCGCAAAGCTGAAAGAGCTTGGGCATCGTCAGATGCTGGCAAGGAATGGCTCAAGGCTTACGCAAAGACACCACAGGCGAAGGCCAGTAGGAAGAAGCAGAAATCGAGTGCTAATACCAAGAAGCTGATATCTGCATGAAAAAAAACGCCGAAAGGTAAGGAGTCGGCCAAGAGATGGGCCAATTCAGATGGTGGTAAGGCTTCAGCGAGAACGGCTAAGAAGAAATATGCACAAACCGAGGAGGGTAAGGCTAAGAAACGAGAGTCGATAGACGTATTGGTCAGTTCAGCGGGAACAGATGTTCTCCATAACCAAGTTAGTTTGGTCAGCTTTGATGCGGAGGACTTTTTCCAATCATGCAGAGAAGCCCCTAACCGAGCCAAAGCGTCCACTTTATCATTCGACTGTGAAGTCGCATTTTATGCCAAGTAGCAGAATAGCGGAAGGTCTTTCTTGATCCGTAGCAGGATGATATTCAGGTAGATTGTTCTTTTAGGGGATGGGTCATAGTTCATACAAGTGCTCCTGATATTCGCCATACGACGGCACCATTCTTATGGCGGCAGCGTTGGAACGTCGTCGGTTGATGATGTTCTTGAAGCCTCTTCCGTACACTTCCCACGTTTTTTACCTGTGCGCAACGTGTTGGTCTGGCTGACTACGTGCTCGGGAGATACCAAGTATGAAGTTGGCATTAGTGCGCCCATATGGTCTTCATTAGGAAGGGAGACGAGAAAGCTAACTAATAAAAGTAAGAAGGTGGTCAAGGAAGCAGAAGTTCGTGCTCCACACCAGAAGCCACAGCCGGCTCGGAACACCACAAGCGAAAGCACATCCGGGACGTGACATTCCTTTTTCAGCTTTCAGCCGCACAACGCAGCACTTCATGCTGTGCTACATTGAAAGGGCAGCTGAATGTGCCAGTTTTAGGAAAGTAGTCGCGGTACGTTCTTCAGGTAGCATGCGTCGAGAAGCTTACTGGTGTAGCGAGGTACTAACAGTGTAATTTAGAAACAGCTTTGCGTTTCGAAAAGACCCTTCTTCTGAGACACACAGCACTAAGACTCCCCAGGTCCGGCACACCACGCTGCGGCAAGATCCACAGCACGGGATGGCTTCAGCCATTGTTGCTGGACCACGGACCTTTGTCCTCACATCAAATACGGACCAGACAGCAAGATCGAGGATAAGGTCGTGAGGTCTTCCAGATTTCTCTACACGTTAATATACCTGCTGGATACAGGATCTATAGACGAATTGATCTGCAAAGCCATGGCCGATCAGATCTGAAACAAGCACGTTCAGAGATTTGCCACGTTAAACAGTTGGAGGCGTACCCAAGTGAAGCCTCTTCTTGCCGTCTACTTCAATACTTGGGTACCAATCAAGGGCAACTCGACACGCAAGCAAGCAACTACTCCAAGTGGTGATGCCCATGATTTTGAGCTTCACATCGCAATCTGCAATACTATGATACAGCGACCAGGCAAAGATCCCCATCGGGCATGAAGCATATCAGAACGCCGTGCAGAAGTGGGGGTCTCCATTGGTCCATCGCCAGATCCGTGCTGAAATCCGCCGTTTCAGAGCATTTCGATTGGCTTGAAAGGCCGAACGCCAACGGTCGCATGGCGTCGGAACGATGAGGGCGACCTTGCGACTAAGATCAATCTCGCCTTCCATCGCATGAAACATCCTCTTCTACGTGACGGCGTCAACCAAAGCTTCGATGACATGTCCGTTGTGCTTTTACTTGCCGGGCCTGGAAAAATTTAGGTTCGCGGTAGCTTCTAAGTATCAGCCATATCCACCTCCACCTTCTTCCTCCCGTCGTGTGCATCTTGTGAAACCTGTAGCTGTCACTCTTTCTCTGTTCCTTCTGAAATATCTACCGCTTCAGCCCACCACGTCGTTCCGTGTTACCTGTCTTTCGTTTTTATTGATTCCTCACGAGTGCTCGCTGGTCGACCGCCTCATTTGACTGCCATTGCAACGGTCAATACGCCTCTACTCACATCTCGAGGTAGTGATCAATACAAGTCACTCTCATTCACTTCACAATGGACGCCTTGCACATTCAACCACCACCACTTCCCCTTCGCACCAGGACTCATACAGCCCCAGCAATAGTTAGGCGGACAACAGACAGCCTCAGCATCAAGAGATGGGATGCGTCTCAACCACATGGAACACTCTGGGATGGTCTCCGTCGTGTATGTTGTAGCACTTGCAAGATAGCACACACATGTAGTTAGCGTACTGACATGATATCTACAGGATGCAGAGCTCTGGTCAGCCACTGGAGATTGCAATGTTTACCTATATGCCAGAGGTCAATCACAACGCAGCGCGTCCTTCAGAATCTCATATCAGTCTCTATATATGGCGGATTGCATAGAAGCACTACATACACTCTCTTCAGAAGACAATTCAGGACGCTCCCTTCCTTCCAGCACATCATCATCTGGCAACACAACTCCATCAGAATTATCGACGTCGATATACGACCTCTACACCTCGATGTACGACCTCTACCTTGGTGCACCAGCTGGTCTAGACCGTGACGAGACATGCAGATGGCACATAACAACAAGGAACTTCTTTGCATGGTTACAAGGGAAGCCTTTGGTTGGAGAGAGCCTAGGCTGGGCATTGGTCAGGTTGGCTGAGCGCATTCAATCTTGGGTTGGGCATGAGGTCGATCTTAGGAGTGAGATCATGGAGTACGCAGATGGACTTGGATACCTGGACTTCGTCAAGCTTCCTACAAATTCACTGGCAATGCTGCACTTTGCAGAGACATATCAAGATAGGACACTCTGGATTGATGCTTTCGCACACTGTGTCGGCATGAAAGAAGACTTGCTCGACGTTCCGGGCTACGAAGTATGTTGATCCTTCCGCACTATTCACTGTCATAGCTAACACACCACAGCTCATCAGCAGGAAAAGTAAGGCGCTCATGTCGCGAGCGGCTCTGGAAATGGATCTTCACATTTGTCGAGCTACCAACTCAATAGCAACCTTTCTCGAGGAAGAGCTGTCATCAACGTATCTTGGCCTTACCTCTGGAGCACGAAATCACCTAGAGACCTTCCGTTCGTTCGTGAACACGTTCTGTATCGCCAAGTATGGATACTGGCCAGTGGCTCAGAACGGTGTATACGACCGAGAGATGCTCGAGGCCATGTTGCTAGATTTTGGTGAATTATACGAATACCTTGCCGACAAAGCATCAGGTTCGCGAAGGTATAATAATGCTACAGGTGGTGTTTGCGTACTGCAAAACTTGGAAGCGTTCAATACACGACACAGAGTAGCGCCTCTACCTTACTCTCTACCACTCATCCCTAATCTGGGAGAGCACTGCAACTATTCACCAGCACCACGAGGACTTTTACAACTTCGTTCCAGTAGCAAAGAAAGCAAGCTCGGCCGCATCATGACTGCACGACATGCCTTAGAAAATGCTATGAATCGGGACGATGTCGAGAATCTAAGTTGTAGTTTTGTCCAAGCATATGCACAATTCGAGGGTGAGTTGGCTGTTAAATGTGATGACAAAGTCTCGATCGTGGAAGCACGTAAGGTGCGCTGGATCTTGGTGTATGGCATGCTACAAATTTTAACCTCCATCACACAAACGCCGCCTGAGGTGAGACAGTCGGCAGGAGCACCATACGCATTATGTGTTCTTACCGAAGGATGTCCGCCCTGGAGTATCAGTTCACCTCCACCACAGACACCTGCAACTCCATTCGAGCAGAATGCCTACCCACAACTACCTCAACTTGAAATCCCGGGCTCGCCACCAACGCCTCTTACCGACCTACAGCCAGACTGTGAGAATGCAGACTACTTCGCTCACATCCCAAGGACTGGATCTGATGGCAGTATCCACGCAGCACCTATTCCACCACCGCGGAAATCACCAATGCGTCGCTTGACCACATTACGACGAGCAAGCATCAAGCTTAGCAAACGACCACTTTCCGTGCGGAGCCGGACGACGCCAACCATACCTATCAGACAGCAAACGCCTATTCCAGACTCACCAGCGTCTTTACGAGTATCGAGCTATGCAAGCAATTCGCCAGCGCCGAGCTTGTCGTGGAGCGTGGATGGCGGTGAGTACTCGTCCAGTACGGAGGATGAAGCTGTGTCACCCACCATGAGCCATACTGGTCTGGCACGGTATATGGGCTTGGAAGTTGATATTGATGCATTGATTGCGAAAGCACAAGGGCATCAACCGGATCTGAAAGGTCACCCGGCTTTTAGTGTATGAGAAAGGTCATCATGGTATTTGGTGTGGGAAGAGGTATTGGTTTTCTTTGATTATACACCTAGCATGGCGCTTCAGGTTGGGTATCACGACTTCGGCTTCACATTCGCTTGGGCGATTGATTTAGCTGCACTAAGCTGCTGCTGTTTTGAGCAGCTATGAGATTAGCATCTCAACTACGAAGGCTGTATTGTATTTCACGTTACTGGACGAGCGAACAAAAGGCGTAATTCATCCATAGTCTTTCCTCGAGTCTGTATTACCACCCTTGCAGCGAGCGTACACAGGTGTGAAAAGTGTCTGTCTTCAGTTGTATATACTCAAGTAGGATGGAAAGCACCTTCGGCAGGACATTCAACCATATTAATATGCTACAGCTCACAGTGAAATGTGCAACGGAGCTCTTCCTGTCGCTGGAGGATGGAGCTAGAATTTGGCCATGTCGAATGATCTGGAAAGGAGATGGTCGTTTCAATGCACAATCACATGCTAAAAGTGGGGAGGGAGCTTCATGGAACAGCAAGGAAAGTGCTAGAACAAATCGAAAGGAGCAAAGCAAACAACTCTTATACCTCAATTCTCACCAACGTCTGAC
>Ga0160427_10001305_pt1 | contig 15365 bp, 10 predicted proteins | sample SolpanmetagenomL_FD_108194 | JGI IMG/M metagenome (GOLD analysis project Ga0160427, IMG submission 108194) | Solar panel surface microbial communities from Lawrence Berkeley National Laboratory, California, USA - L | ecosystem: Engineered > Built environment > Solar panel > Unclassified ...
GAGCCATTGTTGAAGTAGGATGGGTAGGGTCCTGGAGTTCCAGGCATGGAGGCAATGTCGTCTTGGTTGTCAAGAGATCGGCGAGGTGTGGAGGAGTGTTGTGAGTTGGACAGATCTGACATTTCTGTCATGGTTGTTTCGTTGTGTCTGCTCATACTGGGCAGAGTGTGTGAGATAAACTTGATAATGAGGGAGCCAGCCACTCAGTCAAGGAGGTAGGCGAGATTAAGCTGTCCTGATGGATGTGGTGTATGCTGTCGTATAGGGTATGTCCAAAGCAAAAGAGTTCGAGCGAAGGAAAAGTGAGTGTAAGTTGTGGTAGAGGAAGAAGAAATCGAAGAAGGCAACAAGCAAGAGGACGGACGAGCAGTTTTGTTTGGGACCAGCGGAGACGACGCCAGGCGAAAAGAAGGCGAGTATGGGACGAGAGAAACGAGAGTTGGGGAGTTGAGGTGGATTCTGTTGGTATTGAACGTTCGCTTTAAGGTTCGGCGGGTTTTTTGTGGTTCTTTCGCGTGCTCCCGCGAGTTTTATTACGAAGGCCACCAAGCACACAAATCACAGCACAGTCTCAGACAGCCGTTAGCTCGAGCACAATCTTCCTTCTTACTCGTGTTGCCCAGCGCTCGGTCGTCGACTGGTGTAAGATGCATGGCTGGCATGGATCGATAGTGCCTCATAGCTTGGCGGTTGAAGCGATGTCGTGCGTGAAAGGCCCCTCCCAGCAGCCCCAACAACTAACACTTTGATTTATCGAATTTATGCAGGTTGATAGACAGGTACTTACTATTTTCGCAGTGGCGACGGTAGCGGACAGAGTCAGATTGGAATTAGATTGATTGTGGACCGACTGCGGGATCATGTTCCTGCTCTCTCTTGCAACTGGCTGATCTGGTGGAGGACGGCGACGACGACGTCGATGTGCTACACAGTATGGGATGTGATGCGAGCTTGGTTGCTCTGGAAGGTCGCGTTAGACGATAAGAAGCTTATGCGGAGCAGCGTTGTTGCTCGTACTCAGCCACAGCTCTCAAGTGCGGTCGAAATTTCTGGATTGGGTTTCGCCCCTGACTCGAAGAATCAATAGATTAACAAGATTGATAGGCAGGCACAGGAACAGAAAAAGTCTTAGTTTCCTTCTACTGCGGCCTCCATCCTTCGTTCTCTGCACTAAGCAGATCTGCGAAACGAGAGGAAAAGTCGTCAGTCGATTTCAATGGCGAGTGTTCAAGTTTCTGAAGCTGTGAGGTTTCACAGCTACGTGCATGACGCAACAGAACTTGGCAATGATTTCTCAACCCGCTGTGTTGTATGGTCCAGCCCTGGCCAACAGGAATCTCTCAACGTTTGTGCAGGGAGATGTTTCTATTTTGTGAGAAACTTTGATACTTTCTTCTTAGCTTCGCCTAGGCACGCTTCTCCCGCTACGCCTTCATGCATCGTTGATCAGGCGTTGAGCTCAATATCTATGTTCAAGTTGTGCGAACAAAGAATGTTGTTGATTCAACTGTTCCCAGTTCTGTACGAAGTATGTCGCTTATGGATGAAAGCTTCAAGGTCGAGTATAGAGCATGCAAGCAGGGTTCCATAAAGAAGCCCGTGCTGATCTAGATTAGACTTTATCGATCTTTCATGCACAACAGATTATGCATAATGTACTCTAACCGAGGTCAAAGCTCGAAGGGAGCAGAGGAGCAGCTTCCGGGATGTCTTCTTGCGAAAGGGCTGCTTGTAGTGTCTAACATTACTGTGTCCAAGATGTGCTGTGTTCGCGCAGCGTGCTTGCCAGTGTGATATCGACGAAGAGATACAGTAGACCGAGTCACTTGAATGTGCAAGAGTATAAAGATCCTGAAGGGACTCTTCTTGCCAATCACTCGGGAAACCCGCTACCAGCACAAGCCTCGAACATATTAATGTGACAGACAGACACAGAAGCCAAAGAGGAAGGTAGAGATTAAGATCGTAAGGCTTCTGTGTTCGATGCCTGTGTTAAGCCTTCGTGGAGAGCTGCTACAGGCCGGCTCGTATTGGGATTTGCTGTTCGTATTGGCAGCTCCTTCCCAGACACTGCCAGGGTAGCACCGCAACAGTACAGCATGATATGTCAAATACGACGAAAGAAAGACATCTGGCTATGCCTCTCCAGGAAATCCATAACACAATCACTGTAGAACAATAGTGCATGTTTTGGGTTTGTGGTTATGCCATTCAGATGGGGGCATGATCTCGAGGACTCATGGAATTGCAAGTCAATCGGCACAATCTCGACTGTGCTTTACCTCTGTTGTCCCAGTAGAAGAGGTGCAATTCCGATCAAACGAATGAAGTCGGCAGATGCACCTTTGCCAACTTAGGTGGCGTGCATCACGATACTGAAACACTAGAATGAGGCTGAAACAGAAGGCATTTTGAGCTCCTTTTCAGTTGCCCCAGGTTGACCGCATTTGGGTCAACGGTTTTCGAACGACATCCTCACCTCCAACAACATCTTTCTGATCCATCCAGACACTCTTAACTGTTTTACACACCTACATGTACTTCGCTAAGCTACGGCTTTGGCGTTTCGCATGCTCATGGCGCGAAGAACCACCAGGTGTATCTGTGATAGGTCTAGATAAATCCTCGTATTCGACCAGTGCTTTTTTGCAACACTTCGTATTCCTGAGCTCGTGCTTTAATAACCCGATCAGGCTTTCAGGCGCAAGTGTGGGTTGTACAATGTTATGCCTGTAACAGCTCCAGACCAGTATCGCGGACCTCTCTGACAATTCGAAGCCGTACTTGACATTGTCTCAACCTCCAGCAAGAGAGTGAGCCTCCTGATGGTCAGTATGCTAGCCATAGCTTCGAAACAGGGTTTATTGAGGTCATCCAGCTGTGATCTGGAGCAACGCTGTGAGGTCAATCTGTGATAATCGGGAACTTTCTAGTGAGCACTAGCTGGCTTCCGAGCTGGCTCTATCGCAATACAATACGGCTTACTTCACCTTGCTCAGAATCCACCGAATAACGATTGGCGCTTATACTCGATCGAGCACGTTTCTTCCTCTTGCTTTGCAGCACGATCACCAGCCGCATACGGGCCCTGCATCTAGATGTCGCCGACCTTTACGAGACTGCTGTAGCGACCTTGACTTCCAGCTGAGCACCACCGCCACTGCTTCTAGATGGACATCGTAATCCGGAACATACCACAACCACCTCCTAACCTCCACAGTCTCGAATGTTGTGTGGCTAACTTGATTTGCCTTATTCTTGTACCATGTATCGTATATTAGAGCTCATCCGCACTTGAACCTGTTAACTCTCTCCCACGTCGACATCTACACTCGTTCGTCTCCACAAGTCATCTGGTGTGATTCCTTACTAACTACCGGGTCTACTCGAACCATCTCACTCGCTTCGTATACTACATTCGCTTGAACTTCTAGACCTGCTGGCAGGCGAGCACACTAAGCTACACTAATATCAAACTTAACTCTACTCAACCTCACCACCTCCACGATTGCCGCTGGTCCTGCTTTCTGGACAACTGGACCTACTGGGGCCTGACGTGAACTAATCTGCCTAATACACCCTCGTACGATACACTCCATTTCATGTGCTACACAATAACTAATGCTCTGACAGATCAAGATGGGTCTCCTAGGGAAGCTCAAGACTGAGCTTGTTGGTGAGAAGAAAGAGCAAGGAGCAGTATCACCAAAAGATGCAGGCGTATCACCGAAGCGTCTTGTACAACCTACAGTATCCGGCATGGGCCCTTACGACGCAAAAGGCGACAAATCACTTGACAACTCCGAAAAATCATCAATGTTTACTGGCTCTGGCACATCAAGCTCGGGTAAAAGTGGTTATGTTGAGCAAGTCAGACATGAAATAATGTGCAACTATATGTGGCAACAACAACAAAGCAACCTTTGGATTGACAACAGGGAAGAGCTTGAGCAAGGTATCATGCTCAGGAGAAGCAGAGGAACGTACGTATCAGCGCCACCAGATCTTGCATATTCACAATTTGCCGAAAATGTTTCCGCGATGAACTTGCCTAGTGCGATGACAGTCGCCTCGAAGATTATTGGTATTCTGTTAGACTGTGCACCAGATGCTACCGACGTTCCTTTGCGCAATGGTCTCCGCGTGCAAGTGCTGCCAACTTTGGAAGACCTTAGAAGAGCGAGGATACCTCAGTGTGCTGCATTCATTGCCAAGGAACGACTTTTGGTTGTCTGGGATGACGAGCCACGCAATCTGCTTGATCGTGCCCAATCGATTGAAGACGACCTCATGGAGCTGGTTTGGGCAGGTGAGGGAGAGTCAGACGCGCCGATGACCGAGAAGAACAAGCCGCAAGCAACCATTACTGCGACCATGAATGAGAAGGGAGACATGACTTATGATGTAGAATCAGGACTTGGTGCTCGTCCTGTAAAGATCTTCAACACAGTCTACGTCACCGGCACGATGTTTCTTGTCATTGTCTTCATCGGGTTTGGAACGCGCACACTGGTCGTCGAATCGATGGTTGATCGGTCATATCTTCGACTCCTCCTTCTATTGCTCATCCCTGTCCAGATCTTCTTCTCGCTCTTCTTCTGGCAAGTAGTCATTGGCTGTTTCGCCCAGATTTTCGGTCCTATCAAGCACATGAACGAGAACTCGAGATTCTACTCTGGCAAACCACCACCAAGAATCACTGGAACTCTACCTCATATCACCATCCAATGCCCTGTGTATAAGGAAGGTCTTCAAGGTGTCATCCAACCAACCGTACGATCCATCAAGGCCGCTATTTCGACATACGAACTTCAGGGCGGTACTGCTAATATCCTGATCAACGACGATGGTCTTCAACTCATTTCTGAGGAGAAGCGTCAAGAGCGTATTGACTTTTATGCTGACAATTCTATTGGCTGGACTGCACGTCCTGGTCATGGTGTGGATGGATTCGTAAGACGCGGAAAGTTCAAGAAAGCCTCCAACATGAACTATGGTCTCATGCTCACCAACCAAGTCGAGGACATGCTCGCTACGATCGAACGTGATGAGTCGTGGAGTCAGGCCGATGAAGCTTCAGCTTATTCGCATTGTTTGACGAGCATACTTGACCAGCATGAAGGTCGTGCATGGGCTGATGGCAATATCCGCATTGGAGACTACATCATCCTTATCGATTCCGACACCGAAGTGCCTGTTGACTGTCTTCTCGACGCTGCCTCGGAAATGGAGCTCTACCCGGAAGTCGGTATCATGCAGTTCGCTTCTGGTGTCATGCAAGTCGTCCACACATACTTTGAGGACGGTATCACCTTCTTTACTAACCTCGTCTACACCGCTATCCGTTTCTGTGTCGCTAATGGTGACTCTGCTCCTTTCGTCGGTCACAACGCCATTCTGCGCTGGAGTGCCATTCAGCAAGTCGGCCACTACGATGAAGATGGGTACGAGAAGTTCTGGTCAGAAAGTCATGTTTCTGAAGACTTCGACATGTCTCTCCGTCTCCAGTGTAACGACTACATTGTTCGTCTAGGTGCATGGCCTGGTTGTGATGGTTTCAAGGAAGGTGTCTCCTTGACTGTCTACGATGAGCTTGCCAGATGGGAAAAGTATGCTTATGGTTGTAATGAGCTTCTTTTCAACCCTCTCAGATACTGGCCAACGAGGGGTCCTTTCACTGGATTGTTCATGGAGTTCCTCAAGAGCAATATCCCGTTTACCAGCAAGATCACCATCATCTCCTACATCGGTACTTACTACGCTATTGGCGCTGCCTGGATCTTGACTTTGGTCAACTACTTTGTCGTTGGTTGGTTCAACGGCTACCTTGATGTAAGTCTTGTCTCATTCACTGATGATTACACTCACTAACATGCCCTAGCAATACTATCTCGACTCCTTCAAAGTTTGGTTCTCCATTATCATTGTCTTCAACGGACTCGGCAATCTCGCTCTCGCTACCATGCGTTACCGTATCGGTGCTAAAGGCTTCTTCGCTGCCCTCCTCGAGAACCTGACCTGGACTCTAATGCTCGCCATCTTCCTTGGAGGACTTTCCATCCACGTTTCACAAGCCTTGCTATCCCACATGTTTGGCATTGACATGCAATGGGGATCAACCAGCAAGGAGGCCGATGACCAATCTAACTTCTTCACCGAAGCGCCAAAGGTTGTGAAAAACTTCAAGGGCACATTCCTCTTTTCCATCGGCTCAATTGCTATTATGGTCATCTTTGCCTGTGGCTCATTCATTCCATATGACTGGAAAATCACCGATTTCGTGGCACTCTTGCCAATGGGCACGATAGCTGCGAGTCACTTCTTGTTGCCGATTGCACTCAATCCGGCGCTTATGACATTTACTTTTTAGAGAAAGAGCTGGAAAAAGAAACTGGTTTTCTTTTTCTTGCAAGGCTTATTCGCTTCTGAGTTACGACTTTACTGTATCAAGTTTTGTGTTCCTTTGAGAGGAATAGATGGATAGACTTTTTTTGCATAGCGGAAAATACTTTAATGACAGTCTTATTAGCATAGTTAGAAATGACATAAGAGATTCTCTGCACAGAATTGATAGGACAGTCATTTTGGCTGAGATATATTATGCATAAGAGCAGTGACATAGGTAGATAGTTGGTTGTTTTCTTCACACCTGCTCGGTGGGCTTGGCGGCAGCCGGAAGTACGGCCTTAACATCACGTGATATATCATATAGTCCACCCCAATTTAAGGCCGTATTGTGGCTGCCTAAAGACGTCAGATATTGAATAAATGCTCCAAAGTTCAATCACTCTTCAATCTTGAATTCCAAGCTGCAAAAAGTGCTTACATAGTCTTCAAAATGGTATTCGGCTTTCTGAAGAAGAAAGAAAAGCCTCGTGCTGTCAGTGAGCCGGCAATTGAGCCTCCACAGCCGCTGCCAGAAAAGCCTAGACATGCTAGCGTAGTTGCAAAGCCGACGAGGAAGAAGTTGGTGAAGCGTGCTACTCTAGAGCGTATCGAACGACAGAAAGAGCTTGAGCGTGCTAAAGGTGAAGCCGAAATGCAATGGACGAATGTGGGACGTTATGGTGAGCGACTAGGCGGACGACATAATCTACCAATTGGTAGGACAGCTGCGAATACAAAGCTCTCGAGTGATAGTCTAGTCTTGGATGATGGTGCACCTTTACCAGAGAAAAAGATTGTTGTTTCTTTGTTCCCATCTGCGCCTACTGATATGGTTCCTGAAAAATACACGGGTTCAAAATCGACAGCACTTCTCGCCCATCTACCAGCCGAACTCTGGTGTACAGTCGCTAGCAACCTCAATCCTTTCGATGCTGCCAATTTGGCACTCGCTCACCCAATCCTCCGCCTCAAACTCGGTGCCTACCACACTCATCTCTCGCAGATCCAGCATAAACACAAACGAGCTGCCTATCTCATCACGCACCACGACCACACCCTACCTAACCACCTCTTCTGCTTCCTTTGCAACAAATTTCATCTCCGCACACACCCGGGCGCAGAGAAACTACCCTTGTCCAACGAGTTAGTCGACGTCTTCAGGTGCCCCAACGCCATCAACCTTCCTACACCACGACTGCGTCTCACAGACAAACGCACTCTTCCCTTTGCCATTATCCAGCTACTTATGCGGCATCACCAGTATGGTTCCCAATTCGGCATCCCTTTTGAACCACTCTCCCGTCGCTGGATCGACAAAGACTCAGGCTGGTCCCATTCCGTCCGCTTCGTCATCGTACCTTACCCTTTCGTCGACCCTTCTGACCCTCTCGACTTGGCCTCCGGTTCTGAAGTACTCTCCGAAATGGATAAATCAGCTGCCATGTACCTTACTGGCGCAGACACCATCGCTGCCCCAAGCGCCGCTAACATTGCTGCAAGAAGGGAAGCAGCATTAGCCCGGGACCCAAATCAGAAATATCACGTCCTCATGCGTGTTCAATCTCAACGATTCACGCCACCGAATCTGACGGCAAGTGAGGAACGCTTGGTATTGTATTCACGAAATGACTACGCGCCTTATTTCTCTGTCTGCTCTCATTGGAATGGTCCACTTATGCCACTTGCGAAATGCGCACTCCATCACGTCCCGCGACCTGCGGAAGGCGTGATGTCGCAGTTAGCTAAAGGACCAAAAATCAAGCTAAGTAATATCAATCCCAATCAGATGCCGAGATTATGCGATAACTGTCGCCCAATGAGGCGGTGCAGTGCGTGCCCGACGGAGTACTTGTTTACAGTGAAGTTGGTGGAGGACGCAAAGGATCCGGAACATAGATTCAAGCATGCTCTGGGAGTTACCAGATGGAGTGATCTAGGAGATGCGAGTGCGCCTTGGGTTAGCAAAGATACTGGTTTCGGAAGTAGAGAGTGGGCTGCGATTGCGGGAGATAGCATTGGAAATGCGGGTGAGGTGCTGAAATATGAGAGTTTTGAGGAGGTTGGGCGCTTGACGTTGTGCTCGAGGTTTGAGATGGCGATTGGGAATGAAGTGCCAGGGGAGAGGGTATTGCCGTTGGAGTATGAAGACTCTGGTGCCGATACTTACTGAATGGTTCTGGATTCGAAAGCGTAGTGTTGGGCTGCTGGTACAAGTTCGGTGTGCTACAGGCGTCCTCATGGTCCAAGCCCGAATTGGTGGCTCTTATCCAGGGTTTTCCTCCTTGCGCTTTTGCTACTTAGAATCATATCTGGCCATACTTGGATACGAACGCCACGTTTTTATAGCTAGGAAAAGGCTATCTCATGAACCAAGGCCTCATATTATCAGAGAGTGTACTTGTGTACTGTATTCCTCCGTAGATCGGGGACGCCAAGACTTCACATGAAGCGAACCTGAAACATGTATTTTATTTATCTATTCAATGCTCTAGCTGAACAAGTATCACGGTAGACCTGTATCTGCAATCTTTCCATTGCAACAGACTGATCATATATTACCTCCAAACTTACGCTGAACCGATAGAAGGACAGAATGTCACTCGGCATTGGCGATGACGCAATGGCGTGTGTGACGATGATGCCCAGTGAAACAGCCTAGGCTTTTTCCACTGACCACCACCTTCGTTCTTCCTCTTCTCTCTTTCTCCTTCCTCTCTACACGGCAGAAAGGCTTCACAAGATGAAGCTCACGCACACAATTGCCGCCGTAGTGGCAATAGCAGCATTCACATCAGCAGCGCCCCAAGGCGAAATATCAGAGCAAGTCAGGTTAATGAAACATAAGGATAAAACACCAGGCTTCGAGCCAGGCGTCGGCCACTTCAGCGAATGGAGTCGGCAAACAAAGAAAGAATTCCTTATTGACTGGCAATCTGGCAAAATGGCCGATTGGACGCTTGTGCAGGGAAACGAAGGAGGTGATTTAGATTCAATGGCGGCTGCATTAACATGGGCCTATCATCTCGAACACTCGACGATGAACACTTCAAAGCCAACTAGAGCAATCGCCCTTCTCCAAACCCCTGAAGATGCGCTCGATCTCCGGCCAGAGAACAAAGTCGCGCTCGACAATTCTAAAATGAGCAGCGCCCACGCCGACCTTCTGACCATCGACGAGCTCCCCGAAGACCCAGAGACACTCAGTCGCAAGATCCGCGGTATCGTTTTAGTTGACCACCCCACGCCCATACGCAAATGGAACAACGCGCGCATTCTGAGTATTCTCGACCATCACGCTGATCGTGGTATAGCACCAGATGCTGAACCGCGCATTTTCGAAAAGGTGGCGAGTTGCACGACGCTGGTGGCGAGACAGATGCTGGATGAGCTGGAGGCGTTGCCGCAAGAGTATCACATGCCGCATGAATTGCTTGAACTTGTTTTGAGTGCTATTGCTATTGACTCGAAGGGGTTGAAGGAGGGGAAAGCTACGGAGACTGATCGTGAGGTGGCGAAGCGTGTGCTTAAGAGGAGTGCATGGCGGAAGCGGGATCTGGAGGATGTGATGGAGGATTTGGAGGATGAACTCAGTGATGCAAAGGATGATATCGATCACCTTGGCTTGCGTGACTTGCTGCGCAGAGATTGGAAGGGCGACCTTGTTGTGAGTTCCCTATCTCAGACTCTCTCCAGACCACCAACGCAACCCACCCAACATATGGTAACACAACTAACCTCATCACCACAGGACACACCAAGCCCCACCACACCCACAGTCAAAATCGGCTTCGCCTCCGTCCCCTACTCCATGGACACGCAGATCGCCAAAACAGAATTCGCCGCCATCTTCGACTGGTTCGCCATCGAAGCCGCATGGACAGCCGAAATCCGCACCGACATCAGCATCACCCTAACAAAATACAAAACCCGCACGCACAAAGGCAAGAAACAGAAAATCCGCGAAATCGTCCTCGTTGTCCGTGATAACGTGCGCATTGATGAGGCGCAGGCGGATAGTCTGTTTAAAACGGTCAGTGAGGCGATTGAGAAGAATCGGGGATTGAATGTGGAGAGGTGGCATAAGGCTGATCAGTTGAGGTCGAGACAGATGGTTTGGGTGCAAGGGAGGGAGTCGAGTGCGGGGAGGAAGGTTGTCAGGCCGCTTGTTGAGAAGGCGGTGGAGGCGTGGGATATGTAGGTTGTTGGGTGTAGAGCTTTGTCAGACGGTTTTTTGAGACGCCAAGAGGGTGTTGGAATAAGGGAGAGGATTGAGTCGATGCGTGGTAAACAAGATTTAAGATTGAAGCTAGAGATAGAGGTCGACTTGGATAAATAGGCGCAACAAGTAGAGGCAGTGCATGGCGCTTTTGCCAAAGCTTCATCATATAATTCTGAGAAACAAACATTGATCCGAAACAGTCAAGAGGAATCATTACCGAGAGAAACACAACCCACAGAACACCAAAAAATACAACAGGGCATTCATCCACAATCACCAATCCCCGGCCACTACACCCCTCCACCTCTGCTCTCCACCACTCCGCTCCACCACTTCTCTCATCTCCACCACTACCACCACCACCGTCCCCACTCTCTCCCCTCCCTCAACCCACTTCCTCAACTCACACAAACACTCGAATGCGTTACATTCCCAGCAACAAAACTATCCACAATCGTATACTCATCCCCCTGCTGATCCCACATGCCCAAATTCGTCGCGTAGCTCGCATCCCACGTCTGATTATACATCGCACAGTTCTGGCCAATCGGGACGCCGTGCCTCAATAACATGTACGTGTTGAAGAAGGTGCAGAGTTGAGGGGGAGAGTTGTCGGAGGGCGGGTGCGCGATGTTGTAGTTGGAGATGGCCGTGCAGATGGAGGCGCAGAGGTTGGGGTCGAAGGGGCCGGTGTTGGTGTGGCGGACGCCGAGGTAGGTGCTTCGGAGGGGGGTGGTTAGTGTGTGCTTTGGGCTGGGGGCGTTTGGTAGAGGTGTGGGATTGGAGCGGGATACAACAATCTGGTGTTATACCTTACAAAGAACCTACTTAACAACAACCGTGCTTGGAAGATTGGAACAGCCAGTACCAGTACCAGGATCAACCCTAGGATCTCTTTCAAACAGTACATTGAACGATTGGCACAAATGCTTCGAGCTGCAAAGGTTCGCACATGCTTGAGTATCATAAGATGACATGAGCGTATATCCCAAATAATACCAAGTCTCAGTGCTTCCGCTCAATGCTTTATAGACCTGAGTATCCAGATGGCGTAGGCGCAGCATTGGCAATGGCAGCGTACTGAGGATCGTTTGCGAAACCGTCGGGCGTGTCAGGACTAGAAGCTGGAAATACACCGGTAGGCTGAGTACTACCACCGACACAGCTATTGGGGCTGGCACTTGAAGTTGCACTAGCCTGGCGTTTAACTTTGCGAGCTGGGTCATCGAGAGGATCGGTAGTGACGGCTTGGACTGCAGACTTGATGATAGCGGCTGTGTTGATCTTTACGGTCTGTGCAGTGACACCGACGCTCATTGTGATGTTGGGTGGTGGAGGTAGGCTTGAATTGCATCGAAGTCGAAAGCCTGTGGAAGAGGCATAGAATTGGGAAAGGCATCAGCATACAGTGCTAGGGAACCGATGGTGAGGATGGAGAGGAGCGTCATAATGGTGAAACTATTTTGATTGAGGAGTGCAGATTGCTTGTGGGACTGATTCTCATCGAGAAGAGGAATGCAGCTGCATTAAATAGTGTGGTGGATTGCAGGGCATGCCAGATGCGATCAAGATCTCTCCGTCGAGCGACAAGGAAAGCAATCATTCTGATGTGGATCTTAGTCTCGAAGCAGGCCAGCCACTGAGATACTGACTGTCAATGATCGAGGTTGCGCCATGCATACGCCGAGAGCTGGGAAGTTGATGACATGAGCGGAGTCCAATACATAATCCACAGCCGCCATTGGCGCTACGTCCACCATTGAGCTATATCCTATCATCCCATTCATGTGTTATGTACTGGAGAGATCATGGCATCGTACTGGTGAGAGGGTGATGACTTCTAGCAGAGACAGTTGGACGAGGGCTGAGAGCTTCTGCCACAAGCCAAGACAGGTAAGCATAAGTCCACGTTGACAGCCACAAAGTCTGAACACGCCAGTACAGTAATATGTCAGGCAGTTGTGTTTCTGTGGATATTACATCCCGAGGCCAGTCACACCGGTATGTATTCGTAGTCAAGGTTGGTAGGTTCCTGATCAGGCAGCAACGCTTTGGCCCAGCCATAAGCGAGAAAGGGCGTTATCAATTGAGAGCGGTAAGCTGAAGTTGTCTTTTTATCCTCAGAGTATCTGCATTGTCTCGTCAGAGGCAAGCACCTTCCATCAGATATGCGGCATGCAGCAAGCACCCCCAATTTGGAATGTGTGTGACACTGCCACAGCAGCCACGATTCTAGTTAGTTGGATATAGATCTTGGTAATAACACAGACTTGTCCGAATCAATCTAGGCAGATCACATCTGGACTACCGATGTGATTTAGAAGACATGCATTGACGAGCATGAAATGGTGTGACCTTCCAGATATCGGTGGAGCTCTTGAGAGGACGGATGAGGTCAATACTTGAATGATGACTTCCGGGTTAAGAAGGCTAGCGATATCCTTCATTTAGCCAGTAGATGTTCGATCCCGTACACGCAGTCGTCGCATGTTGCCATCAACGTAATCAGCAAAGTAGTTTTTCAGTTTAAGTAAACTCCAACATCCTGCTGTGGTTGTTCGTGTTGTCAATTGAGGTGCGGACGGCGCTCAATCTGACAACAAGTCAAAGAATACTGCAAATGGACAAGCCTGAGCCGGAGACTTGCAGCTGGTGAAATATCGTGGCGTGCATTCAATACACTTGTGTGCTGTTTCTGCAAGTGTAGTACAACCAAAGGTACATGTAAAAGGTATACATGCAGCCCTAGTGCACGTGTAAGAGAGCACCGTAACTGGATTGATGGGTCGTACAGCCCGCTCGACAGGCGCTAAGCGATATGCAGGAAAGTATTGTGGTTGCGACTTCTCCTTCATTGAAAACAGATTGTGTTCACTCCGTCTCGGTAACCTGCGCAGCACATCACGCCCGACTGTGTAACCCTGTGTCCAATCTCGGAGTGCATTCTTTCTGTAGACTTAGGTGTACCCTCCAGCCTTGTAGTAGACATTCGAGTCCGGAATTGGTAAAAGATATGGCTTGGCGGCAGAGTCTGGCACGTATGTATATTGTCGATACTCCGTTCACCTCATGGCATTCTTGTGCACGACAGCTTCGTCTGACCTTGACCGCTAAGACGTATCAAGTCGCAAACTCATCCATAAGGCAACGAGCTATAACTGAACCTGACACTGGTCGCCTGACATGGGTATATCGATGCCTCTTCCGCGTCCACTACAACCGCCAAACTACACCACTCTACTTCCACCGTCTCTCCTCAAGTTCCCCAGAGGTCTTTGCCTAGTGCTGTTCCTTCTAGGATTTGTTGCGATAAGCGCGTTTTACCTGACACGGATCCGTGCATGCCTAAAAGATGGAAACCGAACTACACTGGATAAGGCATCTTCTCGACTTCGTGATCTAGCTTGAGCAGGATCAGCGCCCACACGGACTTTAATGCTTTCACACTACTGAAGCAGGACGGCGTGAGTGGTCTCCAGGTACTTAACAAGCATGGCGAGTTTGTATCTGCAACACCAATCGAAGGCGCCTACGTCGTCAACATTGGCGATTTGCTCCAGCGACATAGCAACAACTATTTCAGCAGCACACTGCACCGTGTGGTCAATAAATCGGGTCGCGAGCGCTACTCTGCACCGTATTTCTTCAGCTTCGATCCGCATGAGCTAATACCGATAGCCCCAACGTGCGTCAGTGAAGAGAATCCCACGCAGTATGAGCCGATCACGACTTCGCAGTACATTGCTAAAAGAGCGGACGCGTCCAGGTCTGGAAACACTTACGTGACGAGGAGCTGATCGTCGGGAGGTAGCCGTTGAACCATATTGAATATCAATGTAGCAGAAACCAACGAAGAATGAGTCGCCCGCAAGGCTGTCACAAATATAGCACTTATCTCTTCATCATCTTCTTGTGATAGCGAAGACTGCGCCACCCAATACCTGTCGCTCGAAGCTGCTCCATGAATCTGACGATTTGAGGCAGTAGGATACCGGAGTATGTACGGCTAAGCACAAGGTTGTATTTAGTGCTTGGTATGTCTGCTGAAGAAGGTCATATTTTCGGTGCACCTCTAACTCGTGAGCCAGCTTCTTATGAGTTCCAAACATGTTTGGAACACCTTCTTCACATATAGATTTTTCTCAGCTTGCTTCCTCCGCTTTCTGCATCTCCTTGTACGCATGAGACCCCATCTTCCACGATCCCTTGAACTGGTGATGTACCAACGCAGCCTCATCAGTCGGAGGTCCAGCATTCGAATGTGACTGGCCATTTCCAAACGCAATAACAGGAAGGATAAGAACATCGTGCACAAGCAATGGCTCAGTAATGCCAGACACTCGCTCCCACGTGAACTCTTGACCAGTCACTTCCGTCAAGTACTGCCATGTTGACCGCGTAAGCTGCACCGGACCCGTCGCCGCAAGCACATCATTGAAGTTCGCATCGATCATGGAAAGTGGCACACCTTGGCTTTGGGCCAGCGCGTTGAGCGCTACGATGGTATTTTCGACCACGATCTCCATCAGCCGATGGTTGGCACGAGACATGATAGTCCAATTGACCAGCTGCTAGTCCAGTAAAGCCATACCCCTGCCGTGCCCGAAAGTGTCATATTCCACTCCAACAACAGCATTTGTCTTGTTCTTGTACTCTTCCGGTATCCATGTCTCAATTGGTCGCAATGCCTCGGTATCCATGTCGCTGTAGACTCCGCCGTCGCCGAGAAGAACTAGGTAGCGGAAGAAGTCTGCTCGCA
>Ga0160427_10001306_pt1 | contig 15363 bp, 17 predicted proteins | sample SolpanmetagenomL_FD_108194 | JGI IMG/M metagenome (GOLD analysis project Ga0160427, IMG submission 108194) | Solar panel surface microbial communities from Lawrence Berkeley National Laboratory, California, USA - L | ecosystem: Engineered > Built environment > Solar panel > Unclassified ...
CTAGACTGAGATGAGGTGGGCCGGGTAGAGCAGCTAGCGAAGCGCTTGATAACGGTATAATTTCATGAAAGTTGGAGGCTTCAATGTTCGGGAACTAAGAGGGGAAAGAGAAGCAATTTCCTGTATCGTTTTTGTCTTCGAATACATGGGCAACTTGACCGACCAACTTGCCTTGGCTTGAGAGCTTCGAGACATGGAAGATGAGAATGAAGCTTTGATGTTCATGCAGAGATCCTTGAGAAAGGCGACAATCATGGTCGATATTCAGAGTATGTCGACGAAGTGAACAGTTATACTTACAGTACTGACGAGGTTGCGACCAATTGGTACTACTACTTAATGCCGCTTGGGTACGGAGGCGTTCTTTGCAGCTTCTTCCTTTCGCCTTTCATGGAGAAATCCCCTCCTAGCATTATCCTTTCCTACGCGAATACAACATCTGTCTGAGGTCGTGTAGGATCTGCATGCTAAGTCTTCTGCACGATGTCCAGCAACTATGCAGGCACCAGTTTTCGTATCAAACTTGTTGGTCTCGATGCAGACTTGGTGAACATTAAAGGCTGGACTGTACTAGTGGTCGTTAGAATCTTCGCCGTCCGCCTACAATTCCGGGTCGCCATGATAGGTCCGATGAGATGATGTAACTGGATGTAGCTAGGCTTCTTGGCCCAAACCAGGTAGAACAAATATTGAGCGGGGTCTTTCCCTTGAAGCGTTGTGCCGATGACGGGAACTCAGCGCTCTGGCGCAGTTCGAGTCATGATTCGCCACTTCGGATAGCCGTTCAAAAGGGCCTGGACTGGACTTGAAGCTTAACTTTCTTGGCTTTGCTTCGCTGTTCATAAGTGCGAGAGTAGCCGACCTACTTCACCCTATCAATAATTGCTAGCGTGAGAGTGAGCTTAAGGTAGACGGTGTGTGGGTGTCCGCTGAAGAACTGAGGGTAAATTTGCTCTTCAGAAACATGTGTAGGAATAGAGAGGCTATATAGTCTTGCTACAGTCGCATTTTCTATTGTGCTATCTATTATCAATCTTTCCCTCCCAAATCAATACCACATTCACACCAGCATCATGCTTCTCCCACTTGTCTTGGCTGCCGGCCTAGTGTCTGCCTTTCCCCAAGGTGGACCTCCTGGCGGTCCTCATGGATTTGGCGGCTTTCCTTCGGGCGGCTTCCCTTCAGGCGGATTTCCCTCTGGCTCTTCCCAGCACGGGTCTGCTCCCACTAACTTCTCTTCCAATGCTCCCCTTGCATGGGCACCTGCAGGCCCTAGTGACAGTAAGTGATGTCCAACCTACACGGACCACCACAAGTCTAATACCATAACAGGCAGATCACCATGTCCCGCACTCAACACCCTAGCCAACCACTTCCTTCTTCCCCACGACGGCAAGAACATCAGCATGAGCGACATCATCAGCGCCTTCGCCATCGGTCAAAACTTCGCCGCCGACACAGTCACTGGCGCTTTCGCAGGCGCCATCGGCCTCTGCTCCAAGCAGACCGGCACCAACTGCACCACCTTCGACCTCGCCATGCTCGACCAGCCCCACGCAATCGAGCACGACAACAGCTTGTCCCGCGAAGACTACAACTTTGGCAAGGGCAACAACCACGACTTCAGCCCCGCGATCTGGGGCCAGGTGCTTGGTGTTTGGCATGGTGCTCCGATCATCGATTTCCAGCTCGCCAATGCTGCTCGTCTCGAGCGTGTCTTTGTTGCTAACAAGACTGATGTCCCTGGCTGGTATGTGAATGCGACGCAGCAAGGCTTGGGTGAGACGGCGTTCTACTTGAGCTTGTTCGGTGACCCAGTTGAGGGAAACGCGAGACAGGACTGGATTGATGTGTGGTTCCAGCAGGAGCGTATGCCGTTCGAGCTTGGTTGGACTGCTACCCAGCGCGAGACGATCACGTCTGCGTCCCTCAAGGCTATGCAGGCTAAGCTTCTGGCTGCGCCGAGCTCTTAGCTGCTATCTAGCTGATTTTGGTTCTTCTCCCCCCATGTCGAATACGCTGGTACTTTGTATCGCAATCTTTCGGGTCGTCTATGGCGCCCTTTGGGTCCGCAAGAGGGAAAAAGGCCCAATCGGGACAACATCATCGATCTTAGGTGGTAAAGACCTTCAGGTTACAGGTTTGACAATGTTGGTACCTGCAAGAGTTTGGATGATAAACTTCGGACTTGTGACGCCTGGAAGGTGTAGTATAAGCTTTCATACAGTTCCCCAGGCTTCTACAATCAATCCATGTCATTGGCCAATCCAGATGGTGTTCATCAGTCCATATCACCACCCATGTTGGGTTAGAACGTGTAGAAATGTACTGAGTGCAGTACTGACAAGCCCTTGAAAGCAGGCCGGTACTTACAGCCTCAGTATACGGCACATTTAGGGTCATTGGGTCGCCACGCCATTTGACATGCTCGAGCTTAAGCACGTCCGCTTCGCTACCTTTCCCTCCTATACTGTATTATCTTTCAGTTGCGAGAATGAGGTGCACGTATGACTATAACATGTTCCTGTTTCGAAGCAATCACTTCTTGCACAACACAGTTCATGCACTCATGCGCGATATAGACCATTGCACTTTCCGCGTCATTTGCTATTCTCTGCAATTTCCAGAAGTTGTGCCTGCGGCATAGAACAACTAGGCGTTGCGCTAAAGTAGGCAATGTGAAGACTTCCACGCAGACGTGGTCTTTATTGATTAGCTTTTTATATCCCGGTCGCTCGTCCGAGATGGTCCATAATGGAGGAACAGACACATCATGACGGATAAGGCTTCGATGTGAACATAGCACGATGCCTCTTCTAGATGTGAGGAGTGCGTCAAGCTCTGAAGGTCCCACTCGTAGAAATCTGGGAGAGCCTCGATCAGCTCTCTCGAAACTGAACGCAATTCCCAGGCCCGTCGAGTTTTGCTTTACGATGACCTTCGGATCGTTGTATCCCCCTAGTTGCCAATCTAGTGAGCTCGACCCACTAACAGTCAAATCGACGTCGAAGAGATCACTTAATGAGGAATATCTCTTGTCATTGAGCTCTATATATCCAGGGACGATCCGGACTTTGCCAACCGATTCGTCCTCGTCAGAGAGCGTGACAAGCGTCTCTAAATATGCGCAAATTCCATAGGCGCTTATAGCGGAGGAGGAGTGGTGTGGATACATTGCTCGACGACCGGTGAAAAGCTGCAAGGCCCAGACTAAGCTAGGATTCGATGAGGGCAGACGTTCACCCCAAGATCCTGATTCCATATCCAGCACGAAAGCAATCTCCCCAATCTCTCCAACCACTTCGTGACCATGATCTTTGTTTTCACGCAACTTGAACTGCTTGACATAGAATTGCTCCAGGCCAGCACGGGATGGTGCTAAACCGGAATGAATTTCCGTGCCTGCCAACGTCCGAGCAAGACGAATAATGGTTTCAGTGAGGACCACAAGACAATACTCCATATCATGTAGTTCCATGACATCCAGATCTGGGGAGTCGCAGCATAATGGGCACATGCACATTTTCTTTAAGGAATGTAGGGCGGTATCATAGAACCTCAAAAATCGAGCTATGTCTCCTCGTCTTTTGAGTGCGAGTTCCATCGGCTTACCGAGTACCTCAAGCTCTGGGAATTGGTGTGTTATATAGTGGAGGAAACCAATTCCATACGATGAGTCGCAGTACGTTCGACACTGTGGATACCATCGTGGGTGAATTCCAGGCTCGGCGCGGGCAATCGCTGCGTAAATCCTTGCAGCACTACCTATGGCATTGCCGAGAGTGCTTGCGGGACTGAGTAATCTTTGAAATTCTCTTCCGAAACCACTTGAAAAGAGTCCCTCCCAAGGAAGCCTTCCACTTACACGTGCAGCATCTTCGGTACCAGTAACTCGCTGAATCACTGCCGTAGCGTTACCTAGTAGCATTTCTGTCCCCTGTAAGACCAACGAACCATCGTGCCTTGTACTGCCATGAACAATGACGAGCTGAGCTTCTTTTTCGCCTACTATAAAGTTGGCGAAGAGTTGTGTGCCATCTTTGCCGACGATCTGCACGGACAGACCTAGAAAATACATCGCTACCGCCGCAACCCATCCAGAATCCATAGTTCCCTGTACTGTGATAGAATGTAACTGACCCTTTGAGACTTCACCAAGGGCTAAAAGAACCTTGGCCAGCCTTGCCGGGTCTGAGCATCCACCTACGGCAATACGCTGTCTAGTGCTCGACGATATGTTCATGAGAAATTCGGCATGTTGCGGGAATGCTGTTGAAGCAAGCGTTCCAGCAGCCGCATTGATTAGTGCAGTCCATTGACTGATCGATGGTTTCATGTTTTCGGGTGCTTCGCACGAGTCTGTCATTTCAAGCATGACTTCCGCTGCAACATGCGGGCTGTAACTTTCGCCCAACGCAGCACAAAGGATGAGGCATCCTGCTCCTTCACGCGTGGATCCTAGGACGTGCACGACACTCTTTAGCCCGAAACCAAACCAAAGCGCATTGCTCAGGCTGGGGTACGCTTGCAAGCCAGAAAGAGCCGCAGCAAGATTACTGTGCCCACTTGCAGACAAATGAAACCTGGTACCAAGAGCTTGAGCAACAGCAATGGTGTAAGCATCGACGCCAGCACCAGAACATCGAGTAAGTATCTCAACAGACGTCGTCAGCGTAGATCGAGCAAGACCCACCCAGTCAACGGTGCCTTGAGTATGGAAAGCTTGGTTCGAGCTTGTAAGAGCTCCGGACGTGTTGCCTAGGGATATTTCCGTCATCTCAGAGGCCTACAATACCTAGCGTAGCCTGCAGCACTGAGATGCTGTTGTGAGAGAAGGGTTATTTCTTGAGTGTCATTCCTTGAGTGTCAAGTTTCGAGCTTCAAGCTTTAAGCTTTAAGCTTCGAGCTTCGCGAGCTCTGAAGAGGCCGCCTTGGCAGGGGCCAGGTGCACTGCTCTCATCTTCTTCGTAGCGACTTCTAAGGTAAGCAATTTAGATCACTAGCGGAGATCAAGATGGCTGACACCAGAAAGACTGTTCTCATTACAGGTAAGCTGTCTTCGTGATCCACTACGAATAATGTGCCAAGAAATGAACACCACTGTGACTGTGACTTATCCTGTAAGAGCAACAGGCTCCCAAAAGAGCGTAGAATGCCCAAGATTGATGTGATAATGTTAGTTGTTTGATATAGATCTAGAGATACAGTTCTTGTTTTCTTTGCGCCTCAAATTTACCCTTTTCAGTACGCTAATCACTTTCATCAAGGCTGCACACCCGGTGGCATCGGCCACACACTCGCCCTCCACTTCCAAAAGCGCGACTTCCGAGTATTCGCCACCGCTCGAAATCCCTCCGCTCTCACTTCGCTTACCGACATCGGCATCGAAGTCCTTCCCCTTGAGCTCACCAAAGCAGATTCCATCGACTCTCTGCGCGATCAAGTTACGAAACTCACTGGCAACCACGGACTCGATTTCCTGGTCAACAACGCGGGACGCAACTATACTATGCCCGCCCTCGATCTCGACATTGACGAAGTTCGAGATCTGTTCGAGACAAACTTGTACGGGGTGATGCGGATGTGTCAGGCGTTTGCACCGCTTTTGATTGAGGCAAAAGGGTGTATTGTGCAGATAGGTAGCTTGACAGCCGTAATGCCGTATGTACTCAGTAGTGCGTATAATGCCAGTAAAGCCGCATTACACCAGTATAGCAGGACGTTAAGGACTGTGCGTATATTGTTCTTGGCTCCTTTGAGAACCGGCATATTACTATCATAGACTAACATCGACTAGGAACTCTCACCATTCGGTGTCGATGTGACGATCATAACTACTGGTGGCGTGAAGAGTAACCTATCGAGAGTTCATCGACAGCTCCCCTCAAACTCATTATATCGACCCATTTCCGAACAATACGAGCAGCGTCTCAAGTACAGTCAAGTCAACTCCGTACCGACTGAGGACTACGTAGTACGCATCATGCCGCAGATCCTAGCAAGGAGGAGGGAGATTTGGGAGGGCAAAGCATCGTGGTTGATATACTACGTGTTGGGTTACCTACCATTTGGTGCAAAAATATTGGTAAGTCGTCGTTCTGCAGTTAAGAGTGCCCAGAGATGTTCTTTAGACTAACATGCACATAGGATGCTTTCTTCTTCAGAGAATTCAGTTTCTGGAAGTTGGTAGGCGTAAAACCGAAGTCGGTGTAGAAGCTAGAGAGTGAAGGTTGACAGGGTGACGATCAAAGTGACATAATGTTTTGATGAACCTGTATGATTAAGTCTTGGAGCATCATAGTATGTGGTAGCGCCAAGTCAAACACCTACTGCTCACCTGGTAGTGTTAAATGGAGAAACTCTATATACGCGCCATGGCTAATGAGCAGAGTGCACCACTTTCCTGCTTACGGCGCTTCGAACCAGTAAATAAAAACACAGCGCACAGATTCCTATGGTATAGATTAAAAGCCGTAAGCCCCCAGTACTCTTCACACCACCATCACGAGTCTTCGGCCACCTTTATCATAACTTCTCCTCAACATCATAGCCTCTGAGATCTCTGTGATATTTCCGACCTGAGTAGTGCTCCAGTATGCTTCACACGACGCGACCTGACTTTACCTCGACCTTAACTGCGCTCGATCTCAAAGTCCTGCAACTCAAGATATTAACTAGGATTAGACCAAGTTTTATCAGTGAAAAGGCAACGGCACTCTTCACACCATAATTCCTCGAGTTCATCCAGAAGTTGGTCCGCCTAAATCTCCAAATCTCATCTTTTGGGATTGATCTTGGATTGACCCTGGTAATAAGGTCTCACTAAGCTCTAGTACTCTTCACGCAGCCAGATTCGACCTCAGTCGTCGTATTGGTGTCCTCGATCTCAAAATCTTGTTCCGGGGAACTACTCAATTCTGGTCTGGCACTTGACCAGCAGTTTAGGTCCGGTACTCCTCACACTGTAGCAAGACGAATCTCGTTCTTAAATCTCAGTATCATATTCTCGGGGTTAATCCTCATCCAAGCTTTGTGATCATTCTGAAATCATGGACGACATACTTCACACCCAAGACGTGCTACCATACTACGCACTTCACGAAATAGCACCACCTGACTATGTGCTGCTGGGTCCTACTATTGACGATAGTACAGATGAAGGATCTTGGGATTATGGGCTGCACCAAGTCTGGACAAGGACGGAAGGACCTACCAGTCCTCCACCGCCGTATCCAGAGAGACAATAGGTCAGGGGCCCAGTAGTTCCTAGCACAGAGCAGCAAGTGGCCATGAACGCGAGACCGACGGCACAGCAATCTCATAGTCGTGCGTCGCCCGCAAGATGCCTGAGGAAGATGTTTCATGCCATGACATCCTCGATGTTGTCACCGATATTCAAGCGACCAGCCAGTGGATGTGTTGCTTGCGGCGAAACCTTCCAGGCCTACTGCCGCTTCTGTAATGCTTTTGTACAATGCATACAGGAGCCAGCGCCAATCGAGCTAGATTGCAAACACAAATACTGTCGCCCTTGTTTCAACCAGCTAGTCCGTGTTGCTTGCGCAACCGAAGGCACGTTTTCACCACGATGTTGCGGGGAACGAGTTAGGTTGAAGTGTCTCGAGAAGAATCTTACCTCCGATGTTTTGGAAAACTACTATGAGATGAAACGAATAAGTCACATTCCTTTCAATAAACGCTGGTATTGCACGTACGCCGACTGCGGTGCAACAAACGACATGAAAGGTCGGATGTGGACGTGTCGGGAGTGTCGTCGAATTATGTGTCAGTCTTGCGGGCAACCAGAACATGAGGGAAATTGCAATCCGCAACAAGTGCAAGAAGAGCTTGATAGGAAAAGCTTGGCGATGTATCAGTCATGTCCGCGTTGCGGAATTGTTATCGATCTGATCGATGGATGAAGGCACGTGGAGTGCAGGTGTGGACAGGGATTTTGGTAAGTTTCGTAACCAGTCATGCAATAAGCAAAGGTCAATGCTAACATCAACTTAGCTATATCTGTCTTCGTGGTTGGGGTCGGAAAAGCACCTGCGCTTCCGTCGTACAATGTATCAGAACTCACACTGAACTGGATCGAAGGAGAGAGCGTGAGCAAAGAGCGATTCGGGTACAACGCGAACAGGAAGAGCAATTGCTGAGAGATCGGCTGTCTCAGCTATCACCAGCAGGGCGTGGGTACCTGAGAGGTGTGGACCGGGCTCGGACACAACCGACACCCATGACTTATATGACTGGATTGGATCGAAGGACAGAGCGTGAGCAAAGAGCAATTCGGGTACGACCCGAACAGGAAGAGCAATTGCCGAGAGATCGGCTCTCTCAGCTATCACCAGTAGGGCGTGATTACCTGAGAGGTGTAGAACGGGCTCTGACACAACCGACAATCATCATGGATATGGAATGTGACGCTCGATTTGCTTATTTCCGTAGCTAGTGCAATTATACTGATATCGAGCCCAGCTGCGCAACTGAAGCTTGAAGTATGCATGTCAAGATATTGGAGCTGCTGCTCAATATCTTGTTTCCACAAGGCCGGTTCCACGCTTTCCGCGTCGTGCTATAATCAGCTTGATATCCAGGCCTGAATTTGTGGTTCTTCGAAACTTATTTCAGGACTTGTGGCAGGTGGTTTACAAAGATTTCACAGAAGCTGTCGGGACAATCATTGCATGTGGCGCGTATAGCTTCTAACAAAGTTTAGTTGAAGAGACAGTGACCATATATGTCAAATTTGCTCAGCCTATGACATCTGGTTAAGCCCTGATGGTGAATACTTACATCCGAGCACGATCATACATGCGTGATAAGCTTCACTCGATGGATACTTCTGATCTCAGAGCACATTCTCAAGCGTGGCAGCATGAGCCAAACAAGCTTCATCGTCTCCATATTGCGTGATAAGCTGCATACCAACAGAGGTTACTCCCTCTGGCAGGTCTGTACAATCGTTTGGTCGTACCGGAACGCTGATAGCAGGCAACCCAGCTAGACTGGCTGGAACAGTGAAGACATCTCCAGCATAGGCGTCTAGTGGCGTCTGTTTTTTTACTTCATCTAGTGTGAGCGGAAGTGTTGGTGATGTAGGGCATATCAGGACATCGACTTTACTATCCTCGTCTTCCACATCTCTAGTGGTTTCAGAGGATTCTGTGGTCTTCATCGTATTTCTTAGCGCGAAAACACTGTCAAAGTCATTGACAAGCAAACGCCGTATACGCTGGGCTTGCATAAAGTAGTTATCTATCGCATCAGCACTCAGGCTGTACGCACCCAGCAGTATTCGTCGCCGGACTTCTGCACCTAGACCATGCTGCCGTGTCTGCGCGAATAGCTGCTCATGAGGTGCCGAGATTGACTGCGCAGGAGGGCCTTGACCGTAACGGACGCCGTCGTACTTGGCCAAGTTTGAAGAAGCTTCGGCTGGTGCTAGGATATAGTATGCAGATAGTGCTTGTCGTGTTCTTGGTAGTGATACTGACTGTACTGTATGACCGAGCTTAAGGAGGCGCTGAAGAGTTTGCAGCCATGTTTGACGGACGATAGGTGACAGATCTGAGGTGATGTATTCTATAGGTATACCGAATCGTAAACTCTTTCGAGAAGGTCTTCTAGCCACCAGATCTGCAATACGCTTCCGCGTAGCTGGTGAGAGACTAGTGGGATCGTTGATATCATGGGCATCGAGGCCACCAAGGATACCTAGGATTGTTAGTCTCCAGCTCGCTCATGTGTGCGCATAGTAAGCATACTATGTATACGTTGGAGATCCTTGACATTCTTAGCCATATAGCCCACTGTGTCCAATGAATTGGCGTATGCTACCACGCCCCATCTAGATACCAACCCATACGAGGGCTTGAATCCATATACGTCATTATAAGCCGCGGGCAGTCGTACAGATCCTCCCGTATCTGTTCCCAAGGCACTAGTTCAGTGTTAGATTCTGCTAAGCAGATTTCATGTTGGGATACTCGCCAGTCGCTCTGACCACATGCAACTGCCACAGCACTTCCACCAGAACTACCTCCTGCACTCCTCCCGGCAGAAGATTGCACTGGCCCGAATGCCGAATGAATTGAGTGTGACCTACCTAAATCAGTGCTCTGCCAGAGACTCGTACGGCAGTAGTTTCTCACCCCATGCCGAACTCGTCTAGGTTTGTCTTTCCGTTGATGAAGCCGCCAGCATTACGAAGCTTTGATATCACTGTGGCATCACAGGGACCTTGATAGTCCTGAAGACTTCGAGAACCGCAAGTTGTAGGAAGATCTTTCGTACATATGTTGTCTTTGATAGCGATTGACATGCCATTTAACACGCCTGGAGAAGCATTTACTGCTTTTATAGGACCGCGGAGAAAAGCATTGAGGTGATGCAGTGGCTGTGACAGGCTTGCCCGTTGCATTGAGAAGGAGCTTCAAAGTGTTTGACGAACACAAACAGTCTTCACATCAACCTCAGCACACCAATATCGAAGATGGTGATCAAGACATTTGCCAATATTTAGGACAGAGCGTGGATGACGTCGGGACGCTTCCGAGGTTTATGTAATCGGTCAATTTCCCTGAGTCAATCTTGCTTCATGTCTCTTTACTTCCCATTCTTTACAAATGAATATTGAAAGACTGCCTCATGGAGTGTGCATTAGCTCCGTAAGAAGTCGGCACGCACAGTAATGCTCACTGTCTGCTTACAAGTCGTGCAACACAGATAGCTGGCAGTTTGTATGCAGAACTCAACCAAAATGCTTTCAAAACATCGTGAATTACACGGCACCGCTTGAGCTTTTCAACTATGTACAGCTTCCCACGCATAATCCAATATGTTGTCTCCGAAAGGCTTTGTTGTGCTTTGCCATGAGATCATGTTGTGCTACCAGAGTTTTATCACTTGGCTTTGCGCTTATTCAAGGCATGCCTCGTAGTATATAAGGTATGTCCTCTCCAACGTGGAGGTCTCCTGTCACAATCGATCATGGAGACAAATTGCTTGCATTCAAGAACTATCTATGTAGAGCAAACATGGTCGAATTTTGTGACTTCCATGTGGAGCCTCTCAAGAGCTCGCGACCATCGTGCTTCAGTCGCCTTTTGAGGAGAGTGAGCCACCCAATACGATCGCTATCCTCGTGGAACACGACAGCTCTTTCCCTAAAACTTGAAAACTTACCCGACGACATACTCATCTACAACATCGTCGAGCGGATTGATCGCACAGATATCCTCTGCTTGGCGCTTACGTCGAAATTGCTTGGGGAGCGGCTCATTGACTACTTGCGGAGAACTTGGAAACCGGTGACTATACAGCAGAGGTTGGCTTTCCTGCGATGACTAGACTCAGAACGTCACGAGTGGAGCTTGTGCAGTTTGTGCCACAAGTTTTACTGGTTCCGCCAAGATAGTATTTTCAAGGAGCACAAGTGCTCAGCAATGTATGTCAAGCATGCAGGCCAGGTCTGGGTATCACCTTCGATGCTGATAAACCCGTCAACGATATGTCTTATCCTGCGCGCAAGATATTATGGTAATAGTGCATACGGGCTGCCAGCAAGTACACTGAAAGGATCCTTCTCTTTTTCAGGCTGGCAGATCCCCACTTCGGCCGCGTTCAATAGTCGCCACCAACTTATAGTATGGGTAATGAGCAAAATCCGCTTTTCTGAATTCCGCCTGGAGTCGTGGTCTTCCAGCCAGCGTCCTATCATTGGGTCGTGCTGTTGTCAGGTCAACTTACAAATGAAGTATTGGTGGAACTCTTGCAAAAAGCTATGGCACGACCTGCGCGCGATTGAAGAAACTCTTCGCCGCCTGGATTGCTGCCTACCGATGAAGCAACTTCCGTCTTTCGCATATCATGAATGCCCAGTATGCTTTTCAGTAGCGCGAGTTGTCCTAAAATGTCCTGCAACGAGGTCGGCCCAAAAAGATACGTTGGCGTCGCGGAAAGCTTTACATGATGTGATGATCATTCGTTACCACAATCGCGGCCAAGCAAGCCAACATAATGCAGACTTCGCTCCACATAAGACTAAGAGGGACCACTCCTGGGCGCAAGATTACATGCACAAGACCGAAAAGCTTTTTGAGTCTTACTAGACGTGCGTTGAGCATATGATCTGTCAGGACAAACATGGATTGTGGAATTGTTGGCATTTCTGTATTAGCGTCTGATAGTAAATTGGGGAAGCCGGCCCGGCCTGGGTTGACCAGACATGGTGCTCCTGTGCAAGCTTGTATGCCTCGGATTTTCGGTGCTGGGGTTGAGATTATAAATGAAAGCCTGCCATATGTCCAAAAAAGTCCCTCGAATGCTGGAGAACTTTGCTTGTATACAATTTCCAATCCAGAGAGAAGCGTCCCCACAGAGTTTGACGTCGAGCAATTCAATTATTCGGAGGACTTTTGCTCAACATCATTGACTGAGACCATCAAGGTACTCTTTCAACGGTGGCGCCGTTGGACGATCTACCGGAGCTCTATCCGTTACTTGGCACTTCCAGCCTCCTGCATGAGCTCATCGTCACAACATCGACCACTTCAGGACTCTTATCTTCACATTGTCCATTGGATCTAACACAACATGCGCAGCCTCTTAGCACTATCAACGCTAGTCGGAAGCATTGTGGCCGTACAACCAGGTGCTCTAGCACCGCCACAACTCCCTATACGGACTCTACCATTCGCACAGCTCAACTTCCTTCACACAACAGGTAGGCTACGCCATCTTGATTAGACTGTTACTTGTATGCACATACTAATCGCTGGGCTCAGATATACACGGATGGCTTGGCGGACACCTACAAGAAGGATCCTACTCTGGTGATTGGGGAGACTACATATCCTTTACTCAGCATCTTCGGGACCGAGCAGATGCAGAAGGTGTAGATCTTCTGGTCATCGACACTGGCGACAGGATTGAGGGCAATGGCCTATACGACTCATCCGACCCGCGAGGTCTATACAGCTTCGACATCTACAAACAGCAGAACATTGATGTAATAACCAGCGGCAACCACGAGCTGTACAAAGCAAACGGCTCAAACGACGAATACCACAAGATGATCCCACATTACAAGCAGAGCTACATTGCCTCGAATCTCGACATTATCGACGAGGAATCCGGCAAGGTGAAACAATTAGCACAACGCTATAGGAAGTTCACAACCAAGAATCAGGGCATCAGAATCATGGCCATGGGCTTCCTATTCGACTTCGACCGTTCTGCGAACAACACTATAGTACAGCCTGTAGAAGACACTACCAAAGAACAATGGTTCCAAGATGCGATCAGAGACAAAGACATTGACCTGTTTCTCATTGCCGGTCACGTTGCATTGAGGCAACAGGAATACGAGCTCATCTTCAAGGCTATCCGCGGACAGAACTGGGATACGCCGATCCAATTCTTTGGCGGACATTTCCATGTTCGAGATTGGAGACGCTTTGATGCGAAGGCTTACGCGCTTGCAAGTGGGCGATACATGGAAACGATAGGCTTCTCGTCTATCGATGGCCTGAAGATTGGCAAGAAGCACGGAGGAGCTAGTGTCGCCAGTCCAAAGTTCAAGAGAAGGTATATTGACAACAACTTATACTCTTTGTACCACCATTCAGGCAAGAATACCAGCACATTCGACACTGATATAGGTGTCAATGTCACAAAGCAGATCGCCAAAGCTCGAAAAGCACTGAAACTAGACGCCCCTCATGGCTGTGCACCTCAGACGTATTGGTTGGATCGTGTAGATGTGCAGAACAATCAGAGTATCTTTAGCTGGCTCGACAAACAAGTCTTACCTGACCAGCTAAAAGAAGGTAGCAGAGCAGCCAGACCAAAGCTAGTCCTGCAGAACACTGGTGGGATACGCTTCGATATCTTCAAGGGCGCATTCACTCGAGATACAACTTACCTCATCTCGCCTTTTACAAGCGGATTCAGACAATTGAAGAAAGTTGACTACAAGACTGCGAGCAAACTAATGGAGGTCCTTAATAGCATTGGTCCAGTCTTGGCAAAAGAGAGCCCTAGTCTCAATATGTTCCCGCTGGCGATGCCAGAGCAGCTTGCCATGGAGCATGGTCTTTTACCCACTGTACTGGATGACGTCTCAAGTCAACCACAGCAACCGCTTTCTGTTAAGCCTCATTTGACACCCGGGTACACTACGAAGGATGATGACGGCGAGGATGGTGATGATACAGAACATTCGCCTTTCGCACATTACAAACTGCCTCAGGTTATACAAACTGACGTCGACTTCCCATCGAGTGATAAGACGACAATTGAAACTGTGGATGTTATTTACAACGGCTTCATTGAGCCTTGGGTGCTCAAAGCGCTTGACTTCCTAGGCACAAGTCTTAACGAGACGAATACTTTGCCGTACTTAGAGGGTAGTACTTTGACGACGGTGATTGCGGATTGGGTGGAGAAGAATTGGCCTTGCCATGAAGAATTCGACGAGCTGTGAGATAATTCTTAACATTGTCGCATCATAATCTACTCTTTCCACTAGTCTCAGCACCTCCCTTGTCCTTGACTATTTGTGGTATCTGTTTAGACGCAGTCTGTTTACCGGCCAGAGCGTCGACCAGATTTTGACCCATCTCACCAGCCCGGCTGAAATCGAGACACCATATTTCACCATCCATATCTACGTATGCATCTGTTCGACCTGATGGTGTTGGCTGCACTGTTCCACGACCCGGCCACGTCCACTTCTTGGTCCATATGCCCTCGTTCTTGCTAGTATCAGTGCCGTCGAGTACGTCTACAATGCGTTCTCCTAATACCGGAAGAAATTTGAAGCCGTGTCCAGATCCTCCAGTGGCCAGGTAAAGACTATCGCCGAATCCTGGATATTGGCAGACGAGAAAGTCGGAAGATGCTGTATCGAGATACCAGCATAGACGTGAACGATCGAGCTTCGCTACTCGATGTTGTAGGCAAGGTAGTGTCGAGTTGAGGAAGTCGACCTGAACCCTTTCGTCCTCAGTTGGAATGTTTACCGGGAACGTTGGTAATGTTGTAATTATCGTCTTTTCATTGGGGTTACTGCCAAGTGGTGCTGGGATCTCGGTAGGATTGCTGTAGCCAAAAGCATGTCTAGCAACCTTAATCTCACCTCTGCTCGAGGGAAAGTAGAAAAGACCTGTAGACAAATTGAGATGCACAGGTATACCTCGTAACGCTTTGTCTTCTTCTTCCGTCAGTGTAACGTAGCCAATACATTGTGCTCTTGGACTTGCTACACCACGCAAGTCAACCAAGGCTCCTGTCCATGCACCAGCAGCAAGAATGGTCTGTTCTGCTCGTAGTTCCTGACCATCCTTTAGTATTACA
>Ga0160427_10001307_pt1 | contig 15360 bp, 15 predicted proteins | sample SolpanmetagenomL_FD_108194 | JGI IMG/M metagenome (GOLD analysis project Ga0160427, IMG submission 108194) | Solar panel surface microbial communities from Lawrence Berkeley National Laboratory, California, USA - L | ecosystem: Engineered > Built environment > Solar panel > Unclassified ...
ACCAATACTCACATGTCTCTCAAAAGTAATAGATGAGCGTATCCAAAATATCCAGATTCTTCGGTCTTAGAATAGATTTACCAATCAATCAACAACCGCTATCAGTAAACTTTCCTGGCCTTTATCTTGCGGTAACAACTCTCTCTGCTTTCTTCCATATCCCAACAAATTTCATCAAAATGCAGTTCCAGCCTGTAAACGATTTTGATCCAAAAAAGCGCGAGGTTAAATCTTTCCTTGGAATTTATGATTCGATAGATCCGCAGTACAACTTCTTCATCTCGAGGCAACCGGGTGTGACCTTATATGATCAGCTGTCGTTAAGCTCCCTACCTATGCCCGACCTAAATCGATTTCGACTTATCTTAGCTAAAGCATTGGTCATACGCCAACATGAAGAGGAGAGAGACTCATATCTACACCAGTCTCCTCCACCTGTTCAGGATATAGGAGAGCGAATGGACCCTCTTCTTCCATGTGATCATTCTACATACACGCTGTCTGAAAACAAATGTAAACCATATTTACAATTCCTTGGGACAAACGAGACCCCGCGGCCTAGATCTATAGAAGAAGGATTTAGGCGGAAGCGAAGTCTAGGAGAATATATACTCACACTTCCCCGTGGCGCAGACATATCTGCATATAGAAAAGATTTATGCATGCGTAAATATTGCAGTCTTGTTAAATCCAGTATACAGATACCTATAGAAATCATAGAGCCGTTCACCGTACTAACTCCAAGCGATCCTGACGTGTTAGCTAAAAGAACTGGAAGACGAAAGAAGTCACGAATAGTCGAAGAGATTAAGCCGCCTATAATTGAAGAAAAAGAGTCGCTTCGAGACTGGATTGCAAAACTAGGAGAAGATAAGTATCTAGAATACCTAAAGAAAAAAAGAGCATGGAGGACAAAAGGCTGGGGAGAGGAATCAGCAAAACTTAGAAAGAAGATAAACAACTTGGGTGTTCAAATCGATGATCTAGAGAAACAGATCGAAAGAGAGTTAATAACTCATTTGGAGAAAAGGATAGCTGAGAGACCAGGGGACAAGAAGAGAAGGCATTACAATTCATCATGGCGTAACACGCTTATTGTCAAAATCAATAGGTGCATGAAAGTGTTAGATAACTGCATTTTTGAAACTAGTTTGACAGCAGAGGACATCAACATATTCGCGTCAGGCCTTCCCTTGTACGGCCCGAACCAAAAGAGCGTGAGTCGCGCCAAAGACTCCCTCAGAATTTCCAAAATGCTTAAGAATCTCACGCTTGGAATCCCTGAGATTGCTCCAAAACCTAAAAAGCCGCGTAAAGTTGTTCGATCCAGGGAGGAGTTGAGACAAGAACAGAGAGAAATCATAGAAAAGAAGTTGGCTGAGGTCGTCGAAATAAGCAACAGGAGATATCAGCTAGCCCCCGAATGGCCAATCGCTACATCAAAACCAAGACCAACAAAACTTACTTCGATTCCCAAACCACCGTCAATGCCTCGTATAGCAGATCTCAATATTGTTCGAGAAGTCTTTCCAGAATTGTTGAAAGAGCGTCACGAAGTGTTGATGCAGAATGCAGCTTCTTTGCCTAGTCCTGCTCATTTATTCCTCAAGTTGATCCAGCTCCAAGCTCTAGGCGCTGGTATGGAAAGCGATGTAATGACAGCACACCGATATACAATGTTGAAACCAGAAATTACAGAAGTCTTCGAAGATCAGTGGCCGACATTACCTGTGACGATACGGCCTTACAAATTGGATGGTGTCCGAGGTCAAGGCAGACATGAGCCGAAGGATATGACTATTGATGAAACCTCACAAAATAAGACACCAATAGCCTTTATCTCCTTGGAAGAACCGAAAAAACAACCAATCAAAAGAGGAAAAAGGAAGAGGAAGTCAGAAAACAAGGATGTGAACATCGAGGATGCTGATGAGCATATAGAGAACGGTCTTTCCACGCTTGATATTGACGGCGCCATCGCTGATGAAGACAAGATCGATGAGGAATATGAGAAAGAAGACGACGACGATCATGATCATGATGCAGAAGAAGAGAAAGAAGAAGAGAAAGATCAAGAGGAAGAGGAAGAGGAAGAGGAAGAAGAAGGAGGAGGAGGAGGAGGAGGAGAAGAAGGAGAACAAGAAGAAAAGCAACGAAAGTCGCCAAAAGACCGACCTCGCCAACGATGGATGTGACAACTTTAATCACCAGTAGACCTTTATTATTGCTCTCGAGCACTGTGCATTTTTCTTTTAGCCCTTCTCTTCATTTTGTACACTAGTAAACAGCATGAACGATTTGGTTCTCTTGCAATTTTTCCCCTCCTCATACAACATGTATAATATTGACAGATTTTCAAACATTTAGCTATGCATAGATTTGTAGACAAGAAGAAGTAAAAGTTGGAACCCTCATGAGAGCAAGATTTACTTGTATGCATTAAGCATCACATATACAAATTTGTAAAGTGTAAGTCATTTTTTGATGCACGTGTTGATCATGTCAAGCCAGAGACGCGTCAAATATCTATGGGAGTAGAAAAACTTTTGAGCACGTTCAATCTCTTCGAAATGCGTGTAGAAGCCCGCGGGGGGGGGGGTCCTCTAAAGCTTAGGCACAACTGTACAAGCACGCTATAAAAATAGTGAGACACGACATTGGAGGGTGTTGTGATATACGTGTGTGTAACAACCAACTTTACTACCCGGGTATTTTTAGTATTTATGTGAGCTGTATCTCAGCTGCTGACTTTGTGCTTGCGCATGTTTACTTTAATTTTATGTGATTATTTGAATATTAATCCGTTCTGAAAGCTAAAGAGTACGAACTTAAGATAATCGTCATCCAACAAAGACATGGTCACAGGACAATTTTGTTGTTACGAGTGCTGAGTATGTTGATGCGAAATGGAAATGTACCACGTGCCTTCAATTTCTTTCCTTCAATAGTGTAGTGTAATGTATGATGCGACGATCGATTAGCGATTAAAATACAAAGGCACTACACATGCACAAGTAACAATTGAATTGCGAGAAAAGAAAAGGAAGAAAAAAAGAGAGAATGAGACGAGAATTTTTCTATTAGCGAATATGCATGCATGCACTATGATCTATGGTAGTTTAATTGCGTTTCGTTCGAACATTCTTCCTGATATACATGTACTTGTACTGTACAATTGTGCGCGCGAAAAAGCGGACTTCAATCAGAGATAAGAAAGGATTAGAAGTAGTCTTGCATTTATCATTATGATAGATAGGGCATGGCAATGAATCCATTCCATATGGATGGGAAAAAAAAAAGTTCACCCATTGTTTGCATATATCTTGTGCGATACCGGAACACAACGGACATATACACGAATTCAGAACGATTAAGTAATTAATATAGCTGTCCAGAAGAGAGAGAGAAAGAGTCATTCATCTCAATAGGAAGACCTGTGATGTGATAACGGTCGCATATGAGGCCAACGATGGGATGTTGTTGAGCTTTATGGTATATTCAAACGGTTATCTACGGTTATTGTCGGCTTGAGCTGAGCTCATGACATACAATAATCAAACCATCCGTCATTACTTCCCCGAAAATGTAGGGAGGAGCAGCAAAAGAGATGCAGCCTGGCGTAGTTGTATTTTCCTTATCTTGTTGTTTGTTCTTTTGCTTTATTTTATGTCGCCGAGAAAGAAAATTAATCCGAAGTGTTTACGCAATTGTGCAGAGTATCGCTGCCTGTATCGTATAGGATGGCTCGCCGCTGCGTGTTTCCCAGGCTCTTGTCTTCCAGGCAGAGCAGACATAGAGATATGCGTCAATCTGCACAGCCGTTGAAGAAAAAAGAATTGGCGGGCGAAAGATTAATTAATTGAATGTGCATGTCATGTCATGTCATTCTTTTCTTCTTTTGCTTTCGTTAAAACATCGTACTGTGGTACTACAAATTAATGTTGAACTCTTTGACTGGCAGGCATGTTCCGAAGCATGGATCTAGGATTTTGACATTGAATCCATTGCCAAAAACTCATCCAAGCTCCCAATGTGGCCAGTTTTTCGTAATTTAAACATTTTTTTCTTTCTTTCTTTCTCTCTCTCTTCTCGCGTATCACATTCGCCTGCATACGCCTCTATGTGTATGTAAGGTGCGTACGAGGAAGAAGAGAGTAAAGTCAGTGGTGACTTGAGGCTTGTTAGCTCTCGGCGCTACAGCTGAAGTAGCATGAGCAGCGGTTTCACATCATCTCACAATGGGCGAAAATTGAATTCCAATGACTAACAAACTGCTACTTCCTTCCACCCCTTCAACCTTTTTTGCTTCCCGACTACCCGTTCCTGGTATAGAGAGAGACACAGACAGCCAGACAGCCAGACAGACAGACAGACAGACAGACAGATGGAGGCAGACACAAACAAACAAAGATGGAGAGAGCTCGACGGGGCTACAAGGAGCTTTGAAATCAACCTAAGCTAGCTAACTATAGATGTCGAAACTTTCTTCCAGTCCCGCCCTATCGCCCTTTCGTCATATCTCTCTTTCTCACCTGGGAGGAAGTCACCTTCGAGACACATGTTGCATGGGGTCACGGACATTGGAGTTGGAAGAGAGAGAGAGGAAAAACTCAATTGCACACTTGCGTCAATAAGAGAAAAAAACATGTATATAAACTGTGGTCCCTGAGTCGCTCCTCCTTGGTGATTGTCTCAAGCAGAAAGCAAAAATACATCCATTTTTATTTGTTCACTACAAAACACCAATACATCAGAAAGTACGTTTGTGAAGCAAATAGAAGACAAACACCATCCCCGTATACCAGTCTTTCACAATCTCCAACTCGAACATGTCTCCTTCAGCCATAAGCCCATCGGCTGCGAATCTTACAACAACAGAGCTCACGGCCTCCGCCGTAGCCCATGCCCAGGAACCAGCACCTCCGTCAAAGTCACCCCTTGACGCCTCCAGATTGACATACACCTACAACAAAGAACCAAAGGTTGTTCCAAGTCAAAGCGATCCAATTGTTTGGGAGCAAAATAATGCTACAGACCATATGATCACCGTAAAGTGGACCGAGAAGTTTGGATGGCACACACCTGAATTGAAGCCATATGGTCCTCTGATGTTGATGCCAACGGCGCATTGTTTGCATTATGCCACCGAAGCATTTGTACGTTTTCTGCACATTACTGGAAAGAAACGATCAAGATGTATGGAATTTTACTAACAGTTTTTGGCTCTAAACAGGAAGGAATGAAAGCATACAGAGGTGTAGATGGCAAACTCCGAATCTTTAGACCAGACCTCAACTGCGCCCGAATGGTCAAATCTAGTGTCCGAATTGCCCTGCCTTCCTTCCCACCAGAAGAGGTCGAGAGTCTAATCATGACATTGTTGTCCGTCGATTGTCCTAAATGGCTACCGGATCAAAACACATTCTTGTACATTCGTCCTACAATCATTGCTTCTGGAGCTGCCCTTGGTGTTCAAAAGCCAAGAGAAGCCACTATCTTTATCATTGCTGTCTTGTTTCCTCGATACGATGAAGGACCAGCTATGAAACTTTTGGCATCAAAGGATGATATGGTTAGAGCTGTAAGTTGAACCATGGCTCTATTTGTTTCGAATCACCTGCTAATATTCTAAAAACAGTGGCCAGGCGGTTTCGGTTTTGCCAAGGTTGGTGCAAATTATGGACCTTCATTGCTCGCTCAAGGTGAAGCTCGAGAACGAGGATTCGATCAAATCTTGTGGCTCTTTGGACCAGAAGGTCTCATTACCGAAGCTGGAGCCAGTAACTTTTTCGTCGTATGGAGAAACAAGGAAACAAAGAAGCTAGAATTGGTCACAGCACCATTGGAGCAAAAGATTGTTCTTGACGGTGTCACACGACGAAGTTTGCTCGAATTAGCACGAAGACGTCTATCTCTCGAAGCAACAGAAGAATGCGAGGAGGCGTCAAAGCTCGAAAAGTTTACTGTTGTTGAGCGAAACTTTACCATTCAGGACATCGTTACTGCTGAGAAGGAGGGACGACTGGTAGAGGCTTTTGTTTCTGGTACAGCTGTAAGTTGATGGTCTCTCTTTTATATAATTTTGTAGACGTACTGACAGAAACCATTAGTTCTTCATCGCATCTGTTGCTTTGATTCACTACAAGGACAAGGACATCAACCTTCCACTCCCACTCACAGACCCATCAGGCAAAACACGAACTTCTCATTATGCCAAGACAATCAAGAAATACCTAAAGGATATCATGTACGGATATGTTGATGACAAGTGGGGTGTTGTCGTGACAGAGACTGGACCACAATAGTTCGACCATAGCAACTAATTTTGCTTCACGATTTGTTTATTGCTTGATAATCTAGCAAGCGTAATATCTCTTTGAAACGAGGAAAAGTGGGAATCATTCTGCTATATAGAGGCTGTCACAGTTATGCAGGCGTTCATTGTTGTGTTTTTGTCGCTGGTGTTGGATCTGTCTTGTTTATTTGTTTTGGTTGACGAGATTTTGGGTCTCAAATTTTGTATTGTAGCGAATATACCATTTCTCTTGTTATTATTTAGACTTAATATAATGAGAAAGTTTGTAAAGACATCTGTATTTCTCTTAAAAACATTCGTGATATAGATCTCAAAAAAAACCCCCCCCATTGACGGCTGTCGACTTTATGTGGTGATACCTACAGACTAAGCATCTTCGAATTTACCAGGCCTTGATTTTCCACGTGCCAAGATGCACGAATAAAGCTGTATATTGGTTCCAACAAACAAAAGTATCGCAACGAACAATCATGACGATTCTGCACGCGTCGAATTACACGCTTTCATGTACAAAAATCCAATGCAGTTCCAGCCATCAGGAAACACAACACTGAGGGCATCACTGCTCTAAAGGATAACCTTGAACAACACCACCAACAACACATCAACACACCTTCACAGCCTGATCGATATGAAAGAACAAGTACGTCGTTCTAGAGAACTCATCAACACACCTCACATTATACAGTACTATCGCTGTCTCTTACTCAAATCCTGCCTCATCACTACAACTGAGTGCAATCTTCTTCTTTGTAGACAGTCAAATACGGCATACACCATCTTTTGAATAGCAGATCTCATCGACTCTTACTACAACGTGACATCGCAACCAGGGAAGAAAACCCCCAAGCAAAACAACCTATCAACTTCCAAGATGTCCAAATCTGTTCGTACTATTACTCTTACTAAGCTCTGGGTTCAAAAATCACAAGTCGAAATCTAAAGTCGTCCTAATCACGAACATAACAGGACCACCCACGAGTCAGACTCTGTATCAATAATCCAGAAACACCTGTTCCTTTTGTGGTACCTCTCCACAAGGTGAAAGACATTGAGGTATATTCCCCTCTTCTACTTGCTTGTCTCATGTCGCTTTTCTGCCCACGCAATTTAGATTAAATGAATATTCCAGCTGACTCTATGTCATCATCTGACAATGATTAAAGAGCTTGAAAGCACTTGTTAGCTCCCGAACACAGCAAGATGAAAACTTCAAAATTAAAATCTATAACGAGGACAAGTCCATGATCCACATGGACGATTGGGAGGATCTCGTTCAAGGCGGAGAGACCTATTCCATTGAAATCATACATGAGTTGGAGAATCAGAAACCTCCTGACACGCCAAGATTGACACCAGTAAGGATCACCGAGACTTTGGAGGATGTGCACTTCCACAAGAAGAGACCTGATTCTTTGGGGACTCGTTTCAATCCTGATATCATCAACAACGATATTGTTAAAGCAATCAATGAATTCAAGAAACATGTTGATACACGTGAAATTCCTACAGAAGGTGAGCTTCTTGTCACGATGAACTGTTTCCAGCAAGGTTGTCATGGACTAACCCTTACAAGTGACAGAAGTTGAGGAGATTGAAGAATCTGATATCCTGGAAGAGCCCTCCAAACCAGAAGACGAACCTTTTGTTCCAGCGCCCATCCCAGTTATCCATACTGTCCGTGTCTTTGTCACGTACGAACTTAGTAGGACTGGTAAATATGTGGAATACCATGTCGATCCAGATTTTTCGGTCAATAGATTCATCGATGCAATGGTCAAAGAAGATCCATTGGAACATCGTTTGCACGTTCTTCAGCCTGATCCTAACGACTTAAACAAATACATGAGAACTTCCCGTTTCTTACCTAACAGCGAAAAAATGAAGAAAACCATCAATGAGCTTGGGTGGAAACATGGAACCGTGGTCTTGATAGAAAAGAACGTTGCCCCGAGAGACCAAGGGAAGGCTTCTGGGCTTGGGCTAAAAGGTGAGCATTACGAAAAATTTCATGTCACATCGTCATCACTTTCTCGCCCAAGTTTTAATGTTCATGTACTTGCATCGTATCTTACCCGAGTTCGTTGTTAATTTGGGATTAGGACTCGGAGGGCCTAGATCCAACCGTCCTGGTCTTTCTGATTCCACTGCACGCGGATAAGAAAGTGCACCCGGACCTGCGTTACTTGTCATTACTATTCTTATCCTTATCATTTGTTTCATGTTGTTCTACAAATTCTCAGATATTCTTTGTCTTTCTTTTCTCTATCTCCCATATCTACAACTTTCCTACACTATACTGACAGACCTTTGTACCTCATTTGTACTTGTTTGTGTTTATACAGAACCTGTCGGCGAAATTGATGGCACTTGGAATCGAGTCTATATGGTAAACGGAAAAAGAGTTAAAGGAGGTACTCGACCGGTATACTCATCATCTTCCAACATCTCTAACATTTCCGATTCTTGACGGAAACTCAAAGATATTCTTTGATAAAGCGTGTCCGACCAACGTTATTGAGCAAGCCATTTTCATTTTCCTCAATCATTATCCTTTTTTTTTGTATTATTCTTCCCTCTGCAGTACTTTTGAACTTTTCAAGGCTCATTTAATTTAGATCTATCTTGTCGTCACATCATCTTGTTTCCGACTTTTTGTATTTTAATTTTTCATGGAATAGAGATCAAATATAAGCCATTCGGTGTTGGAACTCATAGAACTTAGTACATATTCTCTAAGTGTAGACATCTGTCTAACATGATGAAGTTGCATTGTTGATTTTGTCTTCATTCCAAAATCGCACGGTCATCCTCTTTAACGAATCGTTATTGAAGAATTACTCAAGTAGGTGTGTTTTGTTAATTGTTTTTCTTCTTTCTTGAAAAGGAATTTTGCACTTCAAAAGATCAAGCACGCAAGAACTGAATTAGTGTATTTCAGTAAGCAGCCCTAGCCCTTTTGACGTTTCGTCGTCCTAGTTATCATCTGCATCATCCCCATCCTCATCATTTGACAGCAAATACTGAATGGGTCAACGTTGAGCATTTCGACGGTTTGCTCAATCAATCCCACGACCATCCAAACATCGACATTCGCATTTAACCAAAATCTTTCGCTATCCTGTATCAGCACGTTACCATGCTTTCTACCAAAGGGGAGAGAGCGAAAAGTGCTCCACCACCACCACGATGTTTTACATATTCCAGCTCTTCAAGTGTGTTTGCTCCCTCAGGGTCTGAACCAGCATCTCCATCGCCATTCAAAGCACAGAAAGATCGGAGAGACATATACTATGGTGGTTATGAAGCTTCTAATGATAACATAAACCAAACAAATACTCTTCCTTACAAGCCAGAATCCAAGCCAAAGTCACATAAACGACACTATCAGTACCGTACATTGCCAACAGAAGTGCAGGTATATCATGACATGAAGAACAAACATGATCGTATTGAAAACGTCAAGCTTCCTAATACCAACCCCAAGATCAAGACTGGTGTACTTGAAAGGAAGAAACATACGAGACGAAAGTCTGGACCACATATGCGTTTTGGAAATGGCGTGTTTGATTTTGCGAACAAACGTCAAATCGTTCTCGACACAGACAGACTTAAATCCTCCAAAGCTTCGGGAGTTCATCTATACGATGAACATGACGGTGATACAAGGATGGTTAACAACATGATACCAACAAGCAATAAACGTGTCAAGTTCAGTCCTGGAAATCCACCGGAGCATCATCTTATCGAGGGTTTGTCAGGTATGTTCCACATTCTGGATAATCAAGTAGCTAATATTGGAGCTGACAATCATGTTTGACACATACACCAGACGATCTCGATGATCACACGGATATGCTCAACATTAGATTATCTGAATGTATGACACAAATTTCAAACATGCACCTTGAGGAGTTACATAGTATTACAGAAAAAATCCGAAAAGACAAAGCAGATTTGCAGCAGCAAATCAATGCTGTGTTTATAGATGATGTTGAGCGTCAAACAGAGCTTTATGGCTTTGCAGATGAGTTTGAAAGCAAGATCAAAGATGCTGCCACGAAATATGACATATTATGGAGCGAACTTTTACAGGTGGATAGGGAGATTCTGGAACTTGCCAGAAAAGCTAATGAGGAGGCTGAAGGGAAGAATTTCATGAGCTCAAACTGGGTCGGAGATGTGGAAAAGGAACTTGTGGTTGCTCGAAAGGAGTGGATGGGTAAATTGGTGAATAATGAAAAGGTATGTCTTATCTTTCTGAAATTCTTCCTCTCTCTCCCTTTTTAGGTTGATGCTGATAGTCTTTACGCAAAACAGAGGATAACCAAGGAGACGGAGACGGAGAAGACGAGATTGCTCGCTTCCGCTTTTTAGGTCGATCTGAAGGTTGTTTTATTTTGGGTATCATGATCACTAGAGGGAGTATGTTGAAGCTTTGAAATATGGATAAGCAGCTATAGGCGTGACTATAGTGCAATAATTTATGTTGATTGATACACTGTGCTGATGAAGACGTGTTACTATGAGCTCTACGCATGTATGATACAACCGAAATTGAAAATACAGAATGCGCCCATCTTTGTGCACTTTGAACCGTCGTGTTGTGTGTTTGTTTCTTGATCCATGCCTGACGCATGTTTGCCCTATACAGCAGACCCTCATGCATTGCCGCATTCACTAGCTTTCCACGACAAAAGCAATCCAAAAAAAACATCGCGATCTTTCGCGAGATAGATCCACACAATTGCATGTATGACGTTATTCCTGCTCCTGCTCGACACATGGCTTTCTCCCCTCAGTCACATTCCTCAATACTCCCGATCATTCGATGATTTATTCAGGCATCTTGTTGGATCTTGAGATCGCTTTTGCTTTGGGAGTTGATTGAATTGCAATTGGGTGATTGAATGGATAAATGGATTAGTCGATTTCCTGCATCAACTCCTCTTGTTGGAGGGATGCAAAGGAGAGTATGCGCATCATAGACAGACACATCTTTCTCCACATTTCATTCACAGCGTGTTTGTTTAGTACCAAGTACCTGCTTGCTTGCTTGTCTCTCCTTGGACTGAATCATTTTCAGTCGCACAACGTTACTACCAAGCACCTAAAATAAGGTGATGGAGTGATAGCAAGCGTCGTAGTAGTAGTAGTAGTAGTAGTAGTAGTAGTAGTAGTAGTAGTAGTAGTAGTAGTAGTAGTAGTGGTAGTAGTAGTAGTAGTGTCTAGCTCCCAGTGCCTATAACAACAGAGCTTCTCTATCTCCTTCGTACTCTCCTCTTTTCTCCTTCTACTAACCTCCCCACATTCAAATTGACTATGCTCAAAACCATTCAACACAAGTCCATCTTCACTCAAGCTTCACGGTCCTTTAAAACGCATAATACAGTACCATTTCAAGCAGTAGTCCTACTACCAAGTAGAAGAAGCTTGAGCAACTCTGCCAAAATGTCAGCACCAGGAGCAGATCATGAACCCAGACAAACCACCACAACCGGTGACTACACTCCCAATCCTGCCAATTCCATCAAAGTCCCAGAATCCCGACAAAGGCTTGTACAGGATATCACGGATCTATACAGTTGCAAACCTACACATGCGAAAGTGAGCAGATATACGCCAGATGCTGTATATGATGATATGTATGGTCTTTTCCCTCTTCTTTTTCTTTTTCTTATATTTTTCTAATAAAAACATGTTGGCACTTTTGTTTGGTCCTTTGCTTGTGATCTTTTATGTCTTGAGACTGTTTTGTATGACATATAATTCACTCCTCATTGTTCAGAAGAGGGGGGAAAGGAATGAATCGTGAGATCGCGATACTAACAAAATTTTGGGTTTCTGTACACAGGTTCGGCTACTGTACCGATAGATACAAGATTGCAGCTCAATGGTTCTGTTTGCCAAAATTGTTCGAGTCCAGTGAGAATAAGGGTGTGGAAATTATCAAGAATGAGCCAGAGTTGATTCAGTACAAGAGCGAGCAGGTATGTTTTCTTCTCCTTAGTCCTCCATTTGAAGTCTTTCCCTTTTTCTTTTGTCTTTCCGCCCATATCCAATCACTTTATGAAAAGTCTAACCAAGAGGTGTACTAATATAATTCTTCCAAAAAATTACCAGCTCTACAAAATGTCAATTCTAGGCATGACAAAAGAGACACCAACAAAGTCGCTCATCTCACTTGCTCTCGACCCCGCAACAGCCAATAGCGATCATCCATTGATCAAATACCACAAAGAGCAAGCTGATGCAAAAGATTATTCACATGATGGCTTCAAGCACAAGTTGAAGGAGTGGCAGGTTTGTTTTTTTCTTACCTTGCTACTATTGTTGAGAATTTTTTGGATTTTCTCTTCGTTAAATAACACGAGTCATAATGAACAAGAGTGAGGCTAATTTTTTTCTATTTTCTAGGTAAATATTGTCGCCAAGATGACTTCTGACCCGGATATCGAGGCATTCAAGAAGGATGAGGGAGCTGGTGGTCAAGATAATATCAACCGATACAAGGATAAGGAAGACAAGACTGGACATGTGGATATTTGAGATCATGTTTTCGTTCGTCTCTTGTCCTAATGTCTTGAGGGATATAATGAACATCTAACAACAGCATGTTTTATGCATAATGTGATGAAAAGGGAGATCTGATGAAACGAGTAAGGTCTCTAGTTAGGCAGATGGATGTGTCCATCGTATTAGTTCCCCGATATTTGAGAAAGAGAAACCTTCTTTTGCAGAAAATATGAATATAGTTTCTTGCTTTGCATGTGATATGTACTGGAATTTTGTTTCTAAATTGGCGCACAATTACCCTTTTTTTTCGGTTTACGAAGAGTAAGAAGGCGAACGATGATGCCCAAATTATAAGTAAATATTATGAAAGACGTAACTTTAATGTATGGATTCATGCTAGTAGATGATCAAAATACACTGGGCGCATTGTCTTATTGGAACAACAAACTCAAACTAATTGAAACTCCTGAAACTCCCTGGTACTTGTACATGCAAGAAAATGTGTAGACCACCTTCAAAAGAAAGAATGAAGGGTGGAAGATTGCGAAAAGACTTAATGCATTGGATTGAAAGAAGAAGCAAAAAAGAGCCCGCTCTCTACAGCTCAAACATGAACATCTTGTCGTACATTCTGATCATAAGCTGGTGGAGCCGAGTTATAAGGCATTGGTTGTCGCTGATATGGCTCCTGTGGTAATGTTGGTGGGGGCATATATGACTGTTGTGATTGGTATTGATATGTATTATGTGGATATTGCTGTTGTTGTTGATGATCTATGCTATTACCACCACCACCACCGCCAGCAAGCACACGCGCAAAGATATCTCGTCTTACTGCGTCAATCTCCGTCTTGAATTTGACACTCTCACGTTGCGACTGATCAGTCCTCATCTTGGCCTCTTCGAATTGCTTCTGTGAGGTTTCCATCATCGATGCCAATTTGTTATGTTGATTACGGTTCGTAACAATGGACTGACTAATCTTCTTATCCATCGACATGTCTGAAAAGATGTTATCAAAGTAGACATCACCCATCATGTTGCCACCGGGAACGTTGAAAGGACCGATAGGTTGATAAAGATCAGGGCGTATACGGATAGCTGGTTGCATGGTCAGATCGGCTTGACGAAACAATTCTGCAGCTTTTGAGAGTGCTTGACGTTTAGTTAGATTCGCCAGGGAGGATCCCATCAGGTCGGCGCCTGATGCGGTGGATGCTTGTCCCATAGAAATAAAGGCTTGCTTGAAAAACTGCTCGGAAAGGTTTATAGCGTCGAAACATTGTTGTGCTTCCTCAAGTTCTTTTTGGGCTTGGACACTGCGACGTTGTACTTGGTCGTTGATGAATAGTTTTTCATCATATTCTGGAAATTCTGCGCCGGCATGGCGTAGAACAGTCTCGTAGAGATGGTCAAGTTGCTCAGATACCATGGTGTATTCTCGAACGGCATCTCGAAGAGATGCTGTTTTACCTTCCTCAACTTCAATATCTTGGATTAGTGAAGCCCTTTCTGCTATAGCCGTATCTTCATTTTCTTGTGCAACGCGATATTCTTCCATCTCTTTTTGAGCCTTGGCAGCGAATTTATCTGCTCTGCCGGTGATCTTATGGCCAAATTTTGAAAAGGTCGAGTTTTCTTTCTCGAAAGCCTCATACCTTTCTTTGGCAGTCTTTTGGTGAAGCAATCTCAATTGTGATTGTTTTTTAGTTAAAGCCTCTTTTAATGTGACAATCTTTGCCAAATTCTCTTTTAGAGCTGGTGCGGCGTATTCTAGAGAGGTCACAGAGCTAACCAAGTTGTTATGCCTGGTGGCATTAAGTCTGATCTGATCTGCGACTGACATTTTGTATTGGAAGACTGAACGATGGTTATTTTCTTGAGTTGATGGCGGCGTGCAATAATAGTAAAACTTGATGTGTGTAGTGAATGCTGGTATCGACGTGTCGGAGCCATCGCTCTTATACCGTTAGGATCCTTCAAGCATAAGTATGAGCTTTCATGAATTTTGTTCACATTTCCTCGAGATAAAACAAAAGAAGACAAAGGCGGCATGCAATTAGCCTTGAGTTGAAGATCAAGGTTAAAATGCCTGACATCACAGATTAATGAATGCGTATCTACTGATTGAGGCATGTCGATCATGCCCTTGATTAGGACCTTGGTTTTTCGATGAGAAAATACTTGGAAAATGGCACACTAATCAAGCATGCTCGGGCAAGGTTGACTATAGCTATCCACGAATATATGCTTCTGACTGGATGGATAAAGTCGATATATTGTAGCGACTACACAGGCTATTGCCTGTCATTATCGCGGACTTTTTTGTAGTTTATCCTTGTTCGTATCATATGTTATCTGCCATTTGTGTTCCTGCGCTTTTGGCGATTGGGTTAACCACCATCCTAAATTGACACTCGTGAAATTCCCGACGCATATTAACTATATCAAAGTACGACGTCATAGCAAAGGCAACAAGGCTCAGACATCATTCAGCGTCTCGATAGTCTCTTGAGGATCCTGGATAT